>Ga0208449_1000028_pt1 | contig 157760 bp, 149 predicted proteins | sample MalvireepMed_s17_FD_184247 | JGI IMG/M metagenome (GOLD analysis project Ga0208449, IMG submission 184247) | Marine viral communities from the Global Malaspina Expedition - Malaspina viral metaG DeepMed_s17 (SPAdes) (version 2) | ecosystem: Environmental > Aquatic > Marine > Oceanic | place...
GGCTCGGGCGCCGGGGGCGGCATGTCGGCGAAGGTACTGTCGGAGGCCGGCCTAAAGGTTGCCGTAGTGGAGGCGGGCCCGTTCTTCGACCCTGCGAAGCCGGAGCACCAGACCCAGCTGAAGTGGTCGTACGAGAGCCCAAGGCGGGGCAAGAGCACACGGTTCCGTCCCTTCGGGGACTTCGATGCCGCCTACGGAGGCTGGGACATCGAGGGGGAGCCCTACACGCAGAAGGACGGCACGGACTTTTCGTGGTTCCGTTCGCGCATGCTGGGAGGCCGTACCAACCACTGGGGGCGCATATCGCTCCGTTTCGGCCCACAGGACTTCAAGCACAAGGACGTGGACGGCCATGGGGACAACTGGCCCATCAGCTACGACGATGTAAAGCCGTACTATGACAAGGTGGACAAGATGATCGGGGTGTTCGGCACCAACGAGGGACTTCCCAACGACCCTGACGGCTTCTTCCTGCCACCTCCAAAACCAAGGTTGCACGAACTCTTTTACATCAAGGGTGCGAGGAAGAGCAACATCCCGGTGTACCCATCACGGATGTCTATGCTCACCAAGAAGATCAACGAGGACCGTGGCGTCTGTTTCTATTGTGGACAGTGCAACCGTGCCTGCCAGGTATATGCCGATTTCTCGGCGGGGACGTGCCTTATCTTCCCGGCGCAGAAGAACGGCGGGCAGATCGACCTGTACGTGAACTGCATGGTGCGCGAGGTTACCACGGACCAAGAGGGCCGTGCCACGGGCGTATCCTACATCAACAAAGAAGATAGAAAAGAATACAAGCTCAAGGGCAAGGTGGTGGTTCTAGGGGCCTCGGCCTGTAGTTCCGCACGTATATTGTTGAACTCCAAGAGCGAGCGGCACCCCAATGGACTGGGCAACAGCAGCGACGTGGTGGGCAAGTACCTGCACGACTCCACCGGGGCCGACAGGGCGGGCTTCATCCCCGACCTGATGAACCGGAAGGTCTCGTACAACGAGGACGGCGTTGGGGGCATGCACGTGTACTCCCCATGGTGGGGGGACAACAGCAAGCTGGACTTCCCGAGGGGCTACCATATCGAGGTATGGGGCGGCATGGGGATGCCGAGCTACGGCTTCGGCTTCAACGTGAACGAGTTCAACCAGTTCTTCGGCACAAAGGTGGGCGGTTACGGGGACGTGCTGCGCAGTGACGCGAAGAAGTACTACGGCGCCGTAGTGGGCATGGCCGGAAGGGGCGAGTCGATAGCGAGGAAGGAGAACTATTGCGAGATCGACCCGACCACGGTGGACGAGTTCGGTATCCCCGTACTGAGGTTCAACTACAAATGGAGCCAGTTGGAGATCAACCAGGCCAAGCACATGCAGGACACCTTCGAGGAGATCCTGATCAACATGGGCGGGGAGCCGTTGGGCAAGAAGCCGGGGAAGGATACCAACTACGGGCTGCACAACCCGGGTAAGATCATCCACGAGGTGGGCACCACCCGAATGGGTGACGACCCAAGGACGTCGGTGACCAACAAGTACCAGCAGCTGCACGATGTGGACAACGTTTTCATCGTGGACGCGGGACCTTTCGTGTCACAGGCGGACAAGAACTGTACATGGACGATACTGGCGCTCTCGATGAGGGCCTCGGAGTACATCGTGGAACAACTCAAACAACAAAACATATAGGGTATGGACAGAAGGAAGAGTTTAAAGTCGATAGTATTGGGCTCTGTGGCCGGAGGGCTGGCCATCCACGGGTGCAGGCCGTCCACGGAGGGCACGGAACTGACCGAGGCGCCGAAGATCACCTATCCGGGGCGCGTGCCCCAAGAGCTGGAGCACATAGAGGAACTGAGGGAGGAAGAATTCTTGAACCCGCACGAGGCGGAGACCCTGACGATATTGTGCGACCTGATACTCCCGGCGACGCAGGAGTACAAGGGAGCATCGGATGCGGACGTTGTGGGCTTCATCGAGTTCATGGCCAAGGACGTTGAGACGCTGCAACCGGACATCCGCGGTGGGCTGATGTGGCTGGACCACAGGAGCAACACGGAGCACGGAGTGGAGTTCAAGGAGGCGACAGAGGAGCAGCAGAAGACCATTTTGGACGGGATCGCGTACTACGACCCCGAAGTGCCGGGCAACGAGCGCCCTTTTGAGGTGAACTTCTTCTCTTTGGTGAGGAACCTGACGATGACGGGCTTCTACACGAGCAAGATCGGGATAGAGGAGATCGGTTACAAGGGAAATATGCCCAATGTGTGGGACGGGGTGCCACAGGACGTCCTGGACCAGCACGGTGTGGCCTACGACGAGGAATGGCTGGCCAAATGCGTGGACCAGAGCCAACGCGGCGTTATCGCGGAATGGGACGAGGATGGTAATCTGTTGACGTAGATGATAACATATATAAAATGTAAAGGGCCCGCACCAAAAGTGCGGGCTTTTTAATAAACAGGATATGATGAATATCTATTTTGGATTGTTTTTTAAAATTGTGAGCCACAATTATTATCTTAAAAACTTTCTAAATCTCAATACCCAATGAATGTAGTCAGCTACAGTCCCCAAGAACCTTTTGATTCATTTTTTAGGGAATGTTACTACATCCATTTGGGCAAGGAAAAGGCTAATCGCCGTATACCAGTTATAGACGATTGCTGTTATGATTTTGTGTTTTTCAAAGAAACCAAAGGCGTTTTTCATTTCGGCCGTGATCATAATTGTACTCCAATTGACAGCAGGATTTTTACCATTCATGATGTAACACCTCCATACCGAATTGAAGCAGCTGACTCACTGACTTTTTTCACCATCAAATTACAGCCATGGGCAAACGCTTATTTCTTCTCAACATTAAAAGACTCCGGAGTAGTCGATATAAGTCATCTCGATGCAAATTTGATTTCGTTTCATGAACAAGTTTTCAGAACAAATGAAGTGACCGAAAAATTCTCTTTGGCAGAGGAATTCATGACTCAGAATACGATGGAACCAACTCCCTCCATGGCGTTGGTTCGCGACATTTGTGAATATATCTATGCTAAACAGGGTAAAGTTACCGTGAATGAGTTAAGCCATCAATTTGAGCGTTCCAGGCAATACTTGGGTAAAACCTTTAAAAAAGAAGTGATGTACAGTCTTAAGAGATTCATCGTTACCGTACGTATATTGGACTTGGTCAAATTCAAGGCTAAAAACCCGGATATTTCACTCACGGAGCTCAGCTATGACTATGGTTATTTTGACCAACCTCATTTCATCAATGACTTTAAAAAGATTTGTGGGGTCGCACCTCAACAGTTTTTCAATAATCTGCCAGAGTTTTTAATGCGCCATCAATAGGGTTTCCATTTTTACAATTAAATTACCGTAGGTTGTAGGTTCTTTGCATAAAAGGAAAACATGAGGTATTTTTTGTTCATTTTTGGAGTGATGATGTTCGTGGCCTGTGGTCAAAATTCAAGCCAAAAGGAAAAAACGGTTTCAACTAAGTTAGCGTATGTCCGTGATTCACTGGATACCTATTTCACTAAGTTAACGGAATTACGAAAGTTCAACGGAGTAGTGCTGGCATATAAGAATGATACACTTTTGCTGGATAAGGCGTATAATTTGAGCGCGCAACCCAATAACATGGCCTATGTGACCACAAATCATCAGTTTGATATCCATTCCGTTTCCAAATTGATGACCTATTATTTGGTTGCCCAATTGGAGTTGGAAGGAAAGCTTTCCATTGATCAGACCTTGGATACATATTTTGATGGTTTTTCCAAAGGGAACGAGATAACCTTGAAAATACTCTTGGAACATAAGTCTGGTCTGCCCAGGGAATTGATTGGTTTTGAGGGCGAAGAATACCTACTGACATTGGATGAAATACTGGAATTGTCCACAGAACAAAAACTATTGTTTCAACCTGGGGCGGATGTGCAATATTCCAATGTTGGGTATGAAATATTGTACTGTATAGTGTCTAAAATATATGGAAAATCATTCTCTCAATGTGTGGTCGACGAAATTTTTGAACCGTTGGGAATGGATTCTAGCGGAGCTCACTTTTTTGTTGAAAAAAATCGAGTGAAACTGATGGCGCAGAATCATGTGTTTAAAGATGATGCTTTGGAACCGGTTGATAATATACAGAAAGATGAATTCCGAAGCGCACGTCTTTTTTCAACGGCCAAGGACCTCAAAAAATTTATGGATCACATCAAGCAGGAACCATACGCTTCATTTTTGAAGGATAAAAATGGAGTTATTGCAAAAGATGGTGGTTCCAAAGGTATCCGGGCTCAGGTGTACAGTGATTTAGAAAACCATTTTGATTTTGTATTGCTCGCTAATTATGATGGGATGCCCTTTTTTGATACCATCGATGATATGGTCAAGTTGATGAAATCAGAACCCGTGGATTATCCTAAGGAAATTAATAGAAAGTCAATCATTTTGGAAAAAGAAGTGCTCCAACAATATGAAGGGGCCTATGTTTTTGCCGATTTTGATGGGTTGGTTTTGGAGATCAAGGTCGAGGGTGACCACCTGATTGTCTTACAGGAAGATGAAAAAGTAGGAGATTTGAAAGCGGAAAGTCCTGTTGTTTTTTTTGAAGACCCCAAGGCGGCCGAGTCTTTCGAGTTTATTAAAAATGAATCGGGAACCTATGATGCCCTAATGGGCTGGAAGGGGATTGTGGTTGAAGGAAAACGAAAGTAAAAGGGGGACCTGTCCTACTTGTCCAATTCATTGTAAGGAATAAAAAGGATATTGTACTTTTTCGCGTAGATATAGGTAAACTGAGCTCCGAAGAATAAAATCATACAGGAATAAGAAACCCATAGGAGAACCAGAACAATTGCGCCTGCAGCGCCATAGGTGGAACCAGGATTTGCCTCTCCAAAATAGAGGCCCAACAGAAACTTACCTATCACAAATAAAATGGCGGTAATCAATGCTCCGAACCAAACCGCTCGCCATTTTATCTTGGCATCGGGCAGGAACTTGAACATAAGAGCAAACATTACGGTGATTATACCTAAGGATGATATGATATCCACCAAGTATGCGAGGTATACGGCCGCTTCGGAAATAAAACTTTTTAGGTAATCATTGAGGGCTGTTATGGCGGCGGTTATGATAAAGCTGATAAGCAGTAAGAATCCGATTACCAGAATAAAGGCAAAACTCTTGGCCCGTTCTGTAACCAATTTCCAAAAATTAAATCCAGGCGATCCGGAAATACGCCATATCTTGTTCAGCGATATTTTTAGTTGGTAGAACACCCCCGTGGCACCAAAAAGTAAGGTAGAGATACCAATAATTGTAGAGATTAAATTTTTATCCTTGTTTTGGGTGTCCTGAATAATATCTTGAATGGTTTGGGCCGCATTAGGTCCAAGGGCAATAGAAAACTCGTTGGTCAAACGACCTTCAACAATATCCACTCCCCAAATAGATCCGACCACATTGATTATGATCACCAACAGAGCCGGAAGTGATAGAACGGCGTAGTAGGCGACCACAGCGCTCAATCGCCATGGGTTGGCTTTGCTCCAAGCCTTAAAGGTGTCCAGAAAAAGGTGGGGGAAATCTTTAAGTTTAAAGCGTTCGGAATATGTATGGCCCTCTTTCAAAAAATGTATTTGATCAATTAATCAAACGCAATTTAGCAGATAGTTCAAATAGGCATTATTGGAAAAGCTTCAATTGTTGACTGTATTGCAACAAAAAACCCCATAAACATATAGTTTACGGAGTTTTTCTGTACTCGAGGCGGGACGTTACCATTAAAACATCAAAAAATATTAAACTACATCAAAATCCCTTATTGATAGGGGTTTTGTTTAATGTAGTTGTTGACAATTGTTGATAGTTGTTTAATAAAATTGTTATTTGGTTGTCTAAATGTTGTCTAAATAGTATTTTTATGCTGCTCAAACAGTTGTCATATGGCTTCCATAAAATTTCAGATACAAAGCAAGTCCGAACAGGCCAATATTTATGTGCGTATTTCCATTGAGAGGGGGAAGGACTGGAAAAGAAAGACAGGTTACTCCATTGACTCTAAATTTTGGAATAATAGAAAGGGAGATGTCATTGCCTTAAGTAATGTAAAGGATGCTGAAAAAAAGAAAATTCTCGAAGAGCTTGGGGTAGTTTTGATTGGTTTTAAAACAAAACTTCAATCTTCCTTGAACAATGCTGCCAGAAATGGAGTTCTTATCAACGGCGATTGGCTTCAAAACGAAATTGACCGTATCAACAATAAAAAGCAGGTTGTAGAACTTGACATTCTGGTAAACTACATCAATCACATTATCAATACTGCAGGGACCCGTCCTAACCAAAGGGGTGGGCTTGGGCTTTCTGAAAGAAGAGTAAAAGGCTATATTACTTTCAGGGGTATGATAGAACGGTTTGAAAAGGAGTTCATGAAAGGCAGATCGATTTTAATCAGAGAAATAGATTTGAAGTTTGTGGAGATGTTCAAAAATTGGTTGTTCTCAAAAAAATATTCAATCAATTATGTTGGAAAGAATATTGATAATTTAAAAGCTGTCTGCAGGGATGCCCAAAAGAATGGGATAGATACATCGGCCAATGTGAACAGTATTAGGAGTTTTTCTGAAAAGAAGGAGCCAGAAGCCATAATCTACCTATCAGAAGAAGAGCAATCGATTATCGCGGGTAAGGAATTAAAGCGAGAGACATTGATCAATGCGCGTAAATGGCTTTTACTCGGTTGTCTCGTTGGACAAAGGGGCAGTGATTTGTTGAGGTTGACCGAGAATGATATTAAGCAACTTGATGGAATTAGGGTAATTGAGATAAAGCAAAGGAAGACTGGCAAACTGGTAGCAGTCCCATTGTTGCCAGAGGCCGAGAACATTTTAAAAGATGGTTTCCCTTATCAGATATCATTGCAGAATTTTAATGACTACATCAAGGAAATTTGTAGACTGGCCAAACTGGATGCCCCAACTCCAGGTCTTAAAAGGGAGAAAGCCAAAAAAGGAGAAAAGAAAGGGATTAAGCCGAGTGTAAAGGGTATATATCCTAAACATGAATTGATAGGTTCGCATGTATGCCGGAGGTCATTTGCTACAAATTTTTATGGACGAATCCCTACCCCTGTATTAATCAATATCACGGGGCATGGAACAGAGCGCATGTTCCTAAGTTATATAGGCCGTACCAGCTATGATAACGCATATCAAATGGTAGAGTATTTTGGTAAGCTCCAGAGCAAGGCTAAAAAAGAGCCTCAAATGACTGTACTAAAGAACGCCAAATAATCAACTATTAAATCAATTCCTATGTTTGAAGATCAGCATATTATCAAAGGGACTTTAAAGGAGTTTTGTGAATTTGATTTGAACAAAAGATTCTATGATTATTATCACCAGGAACTGAAGCCGTACTTTGAAGTTGAGATTGATTTAGTTGATTTTTTCAAAGAGCTGTATTCAGATGTCTCAGTCTTTTATTTCAACTACTTGGACCTTCCCTATGATGTTAATCAATATTTAAAAAAGAAGTTTGACCAAAAATCCAATACTGAGGAAAATGCCATTTCCACTGAACTTAGGTACATACTGTTCAATTATATATCAACAGTAATGACCAATCAGCATAAAATTGGAGATTCAGGAGAAGTGGATTCTTTGGAACTTAAGTATAATCCACCGGTATATGATTCTTTCTGGACGTTTCAACGTGGTGATAGCGTTGTTTTTTTGAAGGTGCTCAAGTCCAAAGAACTGGAGGCAGATGATTTTTTGCAAGACTTTTATGGTAGGGTCATTGATGAAACGGATGAGGTAAGGCTTAAAAAGTATGTTCTAGGTTTGGCATCAAACCAAAATAAGAATTTTAATCCAGAGCCCTGGGAATTGGACTTGATAAACTCAACTGGAGCTGAAAAAATAGTAATGCTTCATGAGTTAGGTGTAATTGACTTTCTTAGCACGAAACAGCCTTTCAGTACCAGTGTGAACAGTCTTGCAAAAGTTCTTTCGGTTATTACCGGGGAAAAGCAAACAAATTTACAGTCCAAGCTTAGTCCAATGTTCGATGCTAATAATAACCAAAGAAACAATCCCTTAAATACTACAAGCACCTTAAAAAAGGTTCGTCAGCAACTTATTGATATAGGATTCGACATCAAACTTCCGAATTAGGTAATACATAGCCATTACCTAAACTTTATTTGCCACCATAACATTAAAACAATAGTTATGGATACTACGGTGAATAAAATAATCCTTGAAGGAACAACGGAAGAAAGCCTAGTTGGCAAAATCAAAATGGCCATTAGGGAAGTTTTGGGGGAGAACAAAGAAGCCCCGGAACCCGAAGACAAACTTCTTACTGTTACCGAAACAAGTCGGTTACTCAAAATCGATAGAACTACCCTTTGGAAATGGACCAAACAAGGGAAGTTGAAAAGATATGGAATGGGCAATCGTGTTTACTACAAGAAAAGCGAGGTTCTGGAATCAATTACTTCCTTGAAATAACAAGGATATGGAAAACCTGGCAATTTTCCAACGTTTCGGAATCACTGACGGCCAGAGCCAATTTGCGACCCGTTCCCAGATTGAACAGCTTTATAATGTTCCCAAAACTACATTGGCTGACAACATCAATGCGCTCAAAGAAGATAATTTGATCAGTGGGTCGAAAATTCGGCATACTGCCAAAGACGGCAAGCAATACAAAACAGAAGTCTTTAGCCTAAATGAAGTAATCGCCATTGGGTTCCGGCTTCGCTCTGACACTGCCATCCGTCTACAGAGATACGCATCGAATCTGCTTGTCCAAAAAATGAATGCAATGGCCGAGGAAAAAAGGACCCTCGAATTGGAATTATCATATGCATGGAATAAATCAGACCAGAAGGATTTGTATCAATAATAAGCACACATAATGGAAAAGTGCTGCAGCTATTGCAAGTGGCCCCAAAAATATGGGTTAATCAAATCAACAAAATATACTTTCGGTTTAGAAAGTAAAAAAATCTCAAAAATGGATGGTTTAATAACAGCACAAGAGGCCGCTAATATTCTAGGTTGTACTCGGCCCCATATTGATAATCTCGTGAGGAAAAATAAGCTAATGCCAATATCAACTATATATCCACGGCTATATTTTGACAAAGATGAGGTGCTATTGTTGAAGGAAATCAAGTCAATTTATGGCTCAAATAAGAAGTAGAGATTACAACCAAACAATAGATTAAATGAACGGTTACACCCTTACGAAATCATGGTTCAACTTCTGTTCGGAAAACCCCGAAAAAATAAGGCCCAATCATACGGCTGTTTACTGTTTCGCGGTGGAGCATTGTAACCAGTTGGGGTGGAAGAAAAAATTCGGATTACCATCAGCTATGACCATGGAGGTTATAGGGATTAAGTCATACAACACTTACAAGAAAACATTTGAAGATTTGGTGGAATGGGGATTTTTTGAAGTAGTGGAAAGAAGTAAAAACCAATACACTGCCAATATAATTGCTTTGTCAAAAATTGATAAAGCACCTGATAAAGCAAATGCAAAGCACTTGATGAAGCAAATGCAAAGCACTGAACAAAGCAATGATAGTATAATAAAACATAAAAAACCTAATAAACTAAAAAACGAAGAAACTGATGAAATTGATTGGGTTGCCCTCGTTGATCATTTTAAAAAAGTTACTAAGAAAACAAAATTGAAAGGGATAAGTGAAGAGGCCAAAAACCAGTTTAGAAAATTATTAATAGATGGGTATGACAAGCGTGATATTCTTCTGGCGATTACCAATGCAATAAAAGATCCATGGATAATAGAGAACCCCAATGCATTAAGTCTAAAACACATCTCCAAGAAAGAAAACTTTGATAGGTACTTGAATTTTGTTGATTCGAAAAAACAAAGCAAATACCATATCCCTACAGATGATGAAAGAGAGGGAATTTATAAAAACATGAAAACCGTTCAATGATCGAAAATTCAGCAATAAGCACTCAAAATGGAAGATAACCACAAAATATTATTGGCATTTTTAACCAATCAGGATAGGGCACTGAGCATTATTTATAGAAATATGTCCGCAGAATTGGCACCAGTGCTCAGAAAGTATAAAGCAACTTCATCATCAAGATTGTGGCATGGCAATATTGCTCTAAAGAAGCAAATCGATAAAATATTGGACAGGTACCAAAAAATCCTATCGGACCACCTTACCAAGACAACAAAAATCGCATGGGACCTGTCGGATGACCATAATGATCAATTGGTAGACGACTATATCAAGGGCATCAATGTGCCAGAGGGTTTGAAAAAACAAATGATGGCCAGAAACATTGATGCGTTCAAAGCTTTTGTAAAAAGGAAATCAGGTGGTTTTACCATGTCCCAGAGAGTTTGGAAGATTACCGAGGCCACTCGTGCTCAACTGGATTATTTCGTAGCTGAGGGATTGACCACCGGAAGGTCTGCAACAAAACTATCCATGGATATCAGAAGGTACCTTCAGAAGCCTGAAAAGCGATTCAGGAGGTTACGGAATCCGGAAACTGGGAAACTCATGCTAAGTGATCCGGCCAAAGATTATCATCCCGGTACCGGTGTGTACAGGTCCAGTTATAAAAATGCGCTGAGGTTGGCAAGGAATGAAATAAACATTGCGTACAGAACTGCAGATATTGAAAGAAGAAAGAATTTGCCGTTCATCCTAGGGGTTGAGGTCCATTTGAGCCCTGCCCATGAAGTAAGGGATATTTGCGATGACCTGGTAGGGTTATATCCAAAGGAATTCAAGTTCACGGGATTCCATGCAAATTGTCTTTGTTACACAACTTCTCAGTTAATGCCCAAGAATGATTTCATCAAATATCTGAACGGTCAAAGGAAGGGATTGAAAAAGCCGGTTACCGGAATCCCAAAGAAAGCCAATCGTTTTTTGAACAAGAATGCAGACAAATTAAAGAATCTCAAATCAAAGCCCTATTTCCTTGATGACAATTTTAAGGAAACCAAAGAGGGCTATGAACTCAATATCTAAAATCATGGAAAACAATCAACATAATCTAACGGATAAGCAACAAAGGTTCTGTGAAGAATACATGGTTGACCTCAATGCCACACAAGCTGCAATTCGTGCAGGATATAGTGAGCAAACGGCAGCGACAATAGGATGTGAAAACCTTATAAAACCTAATATTCAAAATTACATCCAACAACTTCAAAAGGAAATTAGGGAAAGGAATGAAGCGACCGTGGATGAGTGTGTTATGCTACTCACGAACATTATCAGGTTTGATATAGCCGAACTCTATAATGATGATGGAACCATAAAGGATCCTAAGGAAATACCTGATTCCATAAGGAATGCCATTGAAGAGGTCCATATCTACTCAAAGAAGAGCAAAAAGGGCAAAGTGAAAGGCAATACCAAAAAAATACGGTCCTATAACAAGCTCAATGCCGTTGAAAAGTTGATGAGGTATTTAGGGGCCTTTGAAAAGGATAACAGCCAAAATAATCCTGACAATATGGTCATAATACAGATTCCAGACAATGGCAGAGGGTAATATCATAACACCACAGAACGGATATCAAATGAAGGCATTGTCATCTAGTGCCGATATTGTCATTGGTGGTGGAGCTGCCGGTGCAGGGAAAACATTCTCCCTTTTGTTGGACCCGTTGAGGTATATCAAAAACCCTGACTTTTCAGCTGTAATATTCAGAAGAACAACCCCCCAGATAAAAGCCCCTGGTGGTTTGTGGGATGAGAGCATGAAGCTTTATCCAATTGTTTCAGGAAAGGCAAACCATACCTATCTGACGTGGGAATTTCCGAAAGGCTCAAAGATCAAGTTTTCCCATCTGGAGAACGAGAAGAACGTTTTTAGCTGGCAAGGCTCACAAATTCCATACATAGCGTTTGACGAACTGACCCATTTCTCAAAGGAAACGTTTTTCTACCTCCTTTCAAGGAACCGATCACCTAGCGGAATAAAACCGCGTGTAATGGCTACGACCAATCCTGATCCTGATAGTTGGCTTCACGATTTGATACAATGGTGGATAGGGGATGATGGTTACCCTATACCTGAAAGGAACGGTGTTGTCAGATACTTTACCAAGGATGGGGACTCCATGATATGGGCAGATAGTTTGCAAGAGTGCCTTAAAAAATCAGCTTACTTCATAAATCCATTGGCAGAAAAGGCAGGGGTGGACCCAAAGGAATTCGTGAAGTCATTGACATTTATAGGGGGGAACGTTTACGAGAACCAAGAGCTCTTGAAAGCGAATCCTGAATATTTGGCGAATCTTGCAGCCCAAAGTAGCGATACAAGGCTTCAATTGCTTGAGGGCAACTGGAAGGTATCCATCAATCCGGATGATATATACAACTACAATTCATTCAAGGACATATTCACTAACACATTTGTAAAGCATGGACCAAAAAGGATAACGGTGGATGTGGCCATGGGGGGCGTGGACAAGCTTATTGTAAGTTTATTTAAGGGTTATCGATGGGAAGATGTGGCTATACTTCCAAAGTCATCAGGAAAGGATGTGGTGGACACTATTTCCGATATGCAGAACAGACATGGAGTAGGAAATTCCAATGTGATATATGATGCCGATGGTGTAGGTGCTTTTATCGGAGGCGATAACAATGGATTCATAGAGGGTGCAATTGCTTTCCATAATGGGGCCAAGCAGATTGAAACCGAGGACAAGAGGAAATTCAAGAACCTGAAGACCCAATGCTTCATTTATTCAGGTGAAAGGTGTTCCCGTTCTGAATCATACATATCCGAGAAAGTGGCCAATACCATGTTCGATGAAAAAATGACAGTAAGGCAGCGGATCCTATACGAACGAAAGGCCATTAAGAAAATGCCCAAAAAGGATGAGGAAGCCGAAAGGTTGATAAAAAAAGAGGAAATGAAGCAAAAGTACCTGAACGGTTCCAGTCCCGATTTGATGGACAACTTTATGATGAACGAGTACTTTGATATCATGATCAGGTCCACAGTAATTGAAGCACAAGCAAATGCAGACGATTTAGGTCTGTTTTAAAAATAACTATCAACAATTAAATCACATTATTATGGCAGCGAAAAAGAAAGCAGAGTTTAAACGAATTCTCATTCACGAGGATAAGAAGTTATTAGAGAATTTTCAAAAGCAGTGTAAGCAATTCAAACCGTTACTTGAGAACTTGAAAACTAACTACGAGCGTCTTGAAATGGGAACCTTTTCCAATCAGGTTTTCAAAGATCTTTTAAAGGGGGGTATAGTGCAATTTAAAAAGGTTTATGAAGCCTTTATTGACAAAGAATTGGATAATGGGGGTACAACATCAAACCTATCACTCAGGAACCGTATAAAGCATGGTTTTGAAGCTGACTTGGTTCCACTTTCGAATAGCTTGGACAGGTTAAATGCATTTGAGTCTCATTATGGTAAGTATAGAGATGTCAGTGCTAGATTGGATTTAAAGCACATTTCTTATAACGACAGGTTGATGATATTCTGGATTAATCGCGAAGATTCCGAAACCCTATTGGAGGAACGCTGTAGAACCTATTTAGAAAATGAACAAGAGAAGCTTGCCTATGATTCCTTGGAAAAAGTCCGAAAGGCTTATATTGAATTTATGGAAAATGCGAAGCCCTTTAGGAGTGTAGGAAGGTTTGATATTGGTGAGTTGAGATTTTTGGTTGCCATGGGAGAGGATAGTGAAGACCCTCAAATCAATACGGCTCAATTCAAGCAATTCGTAAATAATGGGAAAATATTCGCGGGGTTTGATTTGACAAAGAGTTCAGGAAATGCTAAGGAAGGAGTTAAATCTATGCCTAGTTCTCAATCCATCATAGAGGAAAGCCTTTTGTAGTCATCAATGGAAGCAACCTTATGGATTTCGCCTTTGTACTCAATATATCCATAGGGTTGTTCATTGCCTTTTTTTCCATGGAAAAGATCCCGGACTTCTACATCTAGTTCATTAGCAATGGCAACAAGTAATTCGGCTTTAGGAAAATGTGTTCCGTTCAATATGTTACTAATACTAGCAGGTGTTACACCTACTGCACTAGCCAGCTTTTTTCCGGTGACATTCTTTTCCTGTAAAATTTCCCTTATTCTCAACAATTCCATTGGATAGATGTTTGAATCAAAGGTATGAATATTTAGTGTAGCTATAATAATTATCGATGAAATGATAGTTTTGTTTGTTTGTTGTTATAGTACAGCTTATATTTGATATATAAATATTTAGAGAAACTATAACAAAATGAAAAAATCCACTTCTAAAACAGCAAGCAAAATGGAAAAGTCATCAGCTGATTCGTATTCTGTAGCATACAATAAGCTTAAGGCTTCCATCGATGAAGCAAAGAGAAAAGAGTCTAAAAGTGTTGTTCAACTCCAAAAGTCCATGAACCACTACATTCAAGTACTTCTCAAGTCTAATAATGCAACATCAACCTTGACAATTTGAAACTTAATAATCAAAGCATGGAAAAATCCAATTTTAAAACCGAAGGCAATATGAAAAAACTATCAACTAATTCTTATGACCAGGCATTGAAGGAATTTGAATCATCTCTGTTTGATTCCAATGAGCGGAATACTCTCAAGGCCAAATGGGCCGAGGCTATTGTGAAGCAGATAAATCTGTTTGCCCAGATCAATAAGCTGTACAAAAACTTGGAATCAACGATGAGGTTTGATTATCTCATACTTTTTAAGGTGCTCAGTTCTATTTACACCGAAAAGAAACTATCCTATGAAGCTCTTTTGGATTACATAAACCTTCAGATGGAAATCAAGGCGTTCCAGAAGAAATTTGCAAAATGGCTTGATGATGAATTTGCCATTCCTTTTAGCTTGGAATACTATCTAATGGGTATGCCCATGGAGAGTGCCAATGAAGATATTATGAATATGCTTTCAGAACGATATGGGAAAATCCATCATGATTTCTACTATGGTACACTCATGATCGATATGTACGTTGAAAAGTCAATGGAGTTGGTAAAAGAGGTCATAGGTGAAGAGCACTATGACACTATAGAATCTGAGGTTCAATAAGTCTGGGCTCCACAAAACCAATCTCAACCCCTGATAAACATTCGGGCTTTGTTTTTTGGTTGACATTAAAGTTGGCAAAAAGGACCGTTTAATCGAGAAATTAATTAAAACAAATCACCATGAGTACGAGTGATAACGCACTGGAAAGTGCAACAAATCTAATTATATCCTTAAATGCTTCTTTGGAAGTAGCGCAATCCTTGGCGGGTCAAAATAGAGTAGAAGAGGTCAATAAAGTGAAGGAGCAACTATTGGCCGTGTTGATTAACAGCAACACTTTCCGGAAATGGATTCCAGATGAACAGAATGAAATAATAAAACAAGAAATGTGGAAAATAATGAGAGCAGAGTGAAAGAGGCCAACAGATACTACATTGTAGGGTAGAGGGTATCAGATATTCAGTCAGTTTTGTATCAGGTCGATGATCAAGGAGTTTGATTAAATTGGTAGGATTTTCTTTGATTTATCCCACTCTGTCTTCATTATATTACGCGATATTTCAACAATATCTTTAAGTTTTTCCTCTACTTTTTCTTGACTAATTTGTTGAACGTTTTCTTGGAGATAAAATTGATCTATTATATCCATTATTTCAATCAAGTCAGCATGTTGTTTTTCATTTGGATTTAGAAGCATTCGGATTTTGTTTGAGTTTAAGTGGTATCTAGAATGATGTTCTTCCAATCTTGTAAAGGTAGTCTCATCTGAGAACCCTAATTTTTTAAAGCCTTCACCATCTTCTAAATAAAGTGTTGAACGGAGGGCAGAGTCATAGTATTCACATAAAGCTAAGCGTAAGTCTTCAATCCACTTTATTCGCGCCGAGGAAATAACATTTGATTTTACTTGATACAATGCGACAATTCCTGCTATAAAAGCAATAAGAATAGTAATGATGCTTTCGTTGAATGTCATGTCTATAAGCTTATTTGAAGGTATTATATAAATTGAATGTAAATATTTTTCCGATTCTAATTGATGAGAATATTCATATTTATAAAAACTGGCAGGCTAAGTCTTTCGGGAAGGGACTTTTTTAAAAGGGTTGGCAAAACAAATATCATTAAGTTTCTAATTCCTTTTTGAATTTTTCCAAGTCTAGCCGTGAAATTACATAGTCCCTTCCGGTCTTAATGGCCTTTAATTTATAATTCCTACCGCCGATTTTTTTACCATTCGTAATGTACCTTATTAAAGTGACCTTGCTTACTCCTATTTTGATAGATGCATCCTTGGAACTGAGTTTTTCATCCTGCATCATTTCCTCTTTGTATTTTTCCACCGCCGCATCAGCTGCTACAATGGCCACTTTCTCCATCAATTTGTCCATATAGTCCAAGCGCATAGTAATTGTGTTGCCCACTATTGCATAATCTGATTCCATATCCTTGTTTTATAGTTTTTCAATAAGACTTCACGAATCAATTGTGTAGATGCTGTAAAATGAAAAGTACAGGTTCCAAAAAATGAAAAGTACAATAATATTTAAGGTTAATCCACTAAAAAAGAGCATCTTGATCATTTAAAATGACTGTACAATTCATATTTGGATAGGGCGTCAAGATAATTATGTAAAACTCTGTTAACTAATGCAATGCCTCATTTCGGCATTGTACAATTCATTTTACCATACGTATTGCGGAGATATTGTTTCCTGGTTTTTTGATGAGAAAATTGCAGCATTCAGAAAGCTGATAAAGCTATATTTTTAATGTTTTCGTGTCTTATTTGATATAAATTCGTATATTTTTAAGATATCAAAAGCTATCAAGTGGTTATATTTGTTCTATGGGTATAGATGATATAATCGCACTTCCGAATCAAGATCATGGTATCAAGGAGTGCGTGCTAACCTTTTTCTTGAAATCTCCTATAGAAGATTTAGATTCGTTTCCAGATTTTTTTAAATCTTCACTGGGGAGTATGTTTAAAAAATATGATGCTCTAAATACTTTCAGTTTCACTTTTCCTGTTCCAAACAATAAAGATCAAGAGATTGAAAATGAATCTAACAAACTTGGAGGTTTCAGACTTTTCAAATTGACAGATAATAATTCTACTGAAATAATATGTCAGGTTTTAAATGAAAGGAACAGGCAGTTCTTTGCAATCCATTGTATGTATTATAAGACCTGGAATTTTTTCAAATCGGCTACTAAACAAATTATCAAAGAATTTGAAGGTTGGCTTGATAATGAAATTGTCGCATTGAACCTTTATTACATCGATGAATTTAAAAGTAAAGAGGAGGTTATTAGTTTAGATAGAATTTTTAGAAAAGAATCGGACTTATTGCCAAGTGGTTTTTTTAAAAGTCAGAACACTTTTTTGGTTTTTAACACTCAGAGATTGAATGAAGCTTCCTCAGTAGAATATTTTGATAAAATAGAATTAAAAAATCAAAATAAGGTTATGTCAATAGGGCATTCTACTGTCATACCTACCAAGAGTGTTAAATTTAATCAGCTACTCGGTTCTAATGAAATTTGGGAAAGCATTGAATGGGCACATGAAAACAATAAAACATTCTTAAAAGATGTTTTATCTGTTGAAGTACAGAAATACATTGGATTAATAAACTAAACGAGATGCCACAAAATATAGATTTAGCAGCATTTGCGGTGGTAGCTATGACACCTAACCACGATACTACCCCTGTAATTGATTTAGAAACTGATTATATTTTCAGTGATTTGAATAGTTATTATAAACCTTATTCAGAAATGAGTTCTGATGACTACAAGGTGTCCAAATTTGTGGGCCGACTTAATAAAATATTAGCTTTAGATGAGAATTGGGATGGATTTAATTCAGCACGTGTTGGGGAAAATGTAATTCTTAATTCAATGGCTTTTCTAGGCAGCATTCCGGCGCACCTGATTTCAAGAATAGAAGAGGACAACATTTACCCTACACCATACGGTACTATTCTTATTGAGATTGAAAATGAAGTTGAAGAACTTTCTATTGAGGTCGGAGCGAATGAACTATCATATTACTTCGAAAGGGATGAAGTCCTTACAAATGACAGTTCCATAGATCTTAATAATGTAAAAATTTCTCCAGATACTTTTACAGAAGTGATTGAATTATTGGAAACGGTTAGTTAATGCCAATAAAAATACCACAGGAAATAGGGGAGGATGAAAGAATAGTCCGCTGCATTGGGCACGAAATTTACTTTTCGAAGTCAAAGAAAAGAATTATTTCACCTGCATTCATGCCCCCCAAAGGTTCAAATGAGGTATCTCTTCTTAGATTAGATTATTCTGATGAGCATAAATGTAAGGCTCATGCTAAATCAATAAAAAAAGGTAATTATACATACTGTGGTTTATCAAAGACAATTGCAAACGAATTGGTATTAACAAATACCGGTTTTATGATTGATGAAGAGACGCCTGCGGAAACAGCGTTGCTTGCAACACCTTTGGACGAAGAATTTAATGTAAGGCTGGATAAAGAGAATGTTACAGATGAAGACCCAGGTCTTCCATATCATGCTGATCTTGTCTATAATTGGACTCCCGAAGAAGGTAAAACGGCTCCAACTGCAATAAAGCGACTAGCAAAAAAACTAGCTAAAAATCCGCCCACCGAATATTTTCCAGATAAGGATGTAGAAATTGATGAGTGGACGGGTTCCCCTATGAAATAGGTTTCTATAGTATTCCGAGATTTATTTTTTCCTGACTGGTTGTCTAATTGTCGTCTAGAAACAAATAAAAAACCCTGAAAATCAATTGATTAACAGGGTTAAAAGTACTCGAGGCGGGACTTGAACCCGCACGGGCATAATGCCCACAGGATTTTAAGTCCGGCGTGTCTACCAATTCCACCACTCGAGCAGGACTTGTATGTAAAAAAAAAACTCCACCCGTGGTGACTGAGCGGAGTCGACGTTGAGCGAAAAACGGGATTCGAACCCGCGACCTCCACCTTGGCAAGGTGATGCTCTACCAACTGAGCTATTTTCGCATTTTAAAGAACGCTGCACTTTTTCCAAGCGCGGATGCAAATTTATAATATTTCTATTAAAATAAAAGAATTTTTTTAGGAAGAAGCCTTTTTCTTTTTTCCCAGCAGTCTTTTGATCTCGTTCAATTTCATCAAAGCTTCCACAGGTGTCAGGGTATCAATGTCCAAATGCAAAATTTCCTCCTTGATTTCTTCGAGCAAAGGATCATCCAAATTGAAAAAACTCAATTGCATTTCGTTCTGGGAAGCCTGAAGTTTGTCACTCACCTCTTCACTAGCATGCGATTTTTCCAGTTTTTTAAGGATTTTGTTCGCTTTCTGGATGACCTGCTGTGGCATTCCCGCCATTTTGGCCACATGGATTCCGAAACTATGTTCACTTCCACCGGGAACCAATTTCCGTAAGAAAAGGACGTTGTCCTCCAGTTCCTTTATGGAAACATTGTAGTTTTTGATGCGCGAAAACGTATTGGTCATGTCGTTGAGCTCGTGGTAGTGTGTAGCGAACAAGGTCTTTGCCTTGGCCGGGTGCTCATGCAGGTATTCCGAAATGGCCCAGGCAATCGAAATCCCATCATACGTGCTAGTCCCACGACCAATTTCATCAAGTAGCACTAAACTGCGTTCCGAAAGGTTGTTGAGGATAGAGGCCGTCTCGTTCATTTCCACCATAAAGGTAGATTCGCCCATCGAAATGTTGTCACTCGCTCCGACCCGTGTGAATATTTTGTCCACTACGCCCAAATTGGCCTCTGTTGCAGGTACAAAACTGCCCATTTGCGCCAACAGGACAATCAATGCAGTTTGTCGCAACAAGGCCGACTTACCGCTCATATTGGGTCCGGTGATCATAATGATCTGTTGCTCTTCCCGGTCCAAGAACACATCGTTCGTCACATAGGCATCACCAATCGGCAACTGCTTTTCGATAACCGGGTGCCTTCCTTCCTTTATATCGATATTGGTGGAATCGTTGATTACGGGTTCCACATAGTTGTTTTCTTTCGCCAGTTGGGCAAATCCGCAAAGGCAGTCCAATTGTGCGATCAAGTGTGCATTGAGCTGTACGGGGCTAATGTATTCCTGCATCCAGACGAGCAACTGTTCAAAAAGTTGCTGTTCCAATTGAAAAATGCGTTCCTCGGCACCCAAAATCTTGGATTCATACTCCTTCAGTTCCTCTGTAATATAACGCTCCGCATTGACCAGGGTCTGCTTGCGTATCCAAGTTTCCGGGACTTTATCTTTGTGTGTGTTCCGGACCTCAATGTAATAACCGAACACATTGTTGGAAGCTATTTTTAAAGACGTAATGCCCGTTTCTTTGGTCTCTCGCTCCAACATTTTGTCCAAATAATCTTTGCCGGAAAATGCGAGGCCACGGAGCTCATCCAATTCTTCGGAATAGCCCTCTGCAATGGTGTTGCCTTTGGCAATGTTCACCGGAGCTTCTTCATTGAGGACTTCTTTTATTTTGGAACGGAGTGCATCACAATCGTTTAAACGCTCGCCGATATTTTTTAGGGAGTCATTAGTGCTGTTTTGGGCCAATTGCTTGATGGGTACGACGGCTTCCAACGAATTTTTAAGTTGAACTACTTCTTTCGGGTTGATTTTTCCCGTGGCCAATTTGGAAATCAATCGTTCCAAGTCGCCCATCTGTTTGATGTATCCCTGAATCTTGTTCAGCTGTTCACCTTCATTTTTTAAATGGGATACCACCTGATGCCTTTGTTGGATTTTTTCCACATTTTTCAGCGGAAGTGCCAGCCATCTTTTCAGCAAGCGTCCGCCCATGGGCGAAATGGTCTTGTCGATAATGTCCAACAAGGTTACCGCATTTTGGTGCGAGGAATGATAAAGCTCTAAGTTCCTGATGGTAAAACGGTCCATCCAAACGTATTCCTCCTCGGCAATGCGCTGTATTTTATTGATATGTTCTAGTCGGCTGTACTGTGTTTCCGACAGGTAGTGCAGCACGGCGCCCGAGGCAATGATGCCATGGGTGAGGTGTTCTATGCCAAAACCCTTTAGGGTTTTTGTCCCAAAATGATGGTTCAGACTCTCTTGTGCATAATCTTCCTGAAAAATCCAATCCTCTAAAAAGAAACTGTGGAACTGATTGCCAAAGCACTCCACAAAATCCTTTCGGTGGCTTTTGGAGACCAAAACTTCATTAGGTGAAAAATTCTGGAGCAATTTGTCCACTTGTTCTGTTGACCCTTCTGAGGTCAAGTATTCCCCTGTGGAAATATCCAAAAAGGACACTCCCAATTTGTTGCGTCCAAAATGTACGGCACACAAAAAGTTGTTGCTCTTGGCAGAAAGGATGTCATCGTTTAGGGCAACGCCTGGGGTTACCAATTCGGTCACGCCCCGTTTTACAATGCTTTTCGTCTGCTTGGGGTCTTCCAGCTGGTCGCAAATGGCCACGCGTTGCCCCGCCTTTACCAATTTGGGCAAATAGGTGTTCAACGAATGGTGTGGAAACCCTGCCAACTCCGTCTTATCGCCTCCATTGTTCCGGTGGGTAAGGATAATGCCCAATATTTTGGCGGCCTTCACCGCATCTTCCCCAAAGGTCTCATAAAAGTCTCCTACGCGGAACAGCAACAAAGCATCAGGATGTTTTACCTTGATGGCATTGTACTGTTGCATTAACGGGGTTACTTTCTTGTTCTTTTTATTGGCTGCCAAAGCGATTTAATTCTGTTACTTTTGCCCAAAATTGGGATGGAAACGAATATATTGTTTTCACCGACCATCAAAAATTTTTGTTGATATTTTTACCCCAATGTTTAAAAAATGAACCGAAAACTTGAAAATAGCGAGCTAGACCGATTGGATGTGGACAGTTTTAAGGAAGCTGAAAAATCATCCATCCTCATTATTTTGGACAATGTTCGCAGTTTGAACAATATTGGATCTGTATTTCGGACTGCTGATGCTTTTCTGATTCAAAAAATATATCTCTGCGGCATCACGGCCACTCCTCCGCATAAGGATATCCGTAAAACGGCTTTGGGCGCCACTGAAAGTGTGGAGTGGGAATACCGAAAAGACACTTTGAAATTGGTTGAGGAATTAAAAGCCGATAGCGTGCAAATAGTCTCGGTGGAACAGGCTGAAAATGCCGTTATGCTGAATGATTATCAAGTGGATTCAAAGAAAACCGTGGCATTGATATTTGGAAATGAGGTGAAGGGAGTGTCACAGGAAGTGGTTTCGGCCAGCGATACTGTTCTGGAGATTCCACAGTTCGGAACCAAGCATTCGTTGAACATTTCGGTAAGTGCAGGGGTAGTGGTATGGGACATTTGGTGCAAACAAAACGCTCAAAAATAAAAATGGCCCTGAAAAACAGGGCCGTATATAAAGTCTGAGTTAGTTAGTTTCTCTTTTAGAGTATGCTAATAAAATAAAACCATTCGTTATATCCAAACATTTTCCAAAAATTCTCTTAAATGTTTGATGAAAGCATATTGTCTTCGAGCCTTTGCAAAATGAATTCATAATCGGCCGGATTATTCACAAAATCGAGGTTTTCCATATCCAGGATCACACTGTTCTGACTGGGATGGCCCTTGATGAAGTCCATATATCCCCGGTTGATTCTCTCGAGGTAGGCCGGATCGATGTTCTGCTCATAATCGCGCCCTCTTTTTTTAATGTTTGCCAGCAATCGTTCCGTATTTTGATAGAGATAAAGGTAAATATCCGGCTTTTTTACCTCCTTGTACATAAAATTGAAAACCTTTCGGTATAGATTGAATTCTTCGTTTTGAAGGGTCACTTTGGCAAAAATGAGCGATTTGAAAATATCGTAGTCGCTCACCATAAAATTTTTAAAGAGATCAAATTGCGAGGTATCGTCCATAAATTGTTGGTACCTGTCCGCCAAAAACGACATTTCCAATGGAAATGCGTACCTCGACTGATCCTCATAAAACTTGGGAAGAAAAGGGTTGTCCGCAAAACGTTCCAATACCAGTTTGGCATTAAAATCCTCGGAGATCATTTTGGACAAGGTGGTTTTTCCAGCACCAATATTTCCTTCAATGGCGATAAACTGTAACTGCGAAAACAGTCCGGCCCTATCCTTGAAAAGCTGGTATTTGACCTTGGTGAGGCTCGTTTTGTCCCTGCATTCCTGTAACAGGTTTCTCGTGTCCTTATAAAGTACGGGGTGGTAAAATTGGGGAGCAATGTCGGCCAAAGGCTTCAAAACAAAGTTCCTGTGCTGCATCTGCGGGTGGGGAACCACCAAATCTTCATTTTGGATGACTTCGTTTCCGTAGTAGATGATATCAATATCCAACGTTCGCGAACTATAACCGCCACCAATGGAACGCACTCTCCCAAAATCCTGCTCAATCTGTAAGAGATTCTCCAACAATTCCTTTGGATGCAATGGAGTCAGCAGGGAAATTGCTATGTTCAGGAAATCATCGCCCTCAAATCCAATGGCCGGGTTCTCGTATACCGAAGATATGCCCAATATGGAACCCACCCTCTGCTGGATACGGAAAATGGCTTTTTGGAGGTTGGCATGGCGATTTCCCACGTTGCTTCCCAAAGAAAGATATACCTTTTGTTTTATGACCATAATCGAAAAAACAAAGTAAACAAAACAATACTACAATGGTTATATTTGATGCGTATTAAATTTTATTGAATGAAGTTTTTAAGAAACCTATTGGCCTCAATTTTGGGGAGCTTGGTGGCATTTATGATCATTGTTGGAATGTTCTTCATATTTATGGCCCTGGTAGGAAGTGTGGATGACGGTGTTGTAGTGAAAAAGAACTCGGTTCTGGAGTTCAGTTTGGTCTCGCCCATCTTGGATTATACGGGAAAGGACGATACCGACCCCTTTGCTGGATTTTGGGGCGAAGAATTAGGTTTGGATGAAATCCTACATGCCATTAAGGTGGCCGAGGAAGATGAAAATATAGCCGGAATCAGTTTGACCACAGGATTTTTACAGGCGGGAATCGCACAGACCCGGGAAATCAGAAAAGCCTTATTGGATTTTAAATCCAGCGGTAAATTTGTTTTGGCCCATTACGATGTGTATTCACAACGCGATTATTATCTGGCCAGTGCCGCTGATGAAATGTACGTGAACCCGGTCGGGCTTTTGGATTTTAAAGGATTGGCCACGGAGGTACTTTTTTATAAGGAGCTACAGGAAAAAACAGGGGTGAAAATGGAGGTTATTCGCCATGGGAAGTATAAAAGTGCCGTGGAACCTTTTCTGTCGGACACCATGAGCGATGAAAACCGTACACAGATCAAGGAACTGATCACTTCCATTTGGAGTGTAATCGTGGACGATATTTCGGAAACCAGAAACATAGCTCCCGAAAACTTGAACATCATAGCCGATACCCTTGGGGGAAAAACCCCGGAACATGCCGTTTCTTCAGGTCTGCTGGATGGTATCTTATATTATGATGAGTATGAGAATCTGCTCAAAGAAAGGGTAGGGGCGGAAGTGGATGACGAGTTAAACTATGTTGGACTTATGGACTATATACAAAAGGCGAACAAGCAGAAGATACGCACAGGGTCCGACCAAGTTGCGGTAATCTATGCTCAAGGCGAGATTTTATTTGGCGAAGGTGGCAAGGATTATATTGGACAGGGAATCATAGTCAATGCCTTGCAAAAAGCAGTGGACAATAAGAGTGTAAAAGCCATTGTTCTGCGTGTAGATTCCCCCGGGGGCAGTGCTTTGGTATCCGATATCATCTGGAGGGAGATACAATTGGCCAAAAAAGAAAAGCCCCTAGTGGTTTCCTTTGGAAATGTAGCCGCATCCGGTGGATATTACATAGGTGTGGCCGGCGATAAAATTTTTGCGGAGCCCACCACCATTACCGGCTCGATCGGGGTCTTTGGGACCATTCCCAACGTTCACGAATTTGCAGACAACATTGGTGTAAATGCCGAACAGGTGGGAACCAACAAAAACTCCGTGGATTATTCCTTTTTTGAACCTATGACGGACAGTTTTCGCAATGCCATGCAAGAAAGTATCAAGGAAACCTATCAAACTTTTCTCGATCGAGTGTCCAAGGGTCGCAATATGACCGTGGAACAGGTAAATGAAATTGCACAAGGCCGGGTTTGGAGCGGAGTGGATGCCAAGGCCCTTGGGTTGGTGGACGAGCTCGGTGATCTGGACGATGCCATTGCGGCAGCCGCCGAAATGGCCGACTTGGACTCCTACGGAATCCGGAAGTATCCCAAATACAAATCCGGTTTTGAAAAGTTCATGGAAAATTATGGTTCCGTAAAAACCAAAATAGGGGAATCCTTCATTAAGGAAGAAATAGGCTCGGAAGCCTATGACATCCTCAAGGAATTCAAACAATTTACCAAACAGGAAGGGGTTCAGGCCAAGATGCCGTTCCGTTTAAATATCAAATAAAAATCGGCCAAAACGATTCTGCAAAGAAGCATTGATGTAATATATGACGCTAAAGGATAAGAGACTTGCTTTTAAAATTTATCTGTATTTAGGGGCTTTGTTCATTACCTCTTTGGTGGTGTCCAACCTCATATTTCAAAAGTTCTTTTCTTGGAGTCCGTTCGGGGATGTTACCGTTTTTGGGGCACCTTTATTTGAGCTTTCGGTGGGCATTTTGCCCTATCCCATCACTTTTTTGATTACCGATCTGATCTCTGAGATATTCGGGCAAAAAAAGGCAAATCAAGTAGTGACCGCAGGTATTTTTGCTTCGTTTTTTTCCATGGGCATTATTTTATTGGCCAATTATTCCCCTGCCATACCCACGTCCCCAGTGGACGATGTAACATTTACCGCAGTTTTTGGATTGTCGCCGCTAGGCGTTTTGGCTTCCATGCTTGCCTATTTGGCCGCACAATATGTTGATATTACCATTTATCATTTTTGGAAAGGTGTGACCAAAGGAAAAATGCTCTGGTTGCGAAATAATTTTTCCACCTTCTCCTCACAGTTTTTGGACACCTTTACCGTGGTAGGGTTGTTGTGCATTTTTGGCGTTCTGCCATGGGACAAGTTCTATGGTCTGTTGATCAGTGGATTTATTTTTAAGGTGATGATTGCGCTGCTCGACACCCCTTTGCTCTATTTTTTCGTATATATCCTACGAAAAAGATTTAACTTAAAAATAGGAGAGGAAATTTCATTGGATTGATGCTTCTCCTTTAATTTGCTGTAAAACAAACATGTATGAAGAAAAAAGCCCTAAAAATTACCGGAATAACCCTACTTGTCCTACTAGCCATTATAATTGCGGTCCCATTGTTTCTTCAAGGGAAGATTGAAGAGATAATCAAAACAAAAGTCAATAACAGTATTAATGCCACTTTCGATTTTGAAGATGCAGACCTGAGCCTTTTGAAGAGCTTTCCATATGCGAACGTGGAGCTTACAAATCTATCTTTGGTAAATAAAGCCCCGTTTGAAGGGGATACCCTATTTGCTTCTTCAGAAATCGAACTTTCCATGTCGATAAAGGAATTGTTCAAATCTGCCGATGAGCCGATTGTGATCAAAACATTGAACATTGATAAAGCCAAGTTGCACATCAAAGCAGATGCAGAGGGCAATGCCAATTACGATATTGCCAAGGAGTCCAACGAACCCGCCTCCACATCATCGGAAGAATCGAGCAGCAACTTTACGCTGAATATGGATTCGTACGCCATTACCAATTCAAATATTACCTACGAGGATTTGGCGAGCGGCATGAAATTGGACATTTCCGAGATGAATCACTCTGGTACCGGGGACCTTTCCTTGGAAAAATCCGAGTTAAAGACTTTGACGGATGCCCTGGTATCCTTTGAAATGGATAGCACGCAATACTTGAACAGGAACAAGATCAATTTGGATGCCTTAATCGGAATCGACCTTACGGAAAACAAATACACCTTTTTGGAGAACAAGGCGCTCGTGAACCAATTGCCCTTGGTGTTCGATGGTTTTGTGAAGGTGAACGAGGACAATCAAGAAGTGGATATTACCTTTAAAACCCCATCTTCGGATTTTAAGAACTTTTTGGCGGTGATTCCCGAGGCCTATGCGGCCAATATCGAAAATGTACAGACCACTGGAAACTTTGAGGTGAACGGTGAGTTCAAGGGGATAGTGGACGACGAGCATATTCCAACCTTCAAAATTGCCATCAACTCGGAAAACGCTTCCTTCAAATATCCAGATTTGCCCAAATCGGTGCGCAATGTGTATATCGACACCGAAATCAACAACGAAACCGGTATCACGGAAGACACTTATGTGAACATCAACAGGCTATCTTTTCTTATTGATGAGGATAAATTTAACCTGAACGCTAAAATCCGGGAGCTTATGGGCAATACCAAAGTAAATGCCCATATGGACGGGAGAATAAATTTGGCCAACATTTCCCAGGCTTATCCCATGCCGGAAAATTACAATCTCAAAGGTATCCTGAATGCTGACGTGACCACGGCCTTTGACATGGCTTCTTTGGAGAAAAAACAATATCAGAACACCAAGACCAACGGAAAGGCATCGGTGTCAGGTTTTGAATATGCTTCGGAAGAACTCAAAAATCCCGTTGTGATCAATACCGCAGCGGTGACCTTTAATCCAAATACCGTGACCTTGGATGCGTTCCAAGGAAAAACGGGCAGTACCGATTTTGATGCAAAGGGAACCTTGACCAATTTGTTGGGATTCATGTTCAACGATGAAGATATTGAAGGCAATTTCACCCTCAGTTCCAACCAACTTGCCTTGAACGATTTTATGGTCGAGGAAACCGAAGAATCTGAAAATGAGGGGTCAGATCAAGAAACTGGCTCTACCACTTCGGGTGAGGAGCGCATCAAAATACCTTCGTTCTTGGATTGTACCATTGACGCTTCGGCCAATACGGTGGTCTATGATAACCTCAATCTTAAAAACGTTAAGGGAACATTGGTGATCAAGGATGAGACCGCTACGGTAAAGAACCTTACATCCAATTTGTTCGGAGGAACATTGGGCTTGAACGGTTCGGTATCCACCAAGCAAGAAGCTTCCACTTTCGATATAAATCTTGGAATGAACAATTTCAATATTGGCGAATCGTTTGCGGGGCTGGAACTTTTCAAGGTATTGACACCACTTGCAACCGCTATTCAAGGAAAGCTCAATTCCGATATTAAAATATCGGGCAACCTAAAAGACGATTTTACACCGAACTTGGCCACGATTTCGGGTAACCTTTTGGCGGAACTTCTAAATCCAACGGTAGATACAGAAAAAGCTCCCTTGGTTTCCGCATTGGATAGCAAACTCAGTTTTTTGAACACCAAGGAAATCAATTTGGATGGATTAAAGACGGCGCTGACCTTTGATAATGGTACGGTAAAAGTGAAGCCTTTTACCTTAAATTATAAGGATATAGCCATCAATGTGGATGGAAGCCACTCTTTTGATAAGCAACTGAATTATTCGGCCACCCTGAATGTTCCTGCCAAATATTTGGGCACGGAAGTCACTAAGCTGATCTCACAATTGAACGATGATAGCGTAGGGGAGGTAACCATTCCGGTAACAGCGAACATTGGCGGAAACTTTACGAATCCATCCGTGAATACCGACCTTACTTCGGGAGTGAAGACATTGACCTCGAAATTGGTGGAGATGCAAAAGCAAAAGCTGGTGAACCAAGGCAAGGACAAGGTCAAGGATTTGTTGTCCGATGCATTTAAAAAAGATGGGTCCGACACCACAACTACCAAATCTGATGGAGTGAAGGAAGCCATTGGAAATATATTGGGCGCTAAAAAGGATACAGCCACAACCGATAGTGTACCCAAAAAAGAGGATGAGGTGAAAGAAGCGGCCAAATCCATTTTGGGCGGACTGCTCAAGAAAAAGAAAAAAGATACTGTGAATTAAAAAAAGGGCGGTTTTACCGCCTTTTTTTTATGGTTCAATTTCTGCTTCCAGCAGTTTTAAGATGTTGTCCAAACCTTCCATTAAAACAGTATAATGCTCCGTTGTGGACTGGCTCGTAATGATAAAGAGTAAAATATTGTTCTCAAAATCCACGGATTTTAAGGACGATAAATTGCTGATGGGCTTCTGTTGTTTTTGGATGCCCAATTGTGCGGACATTCCTGTATTTTCCAATATGGTCCTAATGCTGTGGCCCTCGGTTCTGAACCAATCCACAATATTGGTCCTTTGTTCGCCAAGAAATTTTTCTTGGTTGGCAATGTCATCAATGGTGGCGACCCAATTGGTAAGCCGTATGCGCAACGTATCGTTTGTAATGTCCTTGAGGCTGCCCGAGTTGATCATTTCGAACAAGAGCGAATTGTTGGGATTGAAGAAAATATCGGAAGCAAAGGCATCGATGAACAATTTGGACAACTGCTTTTCCGGTGGATTTTCTTCCTGGTCCATTAAGTGTACAATGTCCTTGGCAGCTTCATAGCTTGCCCGGTTCACCCTCATCAGTTCCTGTAATTTTAGTTTACTTGTCTGGAATTCATCCTTCAGCCCCATCAGATAAATCTGCTCTTTCTCCTTTTTTATGCTGAGTTCGTTGGCATTGTCAATGGCGAGGGCAATCAGAATACCGATTACGACCAATACAATCTCACCAACGGCATAGAGAAGGTAATTGCTGATTTTTTTCTCTTCTATGAACTGCTTTCGGATATTTCTAAAAAACTTTAGCATATCAGGAGCTTTTTCTTTTTTTCGTCCATTTGTAGATGGCTTCTATCAAAAAACAAAAGGCAATGATGGATACTGCCGTAATGACTCCGATTTTGTTGCTGGAATATTGTTGTTGGAGTAGCACGACCACAGCAATCGCACATAAAATACAACCGATGATGGGTATTGCCTTTTTGCCCTTGGTATCGGCGGATAACTTAAAGCCCACATAATTTACAATTGCAAAAATGAGCAAAAAACCCACGCTACCTGCTGTTGATATGCTCTCCAGTTCCAAGGTGTTGGTCAGGGTCAATGTTAAAATTGCGGTTATGAGGAGACCGATGGGCTGGTTCCATAATTGATAGGTGAACTGATGCGGGAGCTCATCATCCTCGGCAATTTCATAACTTACTCTACTACCCCCATAAAGTGAGGCATTGATGGCCGAAAAAGTTGAAATAAGGGCCGCGATGGTGATTATGGTGAAACCGGTTTGGCCCAGCATAGGCTTGGCAGCCTCGGCCAGAACATAGTCCTCCGCAGTTTTGATTTTATCAAAAGGAAGAGATCCTACGGTAACCACAGCAATGACGATATATAGTAAGACCACAAAAATGATGGATATGTAATAAGCCCTGGCAATGTTTTTCTCTGGATTTTTAATGTCGGGAGCTGAGTTGGCTATGAGCTCAAAACCTTCATAGGCTACGAAAATTACCATTCCACCGGATAAAATCTGCAACGGGGCCTCCCATTTCTCCGGGGACAATTGCTCCAGATTGGGATTGCCCACCAAACCGTAAATTCCAATCCCTATAAATCCCAATAGGATCATGAGTTTTATAATCACGGCATAGGATTCAATCTTCCCAACGACCTTTATACTGTAATAGTTGATGATGGAAGCCAATATAATGATGCCGCTCGCATAAATATGGAAATCCATTTCGCCGCCAGTAAAGGCATACAGGTTTGGGGCGTAGGAACCAAAGGCCGAAGCGTACAGGGAGAGCATAATGATGTAACTTACCCAGAGCAGGTTATTTATTCCACCACTGAATATGGTTTCACCAAAACCCTGATTGATAAATTTTACGGTACCGCCCCTATCCGCAAATTTATTTGAAAGTTTTACATAGCTGTACGAGGTGATGAGTGCCAACATACCGGCAAAAAGGAAGGCCAAGGGAGTTCCTCCCCTTGAAAGTGAAACGGCCAGTCCCAAAACGGCAAAAATACCTCCTCCTACCATGCCGCCAACACCGATGGAGATGGCGTCCCTAAGTCCTATTTTATCGCTCATTTTGAATTTGGTTCAGGAAAAGGACGATTGTCCTTACTTTTGGTTTTATTTGAAATCAATGCCTACAAAGTAACCTTCACTTCCCCGCACATTGAAAACGGTGTTGTCCTCAAAAATAAGATATTGTCCTTTTATGCCTTTCAAAACCCCTTTATAGCTTGGTGTTTTCTCTAAATTAAGGCTATTCACCTTGTTCGGATATTGCAGGACGGGGAATTCCAAGTGGGTCTCTTCCTTATCATTCAAAAAATATTCGATGGCCTCTTCGGGAATGCTTGCTTTTAGTTTGTTGCGCCATTCCACCAAGTCTACGTCCTCAATATCGTTTTGGAGCATTTTCCTCCAACTGGTTTTATCGCTGACAAAATCTTTTAAAGCCACTTCCGTAATACCTGCCAAATAGCGATTGGGCACCTCCACAATCTCTATGGCCTCATGTGCGCCTTGATCTATCCAACGGGTAGGGACCTGCGATTTTCTGGTAACACCAACTTTAATACTGCTGGAGTTGGCCAAATACACAATGTGTGGCTGCAACTGCATTTTTTTCTCATACTCAAGGTCTCGGTCCTCTTTGTCCAAATGTGCCGTGCTCAGCTCGGGTTTCATGATCCAATCTCCGGCACGGGGTGTTTCATAAAAACATGATTTACAAAATCCCTGTCTATAAATGGGTTTGTCTTCCCCGCAGTTCAAACATTGGTATTTGATGAAATCTATCTGAAGTTCCCTGTTCAATGCTTGGTTCATGTTGATAAAATCGTTCTCAAAAACCAAAAAATATTGAATGGGGCTTCCAAATTCCGTTTGCATTTTTTTCAGGACTCCTTCGTATAACATATTAAAATGAATGTGTTTGTCTTATTTGAAAATGAGTGTTAGAAAAGCTATTTTAGCAGTTGTACTAACCTTAACTTTATTGGTTAAATATACCTAAAATGCCAATACCTTTATTTAATTCCATTGCTTCTTGGTTGTTGAGAAAGCGCTACCACCAAATAGAGCTTTTTTTAAAGTATCCCTTGGATGTTCAGGATGAGGTATTGCGACAACTTTTGGATTTTTCACAGGATACCATGATCGGCAAGCAATATGGGTTCCAAGACCTTCCCAAGTATGAGGAGTTCAGGAACAGGGTGCCGATTGTTGCCTATGAGGATATTGCCCCGATGATAGAGCGCACACGAAGGGGAGAACAGAACCTGTTTTGGCCAACATCCATAAAATGGTTTGCCAAGAGCAGCGGAACAACCAACGCTAAGAGCAAGTTTATCCCTGTAAGTACCGAGGCTTTGGAGGATTGCCACTATAAATCCAGCAAGGATTTGCTTTGTCTTTATTTGAACAATAACGAAAACTCTCAATTGTTTACGGGAAAAAGTCTGAGGTTGGGTGGCAGCAAGGAACTTTATGAGGACAACGGGACCTTTTTTGGGGATTTATCCGCCATCTTGATTGATAACATGCCACTTTGGGCCGAATATAGCAGTACTCCTAGCAATAAGGTTTCGTTGATGACAGAATGGGAATCTAAACTGGAAGCTATTATAGAGGAAAGTATACGCGAGAATGTGACCAGTTTGGCAGGTGTTCCGTCTTGGATGTTGGTATTGCTCAATCAGGTATTGGAGAAAACCGGGAAAACGCATTTATTCGAGCTTTGGGAAAACTTGGAAGTCTATTTTCATGGGGGAGTGAGTTTTACACCCTATAAAAATCAATATAAAAAATTATTGCCCCGGAAAAAGTTCAACTTTTATGAAACCTACAATGCTTCGGAAGGGTTCTTTGGTATTCAGGATCAAAATAATTCTGATGAGCTGTTGCTAATGTTGGACTATGGTATTTTCTATGAATTTATCCCCATTAGTGTCGATGGAGAAGGGGAGCAGGCCATTCCGCTGTGGGATGTGCAGTTGGGAGTCAACTATGCCATGGTCATCACGACCAATGCCGGATTGTGGCGCTATAAAATCGGGGATACCATCCGATTTACATCAAAAAGCCCCTATCGTATAAAGATAACTGGCCGAACCAAGCATCATATCAATGTTTTTGGTGAGGAACTGATCATAGAAAATGCAGAGGAGGCATTAAAACAGGTTTGCCTAAAGACCGAAGCAGAAATTATGGACTATACGGCCGCACCTATTTTTATGACGGATAAGGAAAAAGGGGCCCATGAATGGATCATTGAGTTTAGAAGGCCACCTGCAGATATTGCCTATTTTACCGAAATGTTGGACAATGCACTGAAATCCTTGAACTCCGACTACGAAGCCAAACGCTATAACAACATTACACTAAAGATGCCCAAGGTGCACGTAGCCAGGGAAAACTTATTCCATAATTGGCTTAAATCCCAGAACAAATTGGGAGGGCAGCATAAGATTCCGAGGCTTTCCAATGACCGAAACTGCATCGAAGAGTTACTGCATATGAATGTCCAATAACTTTTCTTGTATATAAGATTGAACTTTATGATAGAGTTACGAAAACGTTTTCGTAGATTTGGCCCATTCGTCGTGGAAAGGTTTCTTTTGAACAAATAAAAGAGGATTTGCGACGTTTATTGATGAAATTCCCCCCCATCAAATCTTTTATCAAACACAAAACCATTAAATCATGGCAGAAAAACTTGTTGTAATCTCAGATAAATGGGGTGCAAAAAAAGGGCTTTGGATAGCTTCATACTTTGGCTACCTACAACAATACTACGATATTGTTTTCCACGATTGTCAGCAATTGGGCAATGTAGATGTCTCCATTTTTTCTGAAGAAAACATTGATAAAGCTTTTTTTGAAGACAATGGAATTGAAAGGGCTGTTTCCAACTTGATTAGAAAAGAAAACGAACCGGCTCATTATTTGGCCTTTGGCGTAGGGGCAACAGTGGTCTATAAAGCATCATTGAAAGGCTTGCCGGCAAAATCAATTACTGCGATTTCCGCAATTGGTATTGAATCGGAAGAACAAATGCCACTTACTACTAACGTACAGCTAATTTTCGGTGAGTACGATAAAAAGAAACCTAGTCTTAAGTGGGCCAAAAGGGCCGCCGCCAACCTTAGGATTGTGCCCAATTTTGGACACACACTCTATTCTGACGAGAAAATCATCTCTGAAGTAAGTTTGGAACTATTGGAAAATGTCACAAAAAAAGCAGTCTAAGAGACTGCTTTTAATTTTTTCACGGTTTCGTAAGAGAGTTTTTTCTCTGCATAACCCTTGGTGACCTTGAATTCCGTTTCATCGCTGCTTGGTAGTGTAAACATAGCGTCGGTGAAGACGGCCTCGCAAAGGGAGCGCAATCCTCTGGCCCCGAGTTTGTACTCTACGGCCTTCTCAACAATATAGTCCAATGCTTGCTCTGTGATGGTGAATTCTATATCATCCATGGCAAAGAGCTTTTCATACTGTTTGATGATTGCGTTCTTGGGCTCTGTAAGTATAGCTCTTAGCGTTTTTGCATCCAAAGGATTCATGTGGGTAAGAACGGGCAGTCTTCCTATAATTTCAGGAATAAGTCCGAACTCCTTCAAATCTTTTGGTATGATATACTGTAGAATGTTTTCTTGGTCTAAATTTTCTTCAGCCTTGGAAGCACTATAACCTACCGCTTGCATGTTCAAACGTTTGGTGATGATGCGTTCGATGCCATCAAAAGCACCACCTGCTACAAATAGTATGTTTTCGGTATTTACTTCGATGAATTTTTGGTCCGGGTGTTTACGTCCTCCTTTTGGCGGAACGTTTACGGTAGTACCTTCCAAGAGCTTTAACAACCCTTGCTGAACACCTTCACCGGATACATCTCGGGTAATGGAAGGGTTATCGCTTTTTCGGGCAATTTTATCGATTTCATCAATAAACACAATCCCTCGCTCCGCCTTTTCCAAATTGTAATCGGCGGCCTGGAGCAAACGGGTCAAAATACTTTCCACATCCTCGCCCACGTAACCGGCCTCTGTCAACACAGTGGCGTCAACAATGGCCAATGGCACGTTCAACATTTTTGCAATGGTCTTGGCGATAAGGGTTTTTCCAGTACCGGTCTGCCCTACCATTACAATATTACTTTTTTGGATTTCAATTTCCTCGTCCTTGCCCTTGGCCTGCAACAATCTTTTGTAGTGATTGTATACTGCCACGGACATTACTTTTTTGGTTCTTTCCTGTCCAATCACAAAAGTGTCCAAGAACTCGTGTATCTCCATTGGTTTTTTTAAAACCAGTTCGGAGGACAAATCTTGGTTTTTGGTCTGTTTGGACTCTTCGGCTACAATGCTATGGGCCTGTTCTATGCATCTGTCGCAAATATGGGCATCCAAACCGGCGATCAATAAATTGGTTTCCGGCTTTTTTCTACCACAAAAAGAACATTCCAAATTTTCCTTTGCCATATAAATTCAATCTTCAACCGACAATAACGTAAAAAAAACGGATTTGTTCTAAGTTAAGTGGTTGTTTTTTAGTCAATTGGTTTGAATTATGATTTTTCTCTGACCAATATTTCATCGATCATACCATACTCTTTGGCCTCTGGAGCCTTCATCCAGTAGTCACGGTCGCTGTCTTCGTATACTTTGTCGAAGGTTTGACCGGAATGCTTGGAAATAATCTCATACAGCTCATTCTTGATTTTGAGCACTTCTTGCGCTGCAATTTCAATATCGCTGGCCTGACCTTGGGCTCCCGAAAGGGGCTGATGGATCATTACCCTTGAATGTGGAAGTCCGCTTCTTTTGCCCTTTTCGCCAGCGCAAAGGAGCACGGCGGCCATTGATGCTGCTATTCCTGTACAAATAGTGGCCACGTCTGGTTTTATGAATTGCATGGTGTCGTAAATTCCAAAACCTGCATAAACGCTTCCGCCTGGGGAGTTGATGTAAATTTGGATGTCTTTTGAAGCATCTGCACTCTCCAAGAACAGCAACTGCGCTTGTATAATGTTTGCTACTTGGTCATTTATGCCTGTTCCCATAAAAATAATCCGGTCCATCATCAATCGGGAGAAAACATCCATGGCAACAGCGTTCAATTGCCTTTCCTCAATAATGTTCGGGGTCATGTTCATAGGGTACATGGTACTCATGAGCTTATCATAGTACATACTGTTTATACCATGATGTTGGGTAGCGTATTTTTTAAATTCTTTTCCGTAATCCATAGGATTTTAGTCGATTTATCTTAAAAAAAAGGTGCCGAAAAATTAGCTTTCCGGCACCGTAAAGATACTTAATTTTCTTTTAGCGAAGCCTTAGCTATATGCTTCCTTGATGAAGTCGTCATAAGAAACTTCCTTCACCTTAAGGTTGGCCTTTTCTTTGTAAAGGTCCAAAAGTTTTTGGCTCATCAATTGTTCGGATAATCTTTTTACTTCGTCCTGATTGCTCATTACCCTTGCTGCAACGCTTTCCAACTCTTCTTCTTTTGGGTCCATGTGGCCATACTGTGCCATTTGCGACTTGATGAATCCTTTGGCGAATTCCTTCAATTCATCAAACTGGACCTGAAGTTCATTTTCTTGGATAATCTTGCCCTCGATCAATTGATAACGAAGACCTTGCTCGGATTTTTCAAATTCTTCTTTGGCTTCATCCGCGGTCAATGGATTTTCTCCACTGATCTGAATCCATTTTTTCAAGAATTCGGCAGGAAGTTCAAATTTGGTCTCCTCGATCAATTTTTCGGTGATGTCGTTCAACAATTTTTGATCGGACTGCTGCTCGAACTGCTTTTCTGAATCTTCCTTGATTTTGTCCTTTAGTTCTTTTTCAGAAGTAACCTTGCCTTCACCGAACAATTTGTCAAAAAGCTCTTGATCCAATGCGGCCGGTTCTCTCTCGTTGATTTCCTCAATGGTAAAGGTCACATCGATTTTTAGGTCCTCAGCTTTGTCACGGGCAATGCCCAAGGCGCTGGACAACAAGTAGTCTTCCTTAAAAAGTCCTTTTGTGTTCAAGGTAACGGAGTCGCCCACTTTTTTACCAACAAGTGCATCAATAGCTTTTTTGCTTTTGATCTTGTCCATTTCAAGAGTGGTCTTGTGGTCGATTTCTTCCTCTTCATTGGCAAAGAAACCAGTGATTTCATCTTTTTTGCCTACCTCGGTCTTGGAAATCAATTTTCCGTATTGCTTTTGAATACGTTCCACTTGCTCCTCTATCATCTTTTTATCGGCAACGATTTTATATTGGGTCACCGCTTTTTTGGTCTTCAAGTTTACATCGAAGCTCGGTGCCAATCCTAATTCAAATTCAAAATCAAGATTGTCCTTGTCCCAATCAAAGTTGTCCTGTTGTTTGGGAAGTGGATTTCCCAAAACATCCAATTTTTCTTCGGTAAGGTATTTGTTTAGATTGTCCTGAAGTAATTTGTTCACTTCATCCACCAAAACAGCCTTGCCATACTGCTTTTTGATAAGTCCCATGGGAACCTGTCCTTTTCTGAAACCAGGAATGTTGGCCTGCTTTCTATAATCTTTAAGGATTTTCTCTACTTTATCCTGATAGTCTTCTTTGCTTATGGCAACCTTTACTACTGCATTAAGATCGTCAATCTGCTCTTTGGTTATATTCATTTCCTACCTAATTTGCTTTCTAAAAATGGGATGCAAAAGTAACTCTTTTTTGATTTGCTGCCAAGTTTTTAAACTGTTGACTTTCAAACATTAGAATTTCTACTGGTCTTCTTTTAAAACGGAGTGTAAAATTGCCTGTAAAAAGGAGAGTAAAAGACTAAAAATGATGGCCCACCAAAAGCTTTCGACTTGGAATCCATCTATCAGGTTTGCGGTCAATAGAATAATTATTGCATTGATTACCAATAAGAAAAGTCCCAAGGTCAAAATGGTAATGGGCAGGGTAAGGATAACCAGAATCGGTTTTACCAAAAAGTTGAGCAAACTCAATACTACGGCCACGATAATAGCAGTAAACATGGATGAAACACCTACACCCGGCAGAACGTAGCTCAATATTACTACGGCCAAGGCATTGAGTAAAAGTCTTAAAATAAGTTTCATGGGTTTGAATGATTAGTTGTTACAAAATAAAAAGGCACCGAATTTCGGTGCCTTTAAGATAAATAAAATAATGTTTGTCTAGTCAATATATAGTCCAGTATAATCCAGAGGATTTACACCGGGCAAATTCGAATTGTATTTTGTGTTGATGGCGTCGATAAAGGCGTTAGCCACAATGGCGTAACCTCTAGGTGCTGGGTGGACACCATCCAACGAAAATCCTCCTCCTGTGGCAAAAGTTGCGTCCACAACGCTTCCGTCCGCTTGTTGGAATCCATTGGCGTTAAGTTCGGCCAACAATGCATTGGCATCTACAAATGCCAAATCATAGGCCGTGGCCAAACCTGCTATTGTTTGGTTGTAAGCCGTTAATGCAGTTTCCACAATGGCCTGCTCTTCTGGGGTAAGGACCCATTTGTCCGCCAAAGGAACCGCAACACCGTTAATGGATGTTGGGATGTCCGGGTCCGCAAGTGTTCCGATATGATTTCTTGCCGTAAGTACCAATAAATCATCTGCTGTGGCTTGTCTCATGTTGATCAATGCTGGGTTGAAGCCTGTCAAATCGGTCAAATCTTCATCGATGATTACCACTGCGTTTCCTTCACCTGCGGAGAATGAAATGGTCCGTTTGGCCAATTCATCTTCGGTAATTACGCTAAGTTGTTGCAATTGCGCTAAACCGGCATTGTAGGCTCCGTATGCTTCAGCGCTGTTCAGATAAGCAGCTGTGGCCGCATCCAATGGAATTGGGTTGTGTGGTACAGTTGTAAAATATGGGATGTCCGTTACATTCGGTAGGTTGGCAATGGCTCCATCTGCTCCGTTGGCCGTCATCGCCTGTAGTATTGCATCCAATGATCCTGCAAAAACATTGGGATCGGTAACGTCATTTCTGTTGTAGGTGCTAGGGTCTACGTTCCCGGCTCGGTCAACACCTGTACCTCCTCCCGTGGCATAGAGCAGAATATCGTTTGCTCCGACCCAAACGGTGAAAAAGGTTGCTCCTTGAGCGGCGGCATCTCCGACTACAGTTGCGGACTCTGAAGATGAGAAACGCGCAAAATAAGGATTGGCAGTTCCCATGGCCACGCCAGTTACACTACCATATCCAGGTGCTAACAATTCGTAACTTTTAGCGCCGGGCACGCCCATGTTGTTGTATGTGCCGGGCAATTTAACGGCTACATCAGTAGTGCCTTGACCTTCAACTGGAACTGGGCTTGGACTTTCGCCCAAAAAGGATAGTATCAATCTATTACCAGCCACTTGGGTTCCGCCAAGTGTCATTCCTCCCAAATTGTCGGCCATAAAAGGGATTTCAAAATTTCCTCCCCCGGCCAGGGCAAAATTAGCGGCAAGCATATTCGGGAAAGAGTCTTCCTGTCCTGCCCTAAAAAGAGCATTGTCCGAAAAACCTGCGGTCAATGAATTTCCTATGGCCACGTAGTTTGTAAAATCTGCAGTTCCTGAAGTATATTCCACTGGGTCTGGGCCAGTTGTTTCGGGTGGGGTTGTATCATCTTCGCATGCTATCAAGAATAAGCCTAGAAATGGGAGAAAGGCATAAAACTTTTTCATATCAAAAAATCTGTTACAGTTAGTTTATGTTAATTGTTGTGGTAAGAACCAGAATTAACCAAATCTATATCAAATTTGTCATACAGACAATTAAATAGGTGAAAAAATTATGCATGCATAATAAAAAGGGCTGAATTTTAAGAATTCAGAAACGCAAGACTCTTGTTGTGGAACTGTTTCGGGTTCTCGGCATGCAACCAATGCCCAGCTTTATCAATGGTTTCTATTTCGGCTTGGGGAAAATGTCTTTTGATTTCTGCGAAGTCGCTTGGCTGGATGTATTCCGAGCGGTCGCCGCGCAAGAATAGGGTGGGCCCGTCGTAAACGGCATTGGAGGGTATGTTCTCTCCGATTTCGTCCATTCGTTCTTTGAGAACATCAAAATTAAAACGGAACCCCAATTTGTCTTTTTCTTCCCAATACAGGTTTTTGAGCAAGAATTGGCGGATTCCCCTTTCCTTGATATGTTTTGACAGTTCTTCGTCCGCTTCACGTCTATCCGAAATCTTGTCGAAATCCAAGTGGGATAGACCGTTGAAGATAAAATGGTGGTGGGCCGGGTAAAACTTGGGTGCAATGTCAGCAATTATCAATTTGGTTACCCTGTCCGGGTGTGATGTGGCCAACTGCATCGCTGTTTTGCCTCCCATGGAGTGCCCCATCACATAGGCTGAATCTATACTGTGGTGATCCATGTAGTCGATGACGTCATCGCTCAATATATCATAATTGAACTCTTCGGAATGAAAACTTTTGCCATGGTTACGTTGGTCTATCAGATGTACTTCATACCCGTTTTCGGAATATTGGGTGCCCAGTGTCTTCCAGTTGTCCGACATGCCCAAAAACCCATGTAGAATGATGAAAGGTTGTCCTTCGCCCAATATTTTTGAATGTAGTATTTCCATTATTTCAATCTATGTAAGTACATGTTCACCACATTTTCAAGTCCAAGATAAAGTGATTCGCAAATCAATGCGTGCCCTATGGATACTTCCAATAAATGTGGGATGTGTTCTTTGAAAAATTTGATGTTGTCCAAGCTGAGGTCGTGCCCGGCATTGAGTCCAAGCCCAACTTCGTGTGCCATTTTGGCCGCTTCAACAAAAGGTGCTATTCCACCTTCTTTATTGCCTTTGGCGAATTCATGGGCAAAGCTTTCTGTGTAGAGTTCTATGCGGTCCGTACCTGTTTCTGCCGCGCCCTTCACCATTTGCACATCTGGGTCTACAAAGATGGAGGTGCGAATGCCGTTTTCCTTGAAGGTTTTGATCACATCAATCAAAAAATCTTTATGCTTTAGGGTGTCCCAGCCTGCGTTTGAGGTTATGGCGTCCTCCGCATCGGGTACCAAAGTAACCTGTGTGGGTTTTACCTCGAGCACTAGGTCGATAAATTTTGGAACCGGGTTCCCCTCGATATTGAACTCCGTGGTCACCACCTTTTTAAGGTCCCGTGCATCTTGGTAGCGTATGTGCCTTTCATCGGGGCGTGGATGAATGGTGATGCCTTCCGCTCCAAAAGATTCGATGTCCTTGGTGGAAGTTATCAAGTTGGGCACATTGCCGCCTCTAGAATTTCGTAATGTTGCCAGTTTATTTATATTGACACTCAACTTTGTCATGTAGTTCTTTTTAGAATGTCAAAAATAAGAATTCGGCATGCCTTTTGCCATTTTAAATTAGTATTTTGCACCTAATAGATTTGTTATGTACATCCAAGACAAAATAATCAATACGATTCCCATTTTTGAGGTTTCGGAAACTTTGAAGGACGTTATCAAGTTTTTTGAAGAGACTACATATTCCCATGTTGGAGTAACCGAGAACGGTCTGTACTTGGGATTGTTGTCAGAAAATGACCTGGCCTGTTTTGAGCCTGAAAAAAAGGTCGATGATTTTAGGTTTGAGATGGAGGATTTTTTTGTGGGAAAGGAAACGGCTTGGTTGGATGTTTTGGAAATGTTCTCCAGAAACGAGGCCAATGTGCTTCCGGTGCTGGACGAAGACCGTTTGATTATTGGATATTACGATCTTGAAGATGTGGTGGATGTATTTATTGATACTCCCTTCTTTAAGGAACCGGGTGCTATTTTGGTGGTCTCCATCGGTATCAAGGATTATTCTTTTAGTGAGATAGCACAAATTGTTGAAGGTAATAATGCCCGTTTGTTGGGAGCATTTATCACTGATTCACAGAACGATATCGTTGAGATTACCTTAAAGGTGGGAACGCAGAGCTTGAACGAGGTGGCCCAAACCTTTAGACGGTACAACTATACCATTGTCTTCGGAAACAGTGATGACCAATTTATAGAAGATTTGAAACAACGTTCCGACTATCTGGAAAAATATCTTAACGTTTAGTATGAAAGTAGCCATATTCGGTCTGTCTTTTCAAAAGGAGGACCAGCTTTGCGTAGAGGAGCTTTTGGACGAACTTAAGAAGTTGGATGCAGCGGTTTATGTAGAGGAGGACTTTAATAAACTCGTGGCCACCATTACCAAAACACAGGTTAAGGGTACGTTCAACCAATCCAAAGGATTGGATTCTTCATTTGATATGTTCGTGAGCTTTGGTGGCGATGGAACCATGTTGCGTGCCGTTACCTATATAAAGGACTACGGTATTCCCATTGTAGGGGTCAATACAGGACGATTGGGTTTTCTGTCCACCTTTAAAAAAGAAAATGTTCGCAAACTCGTCACCGAGTTCGAAGCTGGACATTATACCGTTGAAGAGCGTAGCTTGGTGGAAGTAGAGCTCAATTCGGAACTAGAGGAGTTCAACGGGCTCAATTTTGCATTGAACGAAATAACCGTTAGTCGAAAGGATACTACTTCCATGATTACCGTGGAAACTTGGTTGGATGACGAATATTTAACCTCGTACTGGTCTGACGGATTGATAGTTTCCACGCCTACGGGGTCAACCGGATACTCCTTGAGCTGTGGTGGTCCAGTAATTGCCCCTTCGGCGAAGTCTTTGGTGCTCACGCCCATTGCGCCGCACAACCTCAATGCGCGTCCGCTCGTGATTTCCGATACCACACAAATCAGATTGAAGGTTTCAGGTAGGGAGAAGACCCATTTGGTTTCTTTGGATTCAAGGATTGCCGATATCTCAAACGGCAAGGAAATCCGTATCAAAAAAGCAGGTTTTACCATCAAAATGATAGAGTACAAATCCGAAAGTTTTCTGAAAACTTTACGCAACAAATTGCTTTGGGGGGAAGATAGACGGAATTGATACCATCAAAAACAATAAAAGAAGCGAAAAACTGTTTTACAAGGGAAAGCAATATTAAACATTTGTCTATAGACCTTCCTTTACTCTTAATTCTTGTAACTTTTTGGATAGTATGCGGATAGTTTTGGCTGTTTTTCTATGCTGTGTGATGAATATGGGCGCACAGACGTATGAGATAGGAGTATTTGCCGGTGGTGCCAATATGATAGGCGATGTGGGGAGGACCAATTACATACTGCCATCAGGCCCTGCTTTTGGTGGAATATTCAAATGGAACAAGGGAAAACGCTACGCTTGGAGGGCCAGTGTGCTTTATGGTGAAGTTACTGCCGATGACAATAAATCCCACATGCAATCCAGACAGCAAAGGGGATATGTGGTGGATAATTCCATTTTGGAGTTCTCCGCAGGGCTCGAAATCAACTTTGTTGAATACAATCTTCATAAGCTCGGACCCGCCTTCACGCCTTACTTGTACACGGGTGTAACCTACTTCAGATATGATTTTAATTACATTGATGCCCTTCAAATGCAGGATATTAACCAAAAAGACGGTAGTTTTGCAATTCCAATGACGGTTGGGGCTAAGTATCGTTTAAATCAATTCTTGATTCTTGGAGCCGAAATTGGGGCCAGATATACTTTTACGGACAATTTGGACGCAAGTAACCCAGAAGGTTCCAATTTTGAGCAATTCCGATTCGGGAATATATTGAGCGACGACTGGTACGTCTTTACAGGTTTTACATTAACGTATACCTTTGGACGTAAACCTTGCCAGGATTGTTTTCAATAAAATGCACACACTAGAGGACGTAGACAAAGAAAAACTACCGCAGCACGTAGCCATTATTATGGATGGTAATGGTAGATGGGCAAAACAACGAGGGAAACTCCGTATGTTCGGGCACGAGAACGGGGTAGAATCCGTCAACCAAACCGTGGAGAGCTGCGCAAAGCTCCAGATTCCTTTTTTAACGCTATACGCTTTTTCCACAGAAAATTGGAACCGACCAAAGACCGAGATAGACACGCTAATGAAGCTTTTGGTAAACGCTCTTAAAAGAGAGTTGAAGACCTTGAACAAGCATAATATTAGGTTGAAGGCCATCGGAAAAATCGATACACTGCCCAAAAAAGTCTATAAGGAACTTACCGAAGTGATGTCAAAAACCGAAAATAATTCGGGTATGACACTTACGCTGGCATTGAGCTATGGCTCGCGGGAGGAGATAAAAACAGCGGTCCAAGAGATTGCGGTCAAAGTTAAAAATAACATAATTTCCCCTGAAAATATTGACGAAACAGTTATAAATACACATCTTTACGCGCACTTTTTGCCTGATGTAGACCTACTTATACGCACAAGCGGCGAATGTAGGATAAGTAATTTTTTACTTTGGCAGATAGCATACGCCGAATTATATTTTATTGATGTATTTTGGCCCGACTTTAGAGAGCACCATTTGGTAGAGGCCATATTAAGTTATCAAAACAGAGAACGACGATTTGGAAAAACGAGCGAACAACTTAACTAAGGGTATCAAAAACATCATCCTTTCAACCCTTTTTATCCCACTATTTTTATTTTCAGCCCAAGGTATTGCCCAAGAGACCGATTTTGAAGAAGGCAAGCAATACATTTTGGGAGGGTTGACCGTAACTGGCTTACAGAGCTACAACGAGCAGACAGTGAAGAGCTACACCGGTTTGCGGGTAGGGCAGCCCATTAAAGTGCCCGGCGATGAAATAAGTGCAGTGATCAAAAAGTTGTGGAACTTGGATTTGTTCAGCAATGTGGAAATGTTCTACACCAACATTGAAGACGATAAAATATTTTTGGAACTGAGCATTACCGAAAGGCCTACGTTGAACAACGTGACCGTATATGGTGTAAAAAAACGTAAGGTTGAGGATATTATCGATGATACCGACCTTAAGAAAGGAAAGAAAATCACCGAGAGTTTGATTGCCAATACCAAGAACTATCTTCAGAACAAGTACAAAAAACAAGGGTTCTTGAATGCCAAGGTGAACATTGCTACAACTGCGGATACCACGGGTACCAATGTGCAGAACATGGTCATCAATGTAAATAAAGGTGATAAGGTAAAAATTAAGGACATCAACTTTGTTGGCAATGAAAAACTATCGGACAAAAGGCTCCGCAAATCCCTGAAGAAAACCAAAAAGAAAAAGTTTTATCGTTTTTGGAAAAAATCCAAATACATTGAGGCGGAATACCAAGAAGACCTCGACAACTTAATCGATACCTATGCGGAAAGGGGGTATAGGGATGCCCGCGTGCTATCGGATACCTTTGTGAAACTGGACGAGAAGAACATTGAGCTTACGATCAAGGTAGAAGAAGGCGACAAGTACTATTTCGGTGAAATCGATTTTGTAGGTAACTCCGTTTATACGGATAGAATGTTGAGTCAAGTACTCGGAATCAAAAAAGGAGATACCTATAATGGTGTAATGTTGAAAAAGCGTATCGCTGACGATTCCGATCCAGATGCGGCCGATCTAACGAACCTATATCAAAATAATGGGTATCTGTTCTCCAGTATCAACCCAGTTGAGGTTTCTGCTGTTAATGATACCATCGATTTTGAAATACGAATCATAGAAGGAAAAGAAACCTTCTTGGATCACGTAACGGTTTCTGGTAACGACAAGACCAATGACCATGTAATTTACAGGGAAATCAGAACAAGGCCAGGTCAAAAATATAGCAAGTCCAATATTGTTAGAACAATCAGGGAATTAGGTCAGCTAGGATTTTTTGATGCCGAACAAATTGTACCGGACATTCAAAACCCAGACCCCAATGCAGGTACAGTGGATGTGAACTATAGCTTGGTGGAATCTGGTTCCAGCCAAATTGAGCTCCAAGGTGGTTTCGGTGGTGGAGGTTTCATCGGTACGTTGGGACTTTCCTTCAGCAACTTCTCTTTAAAGAACATTTTCAACAAGGAAGCATACAAACCCGTACCAATGGGGGACGGACAAACCTTTGCCCTGCGTTTGCAGGCCAGTAGGACCTTCCGTGTTTATAGCTTGAACTTCTCCGAGCCATGGTTGGGTGGTAAAAAACCCGTAAGGTTTAACATGTCGCTGTCCAGAACACAACAGTTTGCTACGGGATATGATCAAAATGGTAGATTGGATGTGCAGAAAGATCGTGGATTCTCCATTACGGGAGTATCTGCCGGTTTGGCGAAAAGGGTACAATGGCCGGATGATTTCTTTACGATTTCCCATTCCGTGGGTTATCAATATTATAAGTTCGATGATTATGATTTGGGACTATTTAACTTTGGTAACGGTAGCTCCAATTCATTGACCTACACTTTTGGTATTTCCAGAAGTTCCCAAGGTCCCAGTAGAATTTTCCCGATGACCGGTTCCAATTTTGAGTTAACGGCAAAATTCACACCGCCTTATTCGCTCTTTGGCAACAAAGATTTTAAATCGCTAAAGGAACGTAGGGAGGAGTTGACGGATATATCTCTGGAAAGACCTTTGACTACTTTGGAGGCCAATGAAATACGGGAGATAGAAAAGGAGCGTTTTAAGTGGTTGGAGTTCTACAAGGTGAAGTTTAAAGGTGATTGGTACACCAATATTGTGGATAAACTGGTATTGCGTACCAATGCCGAGTTCGGTTTCTTGGGGTCTTATAATAATGATATAGGGGATGTACCTTTTGAACGTTTCTATGTTGGGGGCGATGGTCTTGGAAACTTTAGTTTGGATGGACGTGATGTGGTGCAGCTCAGAGGATATGAGAACAGTTCGTTGGCCTTTTCAGTGTATAACCCGATTAGACGGTCACAACAACAAGAAGGTGGTGTGATTTATAATAAGTACTCCATGGAGCTTCGATATCCTTTGACCTTAAAACCATCGGCGTCCATTTACGTACAAACATTTTTGGAAGCAGGTAACGCGTTCAATAACTTTCAGGACCTCAACCCATTTGAACTAAAAAGGTCGGCAGGTGCAGGTTTAAGGATTTTTATGCCGGCGTTCGGTCTTTTGGGTATTGATTTTGGGTATGGTTTTGATGCAGATAACGTTAGACCAAATGCTGGGCCTAGTGGCTGGCAGACACACTTTATCATTGGACAACAATTTTAATGACTTTAATCCGTTTCAGTTAAAAAGATCTGCCGGAGTGGGGCTACGTAATTTAGGCCGGTATCTATACTCTCTGGAATCAATTCTGATGAAAAGCTAAATGTAATGGCAAAATCAGGATTCAATATAGGGCAAGTAATCGGTAAACGGACTTCATCATCAGGCAGCAGTTTTAATTTATGGAAAACGCCTCTTTATTATTTTTCAAATAATTCATTTTGAATAAATTAGTAATTTTGGCACGATATTTTCTATGTAAAATGCGGAATCAAAGATGAATACCAAAGTTCTTTTAACATTAGTCGTTTTGATGACATCCTTTTATGGATTTTCCCAAAGGGGCGTTCGTATAGGTTACGTGGATATGGAGTATATCCTCGAAAATGTGGAAGAGTACAGGGATGCCACAAAGCAGTTGAACGACAAGGCCCAAAAGTGGAAGCAGGAAATCGAACTGAAGCAAAGCGTTGTCGAACAAATGAAAAAAGATTTGATGGCGGAAAAAGTGCTCTTGACCGACGAACTGATCTTGGAGAGGGAAGAAGAGATACAGCTATTGGAAAAGGAAATGTTGGATTACCAACAAGACCGTTTTGGACCTCAAGGGGATTTGGTGCTACAGAAACAATTGTTGATACAGCCGATACAGGATCAGGTTTTCAATGAAGTACAAAAAATCGGTGCCAATAAAAGATACGATTTTATTTTTGATAAATCCGCAGATGTTGTAATGTTGTACTCCGAAAAAAGACACGACATAAGTGACTTGGTTTTAAGGGAGATAGGACGCACAAGAAAAATAAGTGCATCAAATAAAAAACAAGAGGAACAAAACCGTTTGGAGCAGTTCCAGGAAGAGGAGGACGAAATAAGCGATGCGCTCAGGGAAAGACAAGAGCAGGCCGAAGAGGCCCTTGAAGAAAGGGAGAAAGCAGCAGAGGAACGCAGAGCCGAAAAATTAAAAGAAAGGGAAGAACGCAAGAAAGCGTACGAAGAACGAAGGAGAAAATTATTGGAAGAGCGCGAAGCCCAGCGAAAAGCCAAATTGGAAGAGCGAAAAAAAGCGCAAGAACAACAAAAGGATTCAATAGGATAGATTATATTGAAACACTAAATTTAAAGTCAAAAAAGTAACGTTGAGAATCATGAAAAATGTAAAAAGAATCGCTGTAGCCCTAGTATTGTTTGTTGCGGCTACTGGTTTTGTAAATGCTCAGAGCAAGATTGCACACATCAATGTGCAGCAATTATTGTCTGATATGCCGGAGATGAAGGCTGCACAAGCTGAATTGAAGAAATTACAAGAAACTTACAGAGCGGATATCCAAAGCTCTATGACCGAGCTTCAAAACAAGTACACACAATACGAAAACGAAGCAACTTCCAAAACAAGGGAAGAAAACGAGCAAAGAGCTGTTGAACTACAAGGTTTCCAACAGAATATCCAAGAAGCGGAGCAAGCAGCTATGCAAGAAATGCAAAAGAAACAACAAGAATTGTTTGCACCTATTTCTGAAAAGGCAAAAGCAGCAATCGAGAAAGTGGCAGCGGCAAAGGGTTACGATTACGTAATCGATGCAAGCCCAGGATTGAGCTTGATCGTATCCAAAGGCCCGGACCTTTTGGCCGAAGTAAAAAAGGAACTAGGTTTCTAAACCTTACTTTCAAATAAAATAGTAAACCGCTTTTTTTAAAGCGGTTTTTTTATGCCATAAAAATTTAAGCCACTATTTTTAAGTATGCCAAAACCAATAGGAATTTTTGACTCAGGAGTAGGAGGCACCTCCATTTGGAAAGAGGTGGCCAAAATGCTCCCTAATGAAAACACCATTTATTTGGCGGATAGTGCCAATGCCCCGTATGGTGAAAAGTCAAAAGAAGAGATTTTAAGACTCAGTATCAAGAATACGGAGTATTTGCTCAGTTCGGGCTGTAAAATCATTGTAGTGGCCTGTAACACCGCCACAACAAACGCTATAGATTATCTCCGTTTGCATTACGATGTTCCGTTTATTGGAATAGAGCCCGCCATAAAACCAGCGGCCCTTCAGACCAAAACAAAAAAAGTTGGGGTGTTGGCCACCAAGGGAACCCTCTCCAGCAGTTTGTTCCATAACACTTCCAAACTCTTTGCCGATGGAATCACTGTCTTGGAGCAAGAAGGTAAGGGTTTGGTAGAGCTAATAGAAGCAGGTGAGATTGACTCCCCGGAGATGAGAAACCTATTGGTAACTTTCCTGAATCCCATGCTCGAGGAGAATATAGATTGTTTGGTGCTCGGGTGTACCCACTATCCCTATCTTATTCCAGTTTTGAAGGAAATATTGCCGAGCAATGTCAATATCATAGATTCAGGAGAAGCAGTGGCCCGTCAGACCAAGACCGTTTTGGAACAGAATAACTTGCTAACCAAGGTCAATGATAATCCTGAACATCTTTTTTACACCAATGCCGATGTAAAAGTTTTGAAAGATTTGGTCAACGACCCCACTGCTCAGGTATCTTCTATGGATTTTTAAATCCTATTTTCTTTTGTAGGTGAGGTAAGTAAAATCATATTCGTGCCTATCATCCTTTGGGTGATGTTCTTCTTTTACCAGTTTCCACTGTTCTTCATCAATCTCTGGAAAAAAGGCATCTGCCTCAAAAGTACCGTGAACCCTTGTCAATTCGATATCCGTGGCACGGTCCATGGATTGCTTGTAGATTTCTCCGCCCCCGATAATAAAAGCAGTCTCGTTGTCCTCTACCAGCGCAATCGCATCCGCCAATGAGTGCACAATGGTGCAGGGGAACTTCGGGACGTAATCCTCGTCTCTTGTAATGGCAATGTGGGTTCGGTTGGGCAATGGCTTTGGGAAACTCTCCAAGGTTTTTCTGCCCATTATGATTTTATGGCCTGAGGTCAAGCTTTTAAAACGTTTAAAGTCGTCCGGTAAATGCCATACCAAGTCGTTGTCCTTGCCCAGGGCATTGTTTTCGGCCGCGGCCGCAATAATGATCAATTTTCTCATTGATCTTTTTTTTTATTGATTTTGGAAAGCGGAAAGTCTGTTTCTATTTCCTTTTGGATTTCGCTGATACGCTTTTTTTGAAGGTTTACCAATCGCTCGCGTTGCTGGCGTTCCCAATCTTGCCCCATAAATTTATGTGTAACAAAAACATTGAATGTGTGCAGGGCAACCAAAAAAGCCCATGCCAATACAATCCAAATGGACCAATCGTAGGCTTCCCCGTACTTGAGTACCTTATTGGCAAGAATCAAAAAAATACTGCCGATCAAAAAAATCACGAAGTGCGAGAACAATCGTTTCTTTTGTTTGGTGCGCTTATGGGCATTCTCCAAAAGTTCGTGCTGCTGTAAATCTATTTCGGACGTCTTCTTTTTACCAAATGACAACATGGAATGGCTATCTTTATCAACAAAGATAACTGAATTGTATCCAAAAATCCCGACATGCAAAACCTAAGAAAAAAATTTCCCGTACTCAATCATTGTGTTTATGCCAATACTGCATCCGCAGGTCTGTTGAGCGAAGATTTGATGGAGTGGCGCCAAGGGCACGATCTTGACTTTTTGATTGGCGGCAGCGAAATGAAGAACAAGGGCTTTGCCCATATGCCCGAAATAAAAAAGGTAGTGGGGAAATTTTTTAATTGCAAGGCCGAAAATGTGGCCCTGGTCCCTAATTTCACCTTGGGGTTTAACTTGTTGTTGGAAGGATTGCCCAAGGATAAAAAAGTATTGCTGGTCAATAAGGATTACCCAAGTGTCAACTGGCCGTTCGAGACCAGAGGTTTTGAACTCGACCATGTGGATGCCGATGAACATATGGAAGAAAACATCCATGCCAAGGTAAAGAAGGGCGATATTGATGTTCTCGCCCTCAGTTTGGTGCAATGGGTAGATGGGGTCCGTATTGACTTTGACTTTTTGAAGGATTTGAAAAAGGAATTTCCCGACCTGATGATTCTTGCCGATGGCACACAATATTGTGGTACGGAGCCGTTCGATTTTGAAGCATCGGGAATCGATATTTTAGGAGCCAGTGCCTACAAATGGATGCTGGCCGGCTACGGTAACGGCTTTTTCTTGGTAAAGGACGCCGTAATGGGCCAATTTGAGCTTAGGGGCATAGGGAATGGTTCGGTGAACAATGATGCTTCCAAACGGAACAGTATTACGTTCTGTAAGTTTCTGGAGCCTGGCCATCTGGATTCCCTCAATTTTGGGAGCTTGGAGTTTACCGTGAAATTTTTGGACGAAATAGGTCCAGAGAATGTGCAGGCGCAATTGCAAAAGCTATCAAAAAAGGCAATGGCCGCTTTTACTGAGCTTGATTTGCTAGAGCCTTCGGTCACTAAAAGAAAGCAGCACAGCACCATATTCAATATTAAGGGAGATGAGAAGCTCTTCAATAAACTCACTGAGGAAAATGTGGTGGCCTCACCACGTGGGGGAGGCATCCGCTTGAGCTTTCATTTTTACAATACCGAGGAGGAAATAGATGTTATTGCAACACTTATAAAGCGCTGGAGGTCAAACTCATAATTGGTAAAAAACACGGATCTTATTTGCTAAAGTAATCCTTCGGTTAGGTGGATTTTATCAAATTGATAAATCGATTATAACTAATTGTAAATAAGATGTTTTATGTATTGCTTTGTACCTGAATTAAAAAAAATTGGTACCATGGCAATTAAAAAACAATACCTAAAAAGCAAGCCTGTTTGCAAGGTAACTTTCACGGTTCCTGCAGATGAGGCAGAGACAGTTGCAGTAGTTGGCGATTTCAATAAATGGAATCCCAAAAAGAGCGGCTTAAAGAAATTGAAGAACGGAACCTTTAAAGGTACGTTCGAACTACCTGTGGAGAACAGCTACGAGTTTAGATATTTGATAGACGGCAACTATACCAACGATGGTGAGGCCGATCGTTACCAATGGAACGATTATGCCGGAACCGAAAATGCCGTATTGGAAGTGTAAATGATTTTTGAGCTGCCATCAGATTCCGCTGGACTGTGATGGTGGCTTTTCTTTTTTTTAGCTGTATTTCTAGCTATTTTTTAAAAATAGAGGTGTCAACTTCATCAAAAGAGGTGATTACATCATAATTCCATTTGCTGTAATCATTTTTGGCCGAATCAACGATTATAATTTTTTTGGCCTTGGAATTTTCGGCTGCCAATATTCCTGAGGTCGAATCTTCAAAAATCAATGTTTCACCGGCATCGATATCTAAAACATCCATAGCTTTAAAAAAGATTTCGGGGTCAGGCTTGCTTTTTATGTTTCCATTGCTATAAACGATTCGGTCCAGGTCAAAATATTTTTCTAGCTCCAAATGTTCAAAATAGAACTGCAGATTGTAAAGGTCGGAAGCCGTTGCAATGGTAAACGGGATATGGTTTTTGTCTAGATATTTCAAAAGATCCAAAACTCCGGGAGCCAACTCCATTTTTTCTTTTAAACAGAGCGACTGGTAGATGTCCTCTTTTTCTATACTTAAGGTGTTTATCTCATTTTTTGATAGATTTTTGGAGAACAGATTGGACATGATCTCCGCATTGTTTTTACCATGGATTTTAAGGTTTTTCTCTTCGTCGGTGAGCACAAAGGAATGCTTCATTAAAAAAATGTCCCAAGCCTGATTATGCAAGTGGGTATCAAAAAAAAGCGTGCCGTTAAAATCAAATATTACACCTTTTATTGCCATAAACAAGTTTGTTCAATTATCAACCCTCCAGGGCTGTTTTTCTATTCTGCCCAGTAATCCACCACCGTGACATCTGCAATATGTGGTCCTGCGATGTCGCCAAATGCCACATGGTCGGGGTGGGTGAGATAGGTGTCGCGGTCAGCTTCGCTGTCAAAGGTTAAAAGAAAACAATGGGTAAGTCCTTTGTTCAGATTCTCCGGGCTGTTGTTTGTGCCCCATTCGTATCCTTTTATTTCGGAAATTTTTGATGGTAGGGCGTTAAAGGCTTCTTCCACTTGCTGTATTTCTTCTTCGGATGAGGTCTCCTTAAATTTGAACAATACTACGTGGCGCAATTTTGGTGAATCGATGGCTTTGGTTTCTTTCACGGTCTTTTCTTCCTCTTTTTCGGTGGTTTCTTTTTTGGGTTGCTCGCCACAACTGGCAAATAACAATGCGGCAAATAGGGTGATGATGGGTTTCATGGGATTAATTTGGTTATAAGTTTAAATCAGTTTTTAAGGTGTTTGGATGTTGTCTGGTATCAAATACTGTTACAATTTCGATTTCATCGGTTTCTGGCAAGATGCGATAGAAGCAGGTAGATTGTTTTGTGACAACACATTTGTAGAGCCCCATCATTTCAGTGGACTGTGGGCAACTATTTGGTTGAGACGCAATTTGCGACATCTTTTTATCGAACTTTTGGAAGAACTGGTCTCTTGCTTTTACTCCCCAGTTTTCTATCAGATAATCGTTTAGTTTTAGAAGTTTTGATTCAGCAAGCTTGGATAAAAATACCTTCATCAAGAAATTTTCTTAACAAACGAATCATAAGAAACTCTTTTTCCTTCATCAAGTTCCACCAACCCTTTTTTTATCTCTTGTTGCTGTTCAGGGGAAAGTTCGTTCCAAAAATCCCCTTGTTCTTTTCGGAGAATGTTCACCATTTTCTCGATGATGCTGGCATTGTCCACCTTTAAAATGGCCTGTATCAATTCTAATTTGGATGCTTTTAAATCCATGACATTATCGTTTAACTCAAAGATACGATTTTCAATGGATTATTTGGGTGAAGTGTTGCCAGTTCCGGTTGTGGTAGCTGTACTCGGTATTAGGTTTGCTCTAATTGGTAGGACTCACACTTTTTAATTGCTTCAAAAAGAATGGAACAGTCATAATTTGTTATGACGCTTCATTTATTTGGGTTGATTACATTTGAATCATGACCGAAAGCGAAAGAAAATTTTTGGATTTGTTCAAAGATGCCTATGCTTCTCCTACGGAACTGGCCGAGGTTTTGGATATGGGTATTGAAATGCTTTTTTATGTGGAGGAAGAGAGCTTTTCCCGAAAGGAAATTCAAGATGTGGCAGCGGCGTTGCGGGAGGTTGGTAAGGTTTTGAGAAAATACTAGTGTTTCAGTCTTCCTTTAATAGTTTTAATTTTTTATTCATTTTTAATAAAGTTTGCTCATTTATTTTTCCAAACCAATCTTTAGATAGTTTTGTTTCAGTGTCAGGTTTGTCAACTCCCAATAAACCTGTAATCATTCCAGTTTGAGCTTCAAATTCACGGGTTATATTGATGGGAAATTCCGTACAAACATGAGCCATTACTTTTATTGCTTCCTCTTGAGGAAAGTCTATTTTGGAAAAAATTATTTTAATAGCTTTTATAGCATTTTCTAATTCATTTAATATAGTCTGTACTATTACAGTAGAATCCTTTCTTTTAAAATATTGAGTAATCGCATTACTAAAGCTTTTTGCAAAAATAAAATCAAGAATTTCCCAAAATTCAGTTGAAACAACAAACAAGTCCGAAATCAAATGGTCTGAATATCTATAAATTGAATGACTATTTCGGAAATCAAGATATCTTTCATAGTGTAGCAAGAATACAATGCTCTCACTAAGATTTATTTCACATCCTTTTATTGATTCAAAACTAATTTCTCTAAAAACTAAAGTATGTTTTCTTATTAAATCAAAAATTTGTTTTTCATCCTTCAATTTTTTGATTAAAAGTATTGAGTACAAACTTTTATAATCATTTTCTAATTCAAGCCGAAATTCAAAAAATCGTAATGCTTCATCAATTAACCATTCATTATCCTTCCAGTTTTCAATTAACAAATTTGATTTAAAATTTAAATAAATTATATCATCTGAATAATGTTCTAAGCCTTTATTAATCCAATTTAAAGCTTCTTTTATGTTTCCAAGTTTTTCATAAGCATAGGCAATCCCAAAGTAGGTATATTGATATTCAAGAAGAATATTATCATCATTTCCTACTGCTTCTAACATAAGTGACAAACCTTCTTCTGCCTTATTAAAAATTCTTGAAAGTGTAACACCTTTACTGAAAAGAGCTTGAGGTAAATGAGGGTTTATTCTTAAAGCCTTGTCATAACAGTTTAACTCTTTTTCATGTTCTTTAATATCAAAGTAAACTTGACCAAGATTTTTCCAAGCTTGTTCAAAATTAGGATTTAGCTTTAAGCACAATTCAAAATGAGTAATTGCATCTTCATTATAGCCTAATCGACTCAGAGTATTTGCATAATTGTAATGATAAATAAACTGTGTATTATCCTGATTTAAGAACTCCTTAAATATATTTTTCGCCTCAATAACTTTCCCTTTGATTCCATTCTGCATGCCATCCTCTGCCAAGATGCAAGCCTTTGTCAAATATTGATTAGATGTACCTGAAAGTTCAATAGCTTTATTAATATTATTGATAGCTTCTTTGTAATGAAATGTATTATATTGACTTTGTGCCAAACCTTCTAAGATTGCGATATCATTTGGATTTTCTACCAATAGATTTTTAAAATAGAAAATTGACTTTTCATAATCCTGTGAAAAATAATACTTCCACGCAAGAATATGTGAATTAGAAATTTCTTCATATTCCAGAGATTTAATGCCATCCACAAGCATTTTGACACTAAAAATATCCTGAACGTATTTTGAAATTGACCCCCAATCAATTTGGCTAAGTTTATTTGCTTTTGGAATATTTATCGTATAGGATTTTTGAGAAGATGTTAAATCAAATTCTAATTCATTATACCAACACCAGTAAGCTTCCTTTTCCTCCTGTATGTATGCCACAATCAATACAGGTTCTAACTTTGTATTAAATAGTCCTAAAGTTGAATGCTTTAATGAAATTACAGCAAAGTCATCTTTTTTCTCTTCTATTTTGCTTTTCAACTGAACAGAAAAACTAAGTCCAGTTACTTGATTATTAGTTACTATATTAACAATATAATCTATCCCATAATCATGATCTGGCTTATCAATGTACCATTCATTTGGAACTTGAAAACTAAAAAACTTGTTTGATTCAGTTTCTAAAATATGGTTTCTATGTCTATTGGGTTTATTCAAATTCTATTCGAACCTTTATTTTTGAAAACCTGCTTTTTAAGTAGCAAAAGACATAATAATTTGGTTAATCCAAAGACAGGTAATTTTTATAGGTGTCACACCGCCACAACCCCCTTAATATGCGGATGCGGGTCGTAGTTCAATAGCTCAAAATCATCAAAGGTAAAGTCAAAAATGTCCTTTACTTCTGCATTCAATTTCATGGTGGGCAAGGGTCGCGGGTCGCGGCTCAGTTGCAGTTCCACTTGCTCCATGTGGTTGTTATAAATATGGGCATCACCAAAGGTGTGGATAAAGTCTCCCGGTAGGTAGCCACAAACTTGGGCCATCATCAGGGTAAACAAGGCATAGGAAGCAATATTAAAGGGCACTCCCAAAAAGATGTCCGCACTACGCTGGTACAACTGGCAAGAAAGTTTGCCGTCCGCCACATAAAACTGGAAAAAGGCATGGCAGGGTGGGAGTGCGGCCTTACCGTTCGCCACATTTTCGGAAAAGGATACCGATGTATCGGGCAGAACGCTGGGGTTCCAAGCGGAAACCAACATTCTACGGCTGTTAGGATTGTTCTTCAAGGTTTCGATAACTTCCTTGATCTGATCGATCTCTTCACTGTTCCAATTGCGCCATTGATGTCCGTACACAGGACCAAGGTCGCCATTTTCATCGGCCCATTCATTCCAGATACGCACGCCGTTCTCCTGCAAATAGGCAATATTGGTGTCCCCCTTTAAAAACCATAACAGTTCATGGATGATGGATTTAAGGTGCAGTTTTTTAGTCGTTACCATCGGGAATCCTTCGGAGAGGTCGAACCGCATCTGGTAGCCAAAAACGCTCAAGGTTCCTGTTCCCGTACGGTCCCCTTTTTGGTTCCCGTGTTCCAATACATGCTTCAAAAGGTCGTGGTACTGTTTCATGCTGTCTGTTCCGTTATCAGTGTCATTTCGAATCAATACAATGATGAGAAAGCAAGATATCTCGACTGCGCTCGATATGACAAAAAATCAATCCATCGAAATTACTTCAATAAGTGTTTTTTGGAAACAAAAAGGCAAAAGACTTATGAAGAGTTTATTAACTGTGAGGGGGTAAAGGGTGAAAGGTTATCCTAAAATGGTCCCAGCAATGGTTGCCGACAACAATGAGGCCAATGATCCGCCCAAAACCGCCTTCATTCCAAAAGAGGAAAGTACTTTACGTTGACCGGGCGCCAATGACCCTATACCTCCAATTTGAATACCGATGGAGGCAAAGTTGGCAAAGCCACAGAGCATGTAGGTGGCCATGATTACGGATTTGTTGTAAGTAAAGTGCACTCCGCTCGCTACATTTTTAAGGTCAGCCAATTGAATATACCCTACAAATTCGCTTGCGGCCAGTTTTATCCCGAGCAGTTGCCCCATGAGCATAATGTCCTCATTGGCAACACCTATCAACCACATAAGCGGGGCGAATATGGTTCCTAGAATGGCTTCCAAGGAAAATTCGGTGTACGGGGAATTGGCGGCAATCCAATTATTGAAAGTAGTAACATCGCCTACCCAGCCCAAGATTCCGTTGATCATGGCAATAAAGGCCACAAACACCAAAAGCATGGCCCCGACGTTCAATGCTAGTTTTAGACCTTCGGTAGTTCCATTGGCAATGGCATCCAGAATGTTGGCGCCTATTTTTTCGGAAGATACTTCCAGATCGGTGTTGACCTTCTCGGTCTGTGGATACAATATTTTTGAAATAACGATTGCTCCTGGCGCGGCCATTACGGATGCAGCCAAAAGGTGCTTGGCAAAGACCAAGCGAAGTTCTGGGTCATCTCCGCCTAAAAACCCAATGTAAGCGGCCAAAACTGCTCCGGCTACGGTAGCCATTCCGCCGATCATCACCAAAAGGATTTCCGATTTGTTCATTTTTTCCAAATAGGCCTTAATTAGCAAGGGGGCTTCTGTCTGTCCAAGAAAGATATTACCTGCCACGGAAAGGCTTTCCGCTCCCGATATGCCCAAACTTTTAGAAAGCAGCCATGCCATCCATTTTACCACGACCTGAATCACTCCTAAATAATATAGGACCGAGGTCAAAGCGGAGAAAAATATGATGGTGGGCAATACTTGGAAGGCAAATATGTAACCAAAGGTGTCCATGTCCACGACCAATCCTTCAAACAGGAATTGGCTTCCGGCACGGGTAAAATCCAGTATGCTTACAAAGATGCTTCCTACCTGTTCAAAAATATATTGTACAAAAGGGACTTTGAGGACCCCGATGGCTATCAACACTTGCAGGGAAAGTCCTATTCCGACGGTTTTCCAGTTGATGGCTTTTCTATTGGAACTGAACAAAAATGATATCAATATAAGGACGGCCATTCCCAACGCCCCACGGAGCAATGTGGTAATAGTGAAACCTTGATTGGGAATAATTTCAGCGGTTTGCTGCACAGCAATGTTCTCCGTAATGGTGGAGCCAATGGCTACATTAAGGGAATCTGCGGGCAAGGAATTTTGGCCGAAAGCGACCGAACAAAGGAGTAAAAGTATCAGTAAACTTTGGGTCTTTTTCGCCATGTATGTTGTTGATTATTTGCGCTTGGAAATTTCATCCCTCAATTTGGCGGCCTTTTCGTAGTCTTCGCTGGCCACCGCATTATCCAATTCTTTATGAAGTTCTTGTAGGGACATTTCTCTGTACCCGTGGGTATCGGAACCTGATTCTAACTCCACGGCTTCTCCTTCTTGAAGGATTTCGTCGACCATAATGCTGTCGTCCTCGTCCTCTTCTTTCTCTTTGGAAGAAAATTTTAGGAAAATACCTGCTTTGTCCAAAATGGTCTTGTAGGTGAAAATAGGAGCATTGAACCGCAGTGCAAGTGCAATCGCATCGCTGGTGCGGGCATCGATGATTTCTTCGTCATTATCGCGTTCGCAGATAATACTGGAATAAAACACACCGTCCACCAATTTATGGATGATTACTTGTTTGATTACAATTTTAAACCTGTCCGCAAAGTTCTTGAACAGATCATGGGTCAAGGGCCTCGGCGGTTTTATCTCTTTTTCCAAAGCAATGGCGATGGACTGTGCTTCAAAAGCTCCGATAACTATGGGCAGCTTTCGGTCTCCCTCCTCTTCATTTAAAATAAGGGCGTACGCGCCATTTTGTGTTTGGCTGTATGATATCCCCTTTATTTTTAATCGTACTAAACTCATATATCTCCTCCTAAAGCAAAGGGGCCGTCCAAATAAGTGGCCTTACCAGTTATCTGAACAGCCCCTTGCAATGGGCAAATTAACAAAATTTAAGTGTTTTGGGCTTTAAATTCTTTTAATTTTTCGATGAGTTCGGGCACTACTTCGAAGGCATCCCCAACTATTCCGTAATCCGCTGCCTTAAAGAAAGGTGCTTCTGGGTCGTTGTTGATGACCACTTTTACCTTGGAGGCATTGATACCTGCCAAATGCTGAATGGCCCCGGAAATTCCGATGGCAATGTACAGATTGCTTGCAACTGGCTTACCTGTTTGGCCAACGTGTTCACTGTGCGGGCGCCATCCCATATCCGAAACTGGTTTGGAGCATGCGGTTGCTGCACCCAAAACATCGGCCAGTTCTTCGACCATGCCCCAATTTTCGGGCCCTTTTAGTCCTCGGCCACCGGAGACAACGATATCCGCATCGGCAATGGTTGCTTTTCCGACCACACGATCTACTTCCACCGATTTAACGGCAAAGGCCTTGTCGCTCAATGATGGGCCAAAATCTTCCACCGAAGCAGATATATTGTTTTCAGCAACACCAAATGCGTTGCTGGAAACTCCTATAATCTTTACATCCGACGAAATCTCGGTCATGGCGAACCCTTTATTGCTGAAAGCGGTGCGCTTTACTACAAATGGAGAGGTGCTTTCTGGTGCAGCCACTACGTTTGGTACGTATCCGGCAGTTAATTTAGCAGTTAGGATAGGTGCCAAAAACTTGCTGTCCGCACTGGAACTCAATATAATTACTTTAGCGCCCTCTGCTTTTGCAGCCTCGGCCAACACTTCAGCATATGCTTTTGCGTTAAAAGTTGCCAATGAGCCGTCTGATACCTTCAAAACTTTGGATACCCCGTAGGTTCCCAATGAGGCATCGTCCTCGGCATTGAAAGAGACCGCTGTTACGGTTGTGCCTAAATCTTGGGCCACTTTATGTGCGTAAGAGGCCGCTTCGAAGGCATTTTTTTTGAATTTTCCCTTTAGGGATTCTGTATATACTAATACTGACATAATTTCTTGATCTTGTTTAGATAACTTTTGCTTCGTTGTGCAGTAGTTCCACTAATTCTTCCACATTGCCGGCATCGACCAACTTAACTGGGCCCTTGGCTGCAGGTTTTTCAAATTTTTGGTCTTGGGTAGGTTGAGCGGCTTCAACGGGTTCTACCACGTTCAATGCTTTTTTACGGGCCATCATTATACCTCTCATATTCGGGATGCGAAGGTCACTTTCCTCTACCAATCCTTTTTGACCACCAATCACTAGTGGAAGCGATGTGCTGATTTTTTCCTTACCACCATCGATTTCACGGGTTGCGGTTGCGGTATCACCATCGATTTCGAGACCGATACAGGTATTCACAAAATTCATATCCAATAAGGTTGCGAGTATTCCGGGAACCATACCGCCATTGTAGTCGATGGATTCCCTACCTGCGATAATGAGGTCGTACTCACCATTTTTGACCACTTCGGCCAATTGCTGTGCCACAAAGAAACCGTCTTTCGGCTCGGCATTTACCCGAATCGCTTCATCGGCACCAATGGCCAACGCTTTTCTGATGGTCGGCTCCGTTTGGGCGCCGCCAACATTTACCACATGGACCGTTGCGCCTTGTTTTTCCTTGAACCACATGGCACGGGTGAGTCCGAATTCATCATTTGGATTAATAACAAATTGAACCCCGTTTGTGTCAAACTGGGTGTCACCTTCCGTAAAATTTATTTTGGAAGTAGTATCCGGTACGTTGCTAATGCAAACTAGAATCTTCATATATACTTTAGGTTTATATCTCCAAATATAATTATAAAATCCGAAATTTATTATGCATGCATAATAAATTTTGTTCTTTTTTTGGATTTTGGTCAGGCAAATTTCGGGTAGTTTTTGCTATTTTTGCTAGCGCTTTTAGGCAGACTATAAATATTTAGTACGATTCAATGAAAACATTACAGTTTAGGGAGGCAATAGCCGAGGCTATGTCCGAAGAAATGCGAAGGGATGATACCATTTATTTAATGGGCGAGGAGGTGGCCGAGTACAATGGTGCTTATAAGGCTTCCAAAGGCATGTTGGATGAGTTTGGACCGGAGCGTGTATTGGACACCCCAATTTCAGAACTTGGTTTTGCCGGTATCGGTGTTGGTTCTGCAATGAACGGCAATAGGCCCATTATAGAATTTATGACGTTCAACTTCTCCTTAGTGGGGATTGACCAAATTATAAACAACGCTGCCAAAATTCGTCAGATGTCCGGTGGTCAGTTCAATTGTCCTATAGTATTTAGAGGTCCTACGGCTTCAGCGGGACAGTTGGCCGCTACGCACTCCCAAGCTTTTGAAAGCTGGTTTGCAAACACTCCAGGACTTAAAGTTGTGGTTCCTTCAAACCCAGCGGATGCAAAAGGTTTGTTGAAATCGGCCATCCGTGATGACGACCCGGTAATTTTCATGGAATCAGAGCAAATGTACGGTGACAAGGGTGAGGTGCCCGAAGGAGAGTACACTATCCCATTGGGGGTTGCCGATATCAAAAGAGAAGGTACCGATGTGACCATAGTTTCCTTTGGAAAAATCATCAAAGAGGCCTACAAGGCGGCGGATGAGTTGGAAAAAGAGGGCATCAGCTGTGAAATCATTGATTTGAGAACGGTTCGTCCCATGGATCATGATGCAATTCTTGCTTCGGTTAAAAAAACCAACAGAATGGTAATTTTGGAGGAAGCTTGGCCTTTTGGCAATGTGGCCACCGAAATTATCTATCACGTACAGGACAAAGCGTTCGATTATCTGGATGCGCCTATCGTGAAATTGAACACAGCGGATACCCCTGCACCATACTCTCCAGTACTTTTGGCGGAGTGGTTGCCGAACCACGAAGATGTCATTAAAGCTGTTAAGAAAGTGTTATATAAGTAATAGAAATATATTTTGAGGTATATTAGCCCCGTCAATTTTATTGACGGGGCTATATTATTTAGGGAACATTTTTTTGATTAGAAATTACTTTGAACCAAATTTGACCTGAGTTAAATGGGAACTAGCAGTTGTGCTGTTCCACAATGTCCCACATACTTGCCTATGAAAAGATTCTTTTCTGTTTTTTTCCTGATTTTTACAGTTTGTGTCAGTGCGCAGACCAAAATAGAAGGGATAGTTTCCGATGACACGGGAATGCCGATTGCCTTTGCCAACATCATTTTTGTAAACTCTTCCGAGGGAACCATTACCAATGACAACGGTAGGTTTTATATGGAATCCGATGAGACCTATGATGCCATCAAAGTGTCCTTTATCGGTTATGAGACCAAGGAGATTCCGTTGGGGCAAAAGGTGAACTACAATATGGAAATCGTGCTGACCGAATCTGCCGAACAGCTTCAGGAAGTGGTGGTGTACACTGGAAAACAATCCAAAAAGAACAACCCGGCCATAGATATTTTACGCAAGATTTGGGCGAAGAAGCGGGAGAACGGGGTGCGCAAATTCAAGCAGTACCAATATGATAAATATGAGAAAATTGAGTTTGATCTGAACACTATCGATAGCGCTTTGATCAAAAGCAAGCTATTCAAAGGGCTCGAATTTATGTTCGAAGACCTGGATACGTCCCGAATCACAGGAAAAACTTATCTGCCCATGTTCTTGAGCGAGTCATTCTCCAAAGTATATGGCGATAATGTGCTCGGTAGGGAAAAGGAAGACGTGCTGGGTAATAAAAACTCGGGATTCAGCGGGAACCAAGCTATAACCGCCTTTGTTGAGGACCTCTATTCTGATTACGATATCTACAATAATTACCTCAAGTTTTTTGACAAGAGCTTTACCAGTCCGTTGTCCAAAACAGGGATAGATGTCTATAACTATGTGCTGTCCGACAGCACCTATATTGATGATAAGTGGTGCTACAATATTATTTATTACCCACGTCGCAAGAACGAGCTGACCTTTAAAGGTGACTTTTGGGTAAACGACACCACTTTCGCCATCAAAAAAATTAATCTACAGGTCACCAAAAGTGCCAACATTAACTGGGTAAAAGAAATTTATATTGAGCAGGATTTCGAGGTGGTCAACGATTCGGTTTTTTTATTGAAACGTGATTACATGCTGAGCGATTTCAGTTTTTCCAAAAAAGAAGAATCTCGAGGTGTCTACGGGAAACGTACCACCGTTTTTGATAATTATAACTTTAACAATCCACGGTCCGAAGATTTTTACAAGGCCGTTTCCGATCCATACGACCCACGGGTGTTCTCGCAGGATAGTATTTTTTGGGAAAATGCCCGTCTAGAGCGTTTGAACGAGGACGAATCGGGAATTTTCAAATTATTGGATACCTTAAAAACAGTGCCCAAGTTCCGAACCTACTACGACATTGTCAGTATTCTAGGGTCGGGTTACGTCGAAATCGATAAATGGAATATCGACATCGGGGATATATACAGCACTTTTGGCTATAATGATGCCGAAGGTGTTCGGCTGAGAGGCGGTGCCCGGACCTATTTTGGACAGAATGATCTTTGGCGATTGGAAGGATATATGGCCTATGGCTTTAACGATAAAAAGTTTAAGCACGGATTTTCAGGAAAGTTTTTGCTGGACCGAAAGAACCGTTTGATCATTTCAGGAGGAAATAGACGGGACATAGAGCAATTGGGGTTAAGCTTAACCAGTACCAACGATGTGATGGGAAGGAGCATTGCTTCATCATCACTGGTAACGGTAGGGTCAAATGACCGCTTGACCAATATCAATCTTTCCACATTGAACGTGGAAATGGAACCTGTGAAGAATTTTAGAATTGATGTTGGTGGCTCGTTCAGAACCCTCAGTTCGGCATTGCCAGATGCTTTTAGCCTGGATTATGTAGATCCAAACTCACCTTCAGGAATTTCATCGGAAATAAAACAGTTCGACCTTACTACCACATTGATCTATACCCCTGGTAAACGGACTATTGGTTATGGCGTGGAACGATCTAATATCAATGATGACTATAGCACACTTGTATTAAAATATACCAAAGGTGTGGATGGGTTTCTGGAAAGCGATTTCGATTACGAGAAAATCCAATTTTCCTATCAGCAACCATGGCAAATAGGAGGTTTTGGTAGGTTAACAAGTACTGTGGAACTAGGGAAGACCTTTGGGGCAGTGCCGCTGGGGCTCTTGAGCGTAATTCCGGGAAACCAGACCCTGTTTTCACTTTATAATGTATTTCCCAATCTGGATTTCTACGAATTTGTGACCGATACGTACGCCACTGTGCATCTGGAACACAACTTCAACGGTCGTTTGTTTTCAAGAATTCCATTACTGCGAAAGCTGAATCTAAGGGAGATAGTGGGGGTGAGAGGAGCTTGGGGACAATTGTCCGAAGAGAATATTGCACTTAGCGCGCCTACCAACATTCCTTTAATGGCACCGGAGGATCAGGTGTATTGGGAATATTCTTTAGGGGTGGGCAATATTTTTAAGATACTTCGGATAGATTTCAACTTCCGTGGCAATTACCTCGAAAATCCAGATGCACGTGCTTTTGGGGTTACAGGTACCTTCGGGTTTAATTTTTAATTCAAAGGAAACCTGCGAATTATGTGGTCTATTCCAGTAATACTGGTTATTTTTGCAGCATAAATTATATCACTAACATGTCTAAAAAACCACGTATTACCTTCGATGTGCTTGTAGAAATTCCAAAAGGTAGCAGGAACAAGTACGAATACGACTTCACACTCAACAAAATTCGATTCGACAGAACCCTTTTTTCTTCAATGATGTACCCTGGAGACTATGGTTTCATTCCGGAGACCTTGGCCTTGGACGGGGACCCATTGGACGTTTTGGTTCTTTGTACCGAACCCACATATCCCATGGTTGTTGTAGAAGTAAAACCTGTTGGGGTTTTCCATATGACCGATGAAAAAGGACCGGATGAAAAAATCATCTGTGTTCCTGTTTCTGACCCTATCTGGAGTAAAAGGGACGATATCAGCGAATTGAATCCACACCGATTAAAAGAGATTGAACATTTCTTTCAAGTATATAAAGATTTGGAAGAGAAGAAGGTAGATACCGGTGGATGGGGAGATGTAAATGAGGCCATACAAATCTATCATGAGTGTGTTCAACGCTACGAAGATAGCGACCACAAAAGAAGAAGGGCTTATACCATATAGATTACATAATTATAACTTTAAAAAAATGCGCTTTTAATAATTAAAGGCGCATTTTTTTTATTACTTCGTATTTTACTACATTAGCGAGCATTAAAAAATTCTAAACTATCTAACCTATGGATTTAATTGTAAAATTTTTGCCCGTATTTGGTGTCTTGGGCCTTCTTTACGTATTCATCAAGAACATGTGGATTTCCAAACAAGAGGTCGGTACCGAAAAAATGGCAAGAATAGCCAAAAACATTGCAGATGGTGCAATGTCCTTCTTAAAGGCCGAGTATAAAATATTGAGCATCTTCGTGGTTTGTGTGGCCGTGCTGCTCTTCTTTAAAGGAAGTAACGAAGTTGGCTCCAATGGTATGGTGGCAGTTTCCTTTATCGTTGGAGCTATATGTTCCGCTCTCGCTGGGTTTATTGGAATGAAGGTTGCCACTAAAGCCAACGTTCGCACGACCAATGCAGCAAGAACATCATTGGGCAAAGCGCTCGAAGTAGCCTTCGCAGGTGGGGCAGTCATGGGCCTCGGTGTGGTCGGTCTCGGAGTGTTGGGGTTAAGCGGACTCTTCATGATCTACAGTGGTCAAGGTTGGGAAATCGCCGAAGTATTGAACGTACTCTCCGGTTTCTCACTTGGGGCATCATCCATAGCATTGTTTGCCCGTGTGGGTGGAGGTATCTACACCAAAGCAGCAGATGTTGGTGCCGATTTGGTCGGTAAGGTCGAAGCGGGAATTCCCGAGGACCACCCATTGAACCCTGCAACCATCGCGGACAATGTTGGGGACAATGTTGGGGACGTTGCCGGTATGGGAGCTGACCTTTTTGAATCTTACGTAGGTTCCATTATTGGTACAATGGTATTGGGCGCCGTTTTTGCCGGGTTGCCCGAATTCCAAAATGCGTTCGATGGCCTTGGGGCCGTTTACTTGCCTTTGGCATTGGCGGCAGTCGGAATCGTGATGTCCATTATAGGTACCTTTTTTGTAAGGGTAAAGGATGGTGGTAATCCACAGACAGCCTTGAATGTTGGTGAGTTTGGATCCGCAGGTTTGATGTTGATCGCTTCCTACTTTATAATTACAGGAATGCTGCCAGAATCTTGGGTCGAAGGAGGAAAGGAATTTACTTCCATGGGAGTATTCTGGGCAACTATTGCTGGTCTGGTAGCTGGACTTCTAGTCGGAAAAGTAACAGAATATTATACAGGAACCGGAACAAAGCCTGTGAATTCCATAGTGCGACAGTCAGAAACTGGAGCGGCAACCAATATCATTGCCGGTCTTGGAGTAGGAATGATGTCAACAGCGGTGCCTATTATTTTAATTGCCGCAGCCATTTTGGTTTCCCATCATTTTGCAGGATTGTACGGAATTGCAATCGCCGCAGTGGGAATGTTGGCCAATACCGGTATCCAATTGGCTGTTGATGCCTACGGACCTATTTCGGATAACGCAGGTGGTATCGCCGAAATGGCGGAACTTCCCAGCGAAGTTCGCGAAAGAACGGATAAATTGGATGCTGTAGGAAACACTACCGCAGCAATTGGTAAAGGATTTGCCATTGCGTCCGCTGCATTGACCGCATTAGCGCTTTTTGCAGCCTTTATGAAAACGGCCGGAGTTACCTCAATTGATGTGTCCCAACCCGATATCATGGCCGGACTCCTGCTCGGAGGTATGTTGCCATTTGTATTTTCAGCGCTTTCCATGAACGCCGTAGGTAGGGCTGCCATGGCCATGATCGAAGAGGTGCGTCGACAGTTCAGGGATATTCCACAGTTGAAAGCAGCTTTGGAGGTGATGCGAAAGTATGATTCCGATATTTCGAAAGCAACTGCCGAGGACAGAAAGATATTTGATGCTGCCGATGGTTTGGCAGAATATGAAAAGTGTGTGGCCATTTCAACACAGGCTTCCATAAAAGAGATGGTATTGCCAGGATTGTTGGCCATTGCCGTTCCTGTGGCGATTGGTTTTATAGGCGGTGCTGAGATGTTGGGCGGACTTTTGGCAGGAGTGACCACCGCTGGTGTGCTTATGGCCATATTCCAATCCAACGCTGGTGGGGCATGGGATAATGCCAAAAAGACCATCGAAAGTGAAGGCCGTAAAGGAAGTGATGCACATAAAGCTGCAGTGGTTGGTGATACCGTTGGTGATCCTTTTAAGGATACTTCCGGTCCTTCTTTAAATATTTTGCTTAAATTAATGTCCGTAGTCGCTTTGGTAATCGCACCTAGTTTGGTAAGCCTTTCCCCGGCAGATGGAGTTGGTATCAGTAAAGAAGATGGAACTATGATTACCATCACTGAAGAGGGAATGAAGGAAACCAGAGCAATTGAAAAGGAAATCAGGGTCGAGATCAGTAATACTGCTGATGGCAAATACAAAGCTGTGGTTACCTCGAGTACGAATGAAAACGGAGAGGTTGTTGAAGAGACCGAAGAGCTTATGGCCGATTCCAAAGAAGAATTGGAGAAAAAAATACAAGAATATAAGAGTGCCGAGGCAAAGGATTAGCTCGCGCTTTTTTGAAAGCTGGAAAAACCACGCCATTTGGCGTGGTTTTTTTATTAATTCAATTTAAACGTGATGGGAAGAGAATAGGAAACCTTTACGGGTATGCCTCTCTGTTCTCCTGGTTTCATTTCGGGTAATTTTGATATTATTCTAGCCGCTTCTTTTTCTAAAGATTCATGAGGTCCACGAAGTCGCAAGTTGTTGATTGAACCATCTTTGTCAATTGTGAACATAATGCTCACCCTACCTTGCAATCCCATCTCTTTTGCAGGATCAGGATAACGAAAGTTCTTTCTTATATGCTTTTGTATCATTTCTTGAAAACAATCTCTTTTCTCTTTCTCAGTATTCTCATTTTCACAACCAGGAAAAATGGGGGCGTTCTCAATCAAAATAAACGGTATCTCCTCTGGAATATCGTCTTCCGCCACAGCAACATCTTCAACTTTGGCAATTTCGGTATCCTGATTAGTATCAGAAGCTTCTATCACAGTTTCCTCTATCTTCTCATCATTATTCTTGATTTCAATTTTCGGAGGGGTCTGGATTTTGGGCTTGGGAGGCTCTGGAAGTTTTATTTTGAGAATGGTAGCGTCTTCAATCAATTGGTCGTCAACCTTTAATTCACCAACGTCCCAAGAATCATCTTGGTAATAGGTCTTCCACTCCAAGGCCAAATAAGCCATGAGTAATACCAACGTCATGCCAACAAAAAAGTAGAGAAGGCTGTTTCGTCTTAAATCGAGTTGTGGATTTTTTTTCGGTTCCATAATTTTCAAATTTTTGGCCTGTACAGGCGTAGTTAATAGCTATGGTAAGCTACTTTGAAAATGGACCGAATTAAAACGCCAATGAGTGAACGGGCTATTTGGTTGAGGGAAATTGAAAAACGTATCTAATCTACAATGGACTGATAGACCAAAGCCCTTAATTTTCCATGATCGTCAATGTCGCCTGCGGGAATCAGTTGGGTAAAATAGACCACTAACATTTCCTCTTCAGGGTCTACCCAGTAGTTGGAATGGTAAGCCCCGCCCCAACCATATTCACCGACCGACCCGGGAAGGCCTCTATCTCCCAAATCTTCTACAACAGAAAATCCCAAACCAAAACCAGTGCCACCTGCCCAAGGAAAAGTGGCCTCGCCCAAATGGTCTACAGTCATGAGTTCAACGGTTTTTGGGGAAAGAAGCTGTTTTCCGTTGAAAGCGCCTTTGTTCAACATCATTTGAAGGAATTTGGCGTAGTCCGAAGCCGTGCTCAACAACCCTGCTCCGCCTGAAAAACTTTTTCGCGGTCCGTTGATATAAGCTCCTTGCCCTACCATACCCCCAGGATTTGGTGCACGCTCCAGACCATTTTCGGTAGAGGAATATACTGTAGCTAATCGTTCGGTCTTCTCTTTTGGGAGATAAAAATGGGTGTCGTTCATGCCCAATGGGTCGAGAATGTTCTCCTTTAAAAAAACATCCAATGGTTTTCCCGATGCCACTTCGATAACTGCACCCAAAATATCTGTGTTATAGCCGTAAACAAACGCTTCGCCGGGCTGCGATTCAAAAGGTAGTTTTGCCATTCTTTTTACGGTGGCCAATATGGGTTCGTCCCTATCGGCAAAATACCAGCCTTGTATTCCAGCTTTTTTCCATAAATCGGCAGCAATGCCCTCTCCATAGGACACACCAGATGTATGTGTGAGCAAGTCCCGAATGGTTATCGGTCTATTGGCAGGTACGATATCATAAGAACCATCATCCTTGCGAACGGCTACCGTGGTTTCCATGAACTCTGGGATATATTTCCCAACAGGATCCGTAATCAATAAGCTGCCATTTTCTTGCAACATCATTATTCCTGAGCTTACAATGGCCTTGGTTTGAGAAGCAATCCTAAATATGGAATTTTTTGTCATGGGAACATTGTTTTCCAGATCGTTTTTTCCAAAGGATTCAAAATAGGCAATCTTGCCTTTTCGGGCTACAAGTAAAGTTGCTCCAGGCAACTCTTTTTCATCGATATAACCCTGAAAGGTTTTTGAGAGTCTTTCCAGTCGTTCGGAAGACATGCCTACATCTTCTGGAGAGGCTTGGCTGAGTTCTTGGGCTTGGATGCCCAAATAAAGAAAAAATGCAAAGAAGAGGGCCAGGTATTGGTTTCGCGTTATTGTTCTCATGATGTTGTATTTAGTTTGCGATGTGGTTAAATGCACTTAAATATACCCAATATTGGGTCTAAAAAGAAGTCCCTATATCCAATGTTCAAAAATTAGAAGGACATGGATAATCCTAAACCAACTTGTTCACCGTTGTAGAATGGCACAATGGCTCCATCCATGGTTTCCTTGTCCTTGAAAAGGGTGTTTTTGATAAAGGGGTGAATCCAATAGGCAATCTTGGCGCTTAGCATTCCTATTCCGGCCCCAGCGGCTACATCGGTGAGCCAATGTCTATCATTATAAATTCTAAAAAAGCCCGTTCCAGCTGCCATGGTGTATCCCATTATGCCATACCAAGGCGAGATGTGCTTGTACTCCTGATATAAAAATTCCGCTCCCATAAAAGCAGTTGCAGTATGTCCGGAAGGGAATGAATTTTTGGAAGAACCGTCGGGCCTTTCCACATTTGAGGTCTTTTTAATGGTATTGACCGTGGCACCCATGATCAAATAGGCGGTCCCCAAAATTATGGTCCTATCTTTAAAGTTGTGTTTTCCCTTGATACCAAACGCATTCAATCCGTAGACCGATAGAAATGGTGTGTATTGTGATATGTCGTCAATGGTGAACCTTGTATCGATGTGCTCATTGATTTCATTTTTGATGTCAGAATTAAGAAATTTTAATTGATGGCTCTCCAAGCCAATAACGCCATAGGTTATCAACGACGCCGGAATAATCAAGGATTGGTATTTGAACCTTGGATTTTTTTGCTGTTGGAGCGAATCGTTTTTTATGGACTGACCAAAAATATGAGCGGTGATGAAAAGTAGAAAAAATAATATTTTTTTGAAATGTCTCATTGAATATTATATCGATCTAGAATCGAAAAAAATAAGTGTTTTCAAAAAAAAGATTTCGTGGTGGCCCAGGCTATTCAAAAAGTCCATGAATTTCCCCATCGATTCGGTTGATGACCTCCCCCAAGTCTTCGGGATTGTCCACAAAATCAAGATTGTCCACATCAAAGATGAGCAATTTGCCCTTTTTATAGGTGTTCACCCAAGCTTCATAGCGCTCGTTCAGGCGGCTCAAGTAGTCAATGGAGATTGAGTTTTCATATTCACGCCCACGTTTATGGATTTGATTGACCAAATTGGGGATGGAACTGCGTAGGTATATCATTAAATCCGGCGGTTGCACCAAGGATTCCATCAATTCAAATAGGCCCTTGTAGTTTTCATAGTCACGATTGGTCATGAGTCCCATCGCGTGGAGGTTAGGGGCAAAAATATGGGCGTCCTCATAAATGGTACGGTCCTGGATTACACTTTTGCCACTTTCCCTGATCTTTAAAATTTGACGGTACCTACTGTTCAAAAAGTAGATCTGAAGGTTGAAGCTCCATCGCTCCATCTGGGTATAAAAATCATCGAGATACGGGTTGTCCACCACATCTTCAAAATGGGCCTCCCACTTGTAATGTTTTGCAAGTAAATTGGTCAACGTAGTTTTGCCGGCCCCGATGTTGCCTGCCACAGCAATATGCATAAGATGTCAGTGTTTTTTGTGTTTGTACCAAGGGAATGAAATCGTCGCAATATACAAAGTATATCTACTTATCGAAAAAAAACTGGTTGAAATGGAAGTGGTGTGCATCGGTCAAAACAAAGTTTTAAAATACGTTTCAAATATGTACTTTTGGCCCTTGAAACGAGGAAAGATTTGACTGATTGCAACCTCTTGTCCCGAATCTTTGGTTCAGGATCAAAAAATGCTAAAGCAGTTTCACCGTACCGCATACGGGCGTCCCGAAAGGATGTAGACTTCTAGAGCCCCTTCTGTCAAATCTTCATTAAAATATATAAGTATAATGGCGTATTTATTTACATCAGAATCCGTTAGTGAGGGACATCCGGACAAGATTGCAGATCAGATCAGTGATGCATTGTTGGATAATTTTTTGGCCTTTGATCCGGAGAGCAAGGTTGCGTGCGAAACGATGGTTACCACGGGACAGGTAGTGTTGGCAGGGGAGGTGAAGAGCCATACCTATGTGGATCTGCAGAGTATTGCTAGGGAGGTCATCAATAAAATTGGCTATACCAAAGGTGAATATAAATTCAGTGGTGATTCCTGCGGGGTAATTTCATTGATCCACGAACAATCACAGGACATTAACCAAGGTGTTGACCGTGGTTCAAAAGAAGAGCAAGGTGCTGGCGACCAAGGTATGATGTTCGGTTATGCTACCACTGAGACGCATAACTATATGCCCTTGGCGTTGGATATTTCCCATAAGATCCTGGAGAAGTTGGCCGATTTGAGAAGAGAGGGAACCCGAATTCCATATTTACGTCCAGATGCCAAAGCTCAAGTTACCATTGAGTATTCCGATGACAATGTTCCGCAACGGATTGATACCATTGTGGTCTCCACCCAGCATGATGAGTTTGACGAGGATGACGTGATGCTGGCCAAAATCAAGGAGGATATCGTTAATATTCTGATTCCAGAGGTAAAAAAATTGATGCCCGAGAGTATTCAAAAATTGTTTACCGATAATATCAAATATCACATCAACCCAACAGGAAAATTTGTGATAGGTGGGCCACATGGAGATGCGGGCCTTACCGGAAGAAAGATAATTGTGGATACCTATGGTGGAAAAGGAGCCCATGGAGGAGGTGCTTTTAGTGGAAAGGATCCGAGCAAGGTTGATCGTAGTGCTGCATACGCTGCGCGCCATATGGCCAAGAACTTGGTTGCTGCGGGTGTGGCCAATGAGATTTTAGTGCAGGTGAGCTACGCCATTGGTGTCGTGGAGCCTACATCCATTTTTGTCGATACTTATAAATCTTCCAACGTTAATATGACTGATGGCGAGATAGCAAAAAAGGCATCCGAACTATTTGACATGCGACCTTTTGCGATTGAGGAACGGTTAAAGCTGCGTAACCCTATTTATTTGGAAACTGCCGCGTATGGTCATTTGGGTAAACAACCCAGAACCGTGACCAAGGTTTTTGAATCACCCTATAATGGTCGTATTGAAAAAGAAGTGGAACTCTTCACTTGGGAAAAATTGGATATGGTGGACAAGGTGAAGGCCACCTTCGGACTTTGATTCATCAAAAATAAAATGATAAAGGAGCTTTCATGAGGCTCCTTTTTTTATTGGCATACTCCCGTGAACTTTAGTAGCTTTAGCTAATCAAAAAAGAGTGAAATGAGAAGTTCCATTAAAATCCTGTTTTTAAGTCTTTTAACGTTGACGGTGGCCGTCAGTTGTAAAAAAACCGTCAAGACCGAGGTCCAAGAGGTGGACACCTACGTGGCAGACAATTACACCAAAAAAGAGGTGGACATTGAAATGCGGGACGGGATTACTTTGCATACAACCATTTATTCACCCAAGGATACTTCCAAAAAGTACCCGATCATCATGCAGCGGACCCCTTACAGTTCCCAGCCTTATGGTGAGGGGAATTTCAGGACAAAAATAGGCCCGAACGAACATTTGATGAAAGAAGGGAACATTATCGTGTACCAAGATGTGAGGGGAAGATGGCTTAGCGAAGGACATTACGAAAATATGAGGGCCTACATTCCTAACAAGACCTCGGATGAACAAGTGGATGAAAGTTCGGATACCTACGACACCATTGAATGGTTGGTAAACAACGTGGAAAACAACAATGGCAATGTGGGAATCTGGGGGATATCTTACCCAGGTTATTATGCCACGTACGCCACCGTGGATGCCCACCCAGCCTTAAAAGCGTCTTCCCCTCAGGCCAGTATAGGGGATTTCTTTTTTGATGATTTCCACCACAACGGCGCTTATTTGTTGAGCTATTTCAGGGCTACTTCACTCTTTGGAACCCCTCGCCCCAATGGAGACCAACCTATTGATACGGCATGGTACACGCTTCCAAACCTGCCAACAGAAGATCAGTATCAGTTCTTCTTGGATGCAGGGCCGTTGAAGAACCTTGATTACTTTTTTGAATATGAAACGGCCGATACGCCCACCATGCGTCCAGAGGGAGTAACCGATGATTTCTTTTGGAACGAACTCAAAGAACACCCGAATTATGATGCCATGTGGCAGAGCAAAGGCTTGATCCAGCATTTGAAAGATGTGAAGAGCAGTGTGGCCACTATGGTTGTAGGCGGTTGGTTTGATGCGGAGGATTTATATGGCCCATTGGAAACGTACAAGAATATTGAAAAATATAATGAAGACAACTACAATACCATGGTATTTGGACCATGGGACCATGGTGGTTGGGCTCGGGATAAAGTCCGTAATGTAGTGGGCAACTACTATTTTGGGGATTCCATTTCGTTGTTTTTCCAGAAAGAAATCGAGACCAAGTTCTTTAACCACTTTTTGAAGGGTGAGGGTGATATGGATTCTGGTCTTCCCGAAGCTTACGTGTTTGACACTGGTAAAAAAGAATGGAAAAAATATGATGCATGGCCTCCAGAAAATGCGGCCAAACAGACCATGTATTTATCCGATGACCAAGAGCTCACTTCGGAACCCAAAGAAATTACTGGAATTCAGTTCGTGAGCAATGTAAAAAAACCAGTTCCGTATTCGGAAGATGTGAAGACCGTTTTCACCCCGAGAAAATACATGACGGATGATCAGCGCTTCGCAGCGCGTCGTTCCGATGTATTGGTTTTTGAAACCGATGTGATGGAAGAAGACCTGACCTTGGCAGGGGATATTTTGGCCCATTTAAAAGTGGCCACAACAGGTACAGCGGCCGATTGGATCGTAAAAGTAATCGACGTGCACCCAGCCGATGCAGAAACCAATGAAGAAATGCAGGACCATCTTAAAATGAGCAATTATCACTTAATGGTTCGCAGCGAAGTGCTACGCGGTCGATTCCGAAACAGTTTCTCCGACCCAGAACCTTTTGTGCCCAATCAAAAGACCGATGTGGACATCAAGCTACAGGATGTGTTCCATACCATCAAAAAAGGGCATAAGTTGCAGATTCAGGTGCAGAGTACGTGGTTCCCGCTCATCGATTTGAACCCACAAACCTATGTGGACAACATCTTTAAGGCTGACGAATCAGATTTTAAGACACAGACCCATACCGTTTTCACCGATTCCAATATTGAGTTTACGGTGTTGAAATAAATTTGGGCAACCATTATGAAGAATATTTGGTTAATAATATTACTAATTATGCTTAACTCTTGTGGCCTAATACGTGTAAGTTCAGGCTCAAAATATGATAGAGAAAAAGTTAATAAAGTAGATTTCTGTGATTTGTCAGAATTTAAAAATGAATTAATTAAAACTAGACTGGAGTATTCTGGTGTTGATGAATATTGGAGCGCAAGAGGCTTTAACGATTGTGAACTTGACAATGCAGTTTACTTAGATTTTAGGGAGTATTACGAAAGCTGGAAGTACAAACTAATAAATAAACAATTGAGTCGTCTCCATGAAGAATATTGGAAGAGAAAAGCTGTCATGACAGTAATTGGTAGGTTTGAAATGGACTCGGTAACAAAGTATGGGCATTTAGGAAGTAATAATGCACAAATTGTAGTCAAGAGTGTTAGAATAAATTTAAAAAGGAAATAAATTTTTACTGATAAAAACCATTTACAATTGTAGTTCAAGTATTATATCTTTTAAAAGAGTATTACATATCTTTGAAAATATCCGAAAAGATTAGGAAAATCAATCTTTCCATCAGTATATTTGTCCCACGAAGTTCAAACACGTATTGATTAGTTATCAAGAAAGGCGGAGGGAATAGACCCGATGAAGCCTTAGCAACCCTTGGCCCCTGATGCCGAGAAGGTGCTACATTCTATCCCATTTGGGTATAGATAACGACAATCGACATTTTTCGATTTTACTTTCTTATAACTTTTTGATTTTCCTACGGCCTATGTCGAAGGGTTTGACTTTTTAATTTAAAAAATTAACAATTAAAGCAGCAAAAGTCATGAGTGATCAAAAATTTTCAACCAATGCCCTACATGCTGGCCACGATGTAACCGTAAACGGAGGTACAAGGGCCGTACCCATTTATCAGTCCACTTCGTATGTGTTCAACAACACGGACCATGCGGCCAATTTATTTTCATTGGCAGAGTTGGGCTTTATCTACACCCGATTGAACAATCCTACCAACCAGATTTTACAAGACCGTTTGGCAGCTATTGAAGGAGGAATAGGGGCAGTGGTGTTTGCTTCCGGAACAGCTGCCATTTCAACAGGTTTAATGACGCTTCTGAAAGCGGGGGACCATATTGTGGCTTCGAGTAGTTTGTATGGAGGCACCTATAATTTATTGAATGTAACCCTACCAAGATTGGGCATTACCACCACTTTTGTGGATGCCTCAAACCCTTCCAATTTTGCGGCTGCCGTTCAAGATAATACGCGAGCCTTTTTTGTGGAATCTTTGGGGAACCCGAAGTTGGATGTACTTGATCTAAAAGGAATATCCAATGAAGCCAAAGAGGCACAAGTGCCATTTATTGTTGACAATACGGTAGCTACGCCAGGTTTATTGAACCCTATTGAGCATGGTGCCAATTTGGTGATTCATTCTCTGACAAAATATATTGGTGGTCAGGGCAACTCTCTTGGTGGTGCCATTATCGATGCCGGTACCTTTGACTGGGCCAACGGAAAATTTCCTGAGTTTACAGAACCTTCTGCAGGTTACCACGGTTTGGTATACCATGAAGCCCTGGGTGCGCCAGCCTTTACTTTTAAGCTGATTTTGGAGGGACTGCGCGACTTTGGTGGAGCTTTGAGTCCGTTCAACGCTTTTCAGATTTTGCAAGGGTTGGAAACTTTGCCGGTGCGTATCAAACAGCACAGCATTAATGCCTTGGACTTGGCTGAATGGTTGGAGAATAGAGAAGAGGTTGCTTGGGTCAATTACCCCGGATTAAAAAGTAGTAAGTATAATGACTTGGCAAAAGAGTATCTGCCTAAAGGCCAGAGCGGAATCGTTACCTTTGGGGTCAAAGGTGGGTTTGAAGCCGCAAAAAAGCTGACGGATGCTACTAAAATATTCTCGCTGTTGGCTAATATTGGCGATACCAAATCCTTGATCATACACCCTGCCAGTACTACGCACCAGCAATTGAATGAAGAGCAGCAGCAAAGCGCCGGTGTTTCTCAAGATTTAATTCGTTTGTCGGTAGGTCTGGAGGATATCGAAGACTTGAAAGCTGATTTGGAGCAGGCTTTTGCCGCCATTTAATGATTAATAGATTAACGTCGAAGAAAAGCTATGCTGCAGCATTTAAATATAGAACAATTTACTACCCAAAGTGGTGTTGCCCAAGACCTGAAGTTGTCGTACCAAGTTTTTGGAAAACCCTTGCATATGGCACCCATTATTTTGGTGAACCATGCGCTTACGGGCAATTCCAACGTGGCAGGGAAAGATGGATGGTGGTCTGATTTGATCGGTGACGGAAAATGTATCGATACCGAGAAGTATACGATTTTGTCCTTCAATATTCCAGGAAATGGTTTTGATGGATTCATTATCGAAAATTATAAAGATTTTGTAGCTGGGGATATCGCCAGAATATTTCTTTGGGGATTGAAGGAATTGGAGATTGATAAACTGTTCGCCATCATCGGTGGTTCCTTGGGAGGTGGAATTGCTTGGGAAATGACGGCCATCAATCCAAAAATCACGGAACATTTGATTCCTGTGGCATCCGATTGGAAATCTACGGATTGGTTGATTGCGAACTGTCAGATTCAGGAGCAGTTCTTGGTCAACTCCAAGCAACCCGTGCACGATGCCCGCATGCATGCCATGCTTTGCTACCGTACACCAGAATCTTTCAAAGAACGATTTAAGCGGAGCACCAATGAAGAACTCAAGGTGTTCAACGTGGAGTCTTGGTTGATGCATCATGGCAAAAAATTACAGGAGCGTTTCCAATTGTCAGCCTATAAATTGATGAACCAGCTTCTAAAATCCATCGACATTACGAGAAATGGAGAGGAAGCCTTCAAGGCATTGCAGGAGAGCGATACCAAAATCCATATCATAGGGGTCAATTCCGACCTATTTTTTACAGCAGAAGAAAATAAGGAGACCTTTAAACGGTTGGCCCAGGCCAATACCAATGTCACCTATGGTGAAGTGCAATCCGTGCACGGTCATGATGCCTTTTTGATGGAGTTTGAACAATTGGAAAAATTGTTGGAGACCGTTTTTCAAAAGAATACCGAACGTATCAAGATATTGAAGTTCGGAGGAAAGTCTCTAGCAAACGGTGAAGGCATTGAGCGCGTTTTGAACATCATCCGTAAAAGGTATGAGGAAGAAGAGCACTTTGCCGTAGTGGTATCTGCTCGTGGCAAAGCGACCGACCAATTGGAAAATCTGCTGGAGAAAGCGGCCAAAGGAGTTGATTTTAAAGCTGATTTGAAAAAGTTCGCAGACTATCAAAAAAATAATTTTGATGGTGTCGATATTGATGAAGAACTGTCCGCCATTGAAAAAATATTGAACGGGGTTTCCTTAACGGGTGATTACAGTCTCAAGACCAAGGATGAGGTATTGTCCTTCGGGGAACTGTTGTCCGCCAAATATGTAACGGCATCCCTGAATGCCGCTGGATTGCAAGCAAAGCTTTTGGATTCCAGAAAACTGATCACTACGGATGATAATTTCAGCAATGCCGAGGTGGACCAAGGAACATCCAAAGAAAATGTGCTTCGATATTTCCATGAATTGGAAAAGAATACCATTCCTATTGTCACTGGGTTTATTGGTTCCAATCGTGATGGCTCAACCACCACTTTGGGCAGGAACGGCAGTAATTATTCCGCTGCTTTGCTGGCCAACTTTTTGGATGCTGGAGAATTGATCAATTACACCCACGTCGATGGTATTTTTACGGCCAATCCAGATTTGGTGGCCGATGCAAAGTTGATTGATGTCATATCGTACGGTGAGGCCAACGAGTTGGCCAATTTTGGGGCCAATATATTGCATGCGAAGACCATAATTCCATTGATAGAGAAAAATATTCCGTTGCGCATCTGCAACACTTTCAACGATGACAACGAAGGCACTTTGATAGGTCCAAAAACGGACAATGGCGGCATTAAATCCCTTTCGGTGCTGGAAAACATGGCCCTGATCAATTTGGAGGGTAGGGGATTGCTCGGTAAAGTCGGTGTGGATATGCGGATTTTTAGAGCCCTTGGTCTTAATGGCATCAGTGTGGGTATCGTGTCGCAGGGATCTTCGGAAAGAGGCATCGGCCTAGTGGTGGATGTGAGCAAGGCCGACAAAGCCAAAAAAGTGCTTGACCAAGAATTTGAAACGGATTATTCTTCAAAGGATATCAACCAAATTTCGGTGGTCAAGGATGTTTCCGTAATCTCCATTGTGGGAATGGATTTGAGCAGTTTCCATAAGCCCTTCAATGCATTGGCCAAGAACCAGATTACTCCATTGCTGTTCAACAACACTGTCACAGGGAAGAACGTGAGCATGGTGGTTAAGAAATCAGATTTGAATAAGGCCATCAATGTGATTCACGGACAAATTTTTGGAATCGCAAAGAAAATCAACTTGGCACTATTTGGCCACGGAAATGTTGGAGGCACCTTGATCAGTCAGATCTTGGATTCAAAAAACAGTATTGAAGCGCGAAAAAGCATCGATTTAAAAGTGTTTGCCGTAGCAAATTCTCGTAAGGTGCTTTTGGATGCCACAGGAGTGGGCGCTGATTGGAAGGAACGTTTGGAAAAGGAAGGCCAGCCCTATCAAATTGAGGACATTATCGCATTTGCCAAAAAGCATCATTTGGAAAACCTGATCGCTGTGGACAATACGGCCAGCAAAACATTTGTGGAGCAGTACGAACCTTTGATCGGACACGGTTTTGATTTGGTTTCATCGAACAAAATCGCCAATACGTTGAGTTTTGAGAAGTACAAATCCATTCGGAAATGTTTGGACAAGAACCAAAAACAATACCTCTACGAGACCAATGTGGGTGCAGGGCTACCATTGATCGATACCATCAAACTATTGCATCTCTCGGGGGAGAACATCACCCGAATCAAAGGGGTTTTCTCGGGATCATTGAGTTATATTTTCAACACTTTTTCCGAGAAGGACGTTTCCTTTTCAGAAATTGTAAAGGAAGCCATGCAAAGCGGCTTTACCGAACCTGATCCAAGAGAAGACCTATCGGGCAACGATGTGGGAAGGAAATTGTTGATCTTGGCCAGGGAATTGGATCTTAAGAACGAGTTTTCGGACATAGACGTACAAAACCTGATACCCGAAGAGTTACAAACCTTGGATTTTGAAAAGTTCATGGAACGAATCGGGGAGATGGATAAAATGTATGAGGAAATCAAGGAAAGCCAAGAATCTGGTCACGTGCTTCGCTATGTGGGTGACCTGCATGGAGATTTGCAACAGGACAAAGGAATTTTGGAGGTGAAATTGGTCTCTGTGCCCAAAGAAAGCGCTTTGGGCCAGGTAAAAGGTTCCGATTCCATTATTGAGATTTACACAGAATCCTACGGAGAACACCCATTGGTGATTCAGGGAGCTGGCGCGGGTGCCGCTGTAACGGCAAGAGGTGTATTTGGTGACATTTTAAGAATAGCAGAAAAAATATAACTTCGACTACGCTCAGTTACCGAATTCTACCTTTGGTAGCTGAGCGGGGTCGAAACAGCTTGTTAAAAAGAATCGTAACGGTGGCTGAGCGTAGTCGAAGCCACAATAATCATTGAATGAAAGGTTATGTCTATATTTTGGAATGTTCTGATGGAAGTTACTATACTGGGAGCACCATTGAATTGGAAAAGCGCATAAATCAGCATCAAGATGGAAAGGGCGCAAATCATACCAAAAAAAGATTGCCCATAAAGTTGGTATATGTGGAGGAGTATCTGAGTATTGCAAGGGCCTTTGAACGAGAAAAGCAGATTCAAGGATGGTCAAGAGCAAAAAAGGATGCATTGATAAATGGGGAATTCGATTCGCTCCCAAATTTATCGGAGTGTAAGAACGATACAAGTTTTAAATATTACAAAGAGGAAAATTAAGTGGCTTCGACTACGCTCAGCCACCATGTAAAGCAAATAAAATGAAAGGCAAAAAATTCGAGACACAGGCAATAAGAACGCAAATGGAGCGTAGTCAAAATTTGGAGCATTCCAGCCCCATTTATATGACATCCAGTTTTGTTTTTGAAGATGCGGAGGACATGCGTGCATCCTTTGCCGAAGAAAAGCAGCGGAATATTTATTCCAGATATTCCAATCCCAATTCCAACGAACTTATTGAAAGGGTCTGCCAAATGGAAGGTGCGGAAAGTGGTTTTGCCTATGCCTCTGGAATGGCGGCCGTTTTTTCAACCTTGGCGGCATTGTTGAATGCGGGCGACCATGTGATATCTTCCAAAAGCATCTTTGGTTCCACACATACCCTGTTTACCCAGTTTTTTCCAAAATGGAACATCGAAACAAGCTATTTTGACGCTAACGACCTGTCTCAAATAGAGGGATTGATTCAGCCCAACACCAAAATTCTTTATGCGGAAACACCGACCAACCCAGGAGTCGACGTGTTGGATTTGGAAGTGCTGGCGAAGTTTGCCAAAAAGCACGGCCTTATTTTTATTGTTGATAACTGTTTTGCAACGCCCTACTTGCAGCAACCTATAAAATTCGGTGCCGACTTGGTGATTCATTCAGGAACCAAATTGATGGATGGACAGGGAAGAGTCTTGGCAGGAATTACCGTCGGAAGCGGGGAATTGATGGATAAAGTATATCGTTTTTCCAGAATTACGGGCCCTGCGTTGTCGCCTTTCAATGCGTGGGTGTTGTCCAGAAGCTTGGAAACCTTGGCGATTCGAGTGGACAGACATTGTGAAAATGCCTTGAAATTGGCAACCTATCTGGAAGGACATGATAAAATCGAGTGGGTTAAATATCCTTTCTTAAAATCACATCCCAAGTACGATATTGCCAAAAAGCAAATGAAGGCAGGCGGTTGTGTAGTGGCATTTGAGGTAAAAGGGGGCTTGGAAGCTGGTCGGGAATTTTTTGATAGCATAAAATTGTTGTCTTTGTCCGCCAACTTGGGCGATGCGCGTAGCATTGTGACCCACCCTGCGTCCACAACACATAGCAAGCTGACCACGGAGGAACGCAATGCCGTTGGAATTTCTGATGGAATGGTTCGCGTTTCCGTAGGTTTGGAGCATATTGATGATATTATTGCGGATATTGAGCAGGCGTTGGGCTAATCTTTCTGCAAGTTGGTTTTGAAGGTGGATTGCTAAATTTCCCTATCTTCGTATGATGCTCTCCAAGAAGACAAAATACGGACTTAAGGCACTTACCTATCTGGCAAAAGTCAAGGATAGGGAACCTGTGCAGATTGCGGAAATCGCCAAGTGCGAGAATATCTCCCAAAAGTTTTTGGAAAGTATTTTGCTTACCCTTCGCCGAAACGGATTGCTGGGGTCTAAAAAAGGAAAAGGCGGAGGTTACTATTTGATCAAAGAGCCGAATGAGATTCATATGACCACCGTGATGCGAGTTCTGGAAGGTCCCATCGCCATGGTGCCCTGTGTAAGCTTGAATTTCTACGAAAAATGTGATGACTGTCCAGATGAGGGCGAATGCTCCGTGCACAAATTAATGCTTCAGGTAAGGGACAGTGCACTCGATGTTTACCGAAATAATACGCTGGCCGATTTGCTCTAAATCAATGCTTCACGGTTATTTTTAGCTTAAAAATTCTCAAAATTTCCTATCGATTATCGATAATCTACTAAAACTATAGGGTAAAAGTAAATTTATGATTCATTTTGCTTTTCATTCTGAAAAATAATTTTACTTTTGAAATTCCTACCAATTCAGTAGGATAATAAAAGTTTAAAAATGATTACCGATCAGTTGATTATAAAAGGCGAAAAACAGCAAAGTACCTACACCAAGGATACCGCATCCGAGAGTCCAAAAAGGAGTATAGCAAAATCTATCAGTTGGAGGATAGTTGGAACCGTCGATACCATTATCATATCATGGCTTGTAACAGGAACATTGAGTTTGGCATTTTCAATTGGTTTGGTGGAGCTTGTCACCAAAATGGTGCTTTATTTTTTTCACGAAAGAATCTGGAACTCCATAAAATGGGGTAAATAAAAGTTAGGGCAATGGCATTGACACAAGAGGAAATACAGAATTTAAACCGCCAATTCAAGGGCATTCCACCAGAGGAAATCATTTCATGGGCCATTAACCATGGAAAAAAACCTGTCGTCACCACCAATTTTAGGCCATACGAGGTTGCAATTCTGCACGCGGTGACCGAGGTGGACAAAAGTATTCCTGTAATTTGGTGCGATACTGGGTACAACACCCCACAGACCTATAAACATGCGGAGGAATTGATTGCCCGTTTGGGACTCAACGTTAAATTGTACGTCCCCAAGCAAACGAGTTCCCATCGCGATGCCGTTATGGGAATCCCTCAAATAGACGATCCGTTGCACCAAGAGTTTACGGAGCAGGTAAAGTTGGAGCCTTTCCGAAGAGCTATGGAAGAGCACAAACCCGATGTATGGTTTACCAACCTGCGCAAAGGTCAGACCGCCCACAGAGATTCCTTGGATGTGTTGAGCATGAGCAAGGATGGCGTGTTAAAGGTCAGTCCATTCTATCACTGGAGCGATACCCAATTGGATGCCTATTTAAAAGAGCGTCAATTGCCCAACGAACATAAATATTTTGACCCGACAAAAGTATTGGCGAACCGTGAATGCGGTCTGCACACCTAAATAATATGAATTATCACCTGAGTACAGGGTGATGGATATAAAAAGATATAGCCTTGAGCACACTTGCAGAAGAAATTAAAAAACCAGAGACCTTGAACGGGGTGGAAAGACCCACGGCAAACGCTCTGGAGCATGAAGCCATTTACATTATTCGAGAAGTAGCCGCACAGTTTGAAAAACCAGTGTTGTTATTTTCTGGAGGAAAAGATTCAATCACCTTGGTACGTTTGGCCCAAAAAGCATTTTGGCCAGCCAAGATTCCTTTTCCATTGATGCATATTGATACAGGCCATAATTTTCCCGAAACCATAGAGTTTAGGGACAGATTAGTGGAAGAACTCGGAGTGGAACTGATCGTGAGAAACGTTCAGGATTCCATTGACGAGGGAAAAGTGGTAGAAGAAACAGGGAAGTACGCCAGTCGCAACATGCTTCAGACCACGACCTTGCTCGATGCCATTGAGGAATTCAAGTTTGATGCTTGCATCGGTGGTGCAAGACGCGATGAGGAAAAGGCAAGGGCCAAGGAACGTATTTTTTCAGTGCGTGACGATTTTGGTCAATGGGACGAAAAGAACCAACGACCTGAATTGTTCGATATGCTCAATGGAGAAATCGAAATTGGTCAGAATGTAAGAGTATTTCCGATTAGCAACTGGACGGAATTGGACGTTTGGAGCTATATCCAAAAGGAAAGTATTGAGATTCCATCCATCTATTTTGCGCATAAGAGAAATACCTTCCTTCGGGATGGATTGATCTGGTCGGCAGAAGACGATGTGGTATTTAGGGCCGATGACGAGCAAGTAGAGGAAAGAATGGTTCGCTTTAGGACCGTTGGTGATATGAGCTGTACCGCAGCCGTTGAATCCCATGCGGATACCATCGATAAAGTGGTGGCCGAAATCAGGGATTCCAGAATATCAGAAAGAGGCGCCCGTATCGACGACAAGCGTTCCGAGGCGGCCATGGAAAAACGTAAACAGCAAGGATACTTTTAACAGGAAGAAAGACAAATGGAAGTTTTAAAAATAGCAACAGCAGGAAGTGTAGATGACGGTAAAAGTACCTTGATAGGAAGACTGCTTTACGATACAAAATCAATGACCGACGATAAGTTGGAGGCCATTGAACGAACAAGTAAGCAAAAGGGATACGACTACCTCGATTTTTCCTTGGCAACCGATGGATTAGTGGCTGAAAGAGAGCAGGGCATCACCATCGATGTAGCTCATATCTACTTTTCAACACCGTCAAAAAGTTACATTATTGCCGATACGCCAGGCCATGTGGAATACACCCGAAACATGGTGACGGGAGCATCGACTTCTCAAGCATCCATTATTTTGATAGATGCACGAAAAGGTGTTATCGAGCAGACACACCGTCACTTTTTTATCAATAACCTGCTTCGCATAAAGGACGTGATCGTGGCCATCAACAAAATGGATCTTGTCGATTTCTCCGAAGAAACCTACAACAAAATCAAAGCCGATTTTGAGGAGTTGATGAAAAAGAGGGACTACCAAGATCAGAACATAACCTTTATTCCCGTTAGTGCTTTAAAGGGGGACAATGTTGTGAACCGTTCCGAAAATACACCTTGGTACAAAGGCCAGACTTTATTGGAGCACTTTGAAGCATTGGACCAGAAGGATATCTACAATACAGGTACCCCTCGTTTCCCTGTTCAGTACGTCATTCGACCCAAAACAGAGGATTTCCATGATTTCCGTGGATTTGCAGGAAAGGTGTATGGTGGCGAACTCAGCGTTGGGGATGAAGTAGTAGTCCTGCCATCGATGACGCGTTCCAAGATCAAGGACATTTATTTTTACAATAAACAATATAAGACCGCTCCCCGAAGATCTTCTGTCACCATTACCTTGGAAGATGAGGTCAACGTGAGCAGGGGCGACATGTTGGTCAAGGTCGGGGATCTACCAACCATTGACAAACAATTGACAGCAACGGTATCTTGGATGGACAGTGCCGATTTTACACCTGGCGGAAAGTATGTGCTTCAGCACGGGGTGAACAAGGTTCTGGCCAAAGTGGACGCCATAGAACACAAAATCCACCCAGATTATTCAGGAATTGAGGAAAATGTCATCTCTCTTCAGATGAACGATATCGCCAAAGTGCGCTTAAGGTTGAACAAACCTATTTTTTATGATAGGTTCAAGGACCACCGTACCAATGGCTCTTTCATTATAATCGACAGCCGAACAAACAATACGGCGGGCGTAGGATTTATTGAATAAAATTTTCCCGCCCTGGCGGAGAAAAAGGGGAATCATTTTAAATTAACCCTATAAAATAGATAGGAAAACTAGATTATGCAAAGCTTTAGAACAGAGATAGAAAACCCGATCGTAGAAAAGGACATCATCGAATTGGAGAAAAAAATCCGCCAGTTCAAAGGTGGTGAAATGGATGAGGAAAAATTCCGTAGCCTTCGATTGGCACGTGGAGTTTATGGTCAGCGTCAACAGGGCGTGCAAATGATTCGGATCAAGTTGCCCTACGGTAAGGTAACCTCCAATCAGTTGTTGAGAATCGCGGATGTTTCTGATGAATATTCACGTGGACGTTTGCATATCACAACCCGTCAGGATATTCAGATTCACTATGTGGATTTGGAGCGTACCCCTGAGCTTTGGGCACAATTGGAAAAGGACCAAGTAACGCTGAGGGAGGCCTGCGGAAATACGGTTCGTAACGTAACCGCAAGTGAAACTGCTGGAATCGATGTGGACGAACCTTTCGATGTTTCTCCCTACGCGCAAGCGGTTTTTGAATATTTCCTTAGAAATCCTATCGGACAGGAAATGGGGAGAAAATTCAAGGTTTCCTTCTCTGCAAGCGATGCGGATACGGGACTATCTTATATGCACGATCTTGGATTTATTGCCAAGGAAAAAAATGGGGAAAGAGGGTTTAAAGTTATGTTGGCAGGTGGATTGGGTTCACAGCCTCGACATGCCGATGAATTGTACAGCTTTTTGCCTACGGATAAAATTATTCCTTTGATGGAAGGCGTCATCCGTGTGTTTGACAGATATGGGGAGCGCAAGAGTAGGGCAAAGGCCCGTATGAAGTTTTTATTGAAGGATTTGGGACTTGATGGTTTCAAAGAATTGTTGGAAGAAGAACAGACCGCAATTCCCCATCAAACCTATCCCATCAATATTGAAGATTATCCAAAAGTAAAAGTTGCCGAGGTGGAAACTCCAGAAGTTTCCATCGAAGATCAAAACGCTTTCGAAGATTGGAAGTCTACCAACTTGGTGCCTCAAAAGCAAGAAGGCTACGTGGCCATCGGAATTAAAGTGCTTTTAGGTGATTTTTATACCGATAAGGCCCGTGAACTGGCTAAATTGGTGCAGGATTATGCCGCTGGGGAAATACGTTTATCACTTAGACAAAATATATTGATTCCCTACGTAAAAGAAGAGTTGGTGCCCTTCTTTTATCAGGAATTGAAAAAGCTTGGCTTTGCCGAAGCGGGATATAACAAAGCATTGGACATCACTGCATGCCCAGGAACCGACACTTGTAACCTTGGGATTGCCAGTAGTACGGGAATCGCCGATGAGTTGGAAAGAGTCATCAAAGCGGAATACCCTCAATATATCAAAAACCCAGATGTGGTCATCAAGATCAGCGGATGTATGAACGCCTGCGGTCAGCACAACATGGCACACATCGGTTTTCAGGGAATGTCCGTGAGAACCAAGGATAAATTGGTGGCACCAGCCCTTCAGGTTTTGTTGGGAGGTGGAAACTTTGGAGATGGCAAAGCACGATTTGCCGATAAAGTGGCCAAGATTCCAAGTAAAAGAGGTCCACAAGCATTGCGACTAATCTTGGATGATTTTGAAGCCAACGGAAATGGAGCTTCGTTCACTGAATATTATGAGGAAAAAGGACAAATTTATTTCTACGATTTTCTAAAACCTTTGACCGATGTGGATAACCTTACCCAAGAGGATTTTATCGATTGGGGGAACGAGGAAAAATATGTGAAGGAAATCGGAGTAGGAGAATGTGCAGGTGTAATCGTTGACCTTGTGGCAACCCTTTTCTTTGAGAGCCAAGAAAAAATCGAAAATGCGGAGGAAGCCATTAAAGAAGGCAAGTGGGCCGCAAGTATCTACTATTCCTACCAATCCATTGTGAACTCTGCCAAGGCATTGTTGACCGCGGAAAAAGTGAAGACCAATACCCATGCGAGTATCATCAAGGATTTTGATGCATTGTATGTGGAAACTGGAAAAATTGATTTTGAGGGCGGGTTTGATAAAATTGCCCTTCAGTTGAACAAGAACGAACCATCCGAAGCATTTGCCAAAAGCTATTTGGAAGATGCCAAAGCAGTTTTGCAAAAATTGGAAACGTTCAGAAAAATGGAGTTGGAGCATGCGTAGAGGAAAATTAACTGTTGTTGGCGCAGGCCCAGGCGATGTGGATTTGATCACGCTGAAAGGGATAAAGGCATTACAAAATGCAGACGTGGTTCTGTATGATGCACTGGTATCGCCAGAGCTTTTGGAATATGCACCAGTCGCCGAAAAAATATTCGTGGGCAAACGCAAAGGATGTTACTCCTATCAACAAAATCAAATCAATGATTTGATCGTGGAGCGAGCTACCAAAGGCATGCACGTGGTACGGTTAAAAGGAGGAGACTCTTTCGTGTTTGGCAGAGGAGCCGAAGAAATGGAACACGCTGCAACATTTGGAGTTGATGTGGCCGTAGTGCCTGGAATTTCATCCTCCGTGTCCGTTCCCGCATCGCAGAACATTCCCGTGACCAAAAGAGGTGCGGCCGAAAGTTTTTGGGTGATTACTGGAACCACAAAGGAGCATAAGTTATCATCCGACGTGGCATTGGCCGCAAAATCCAACGCAACCGTTATCATCCTAATGGGTATGTCCAAATTGGGTGAGATTATGGAACTTTTTAAAAACGAAGAAAAAGAAAATACACCAGTGGCCATCATTCAAAACGGTACCACTGAAAACGAGAAGATTGGAATTGGCACTGTTGCTTCAATTGAGCACAAGGCAAAGGAGCAGCAGCTGTCAAATCCAGCTATCATTGTAATTGGCGAAGTGGTAAACCACCGTCAACGTGTATTGGATATTCAAAGAGAATATCAGTTTCAGGGAGAAAAATTGCAAGAAAGAGTTTAAAATCAGTCAGGTCTCGCCAGATGGGGCCATATAAAAGTAGAATTATGATCAAAACAGATATCATTATAATCGGAGCGGGACCTACGGGTTTGTTCACTGTTTTTGAAGCAGGATTGCTCAAATTAAAATGTCATTTAATCGATGCCTTGGCACAACCAGGAGGACAATGTTCAGAGATTTACCCAAAGAAACCCATCTATGATATTCCTGCTTATCCAGAAATTTTAGCAGGTACCCTGGTGGATAACCTTATGGAACAAATCAAGCCATTTGAACCTGGTTTTACTTTGGGAGAACGAGCCGAAACCTTGGACAAACAAGAAGATGGTTCTTATATCGTTACCACGAATAGAGGAACCCAGCACCATGCACCGGTTGTGGTAATTGCTGGTGGACTTGGTTCTTTTGAACCTAGAAAACCGATAATTCCGAACATTGAGCTCTTTGAAAGTAAGGGTGTGGAATATATGGTAAAGGACCCCGAACAGTTCCGAGATAAGAAAGTGGTGATTTCAGGTGGAGGTGATTCTGCATTGGATTGGGCCATTTTCTTGGCCGATGTAGCTTCAGAAGTTTCTTTGGTACACCGAAGAAATGAGTTCCGAGGAGCCTTGGACTCCGTAGAGAAAGCACGGGAGTTGGCCAAGTTGGGTAAAATTCGATTGTTTACCAAGGCCGAGGTCACCGAGATCCATGGTCAGGAAGATTTACATGCCGTGGTCATTAAGTACAACGATGAGGAAAAAGAGTCTACCTACGTAGAGACCGATTTCTTTATACCATTATTTGGTTTATCACCAAAATTAGGGCCCATAGGCGATTGGGGATTGGAAATCGAGAAAAATGCCATCAAGGTGAACAACGCGATGGACTATCAGACCAATCTTCCTGGAGTGTTTGCCATTGGTGATGTGAATACCTACCCAGGTAAGCTTAAGTTGATTCTGTCAGGATTCCATGAGGCGGCCGTGATGTGCCAATATGCCTATCAGATTATCAATCCAGATAAAAGATTTGTAATGAAGTACACCACGGTTGGCGGAGTTCAAGGATTTGACGGTTCCAAGAAAGAAGCCAAAAAAGAAGTGGTGCAGAGTATCGATTAAAAGTTTTGTTTTTAGAAGTGAAGACACCTTTCAAGAGTAATTTTGAAGGGTGTTTTTTATTTTAGGGTATATTTGAATTTTACAAACGTATGGATGTAGCTTTTACTCTTAACGATTTCTACAGCAAGCTTGGCCTGCCCATTCCAGAGAACATTGGAAAGGATATCGGACACTTTAATGTTTTCAATATTGCCGAATATCGTACCCGATTGAGCAAGGGTGAGATGCGCTATGATAGACGGGCCTATTTTAAAATTAGCCTTATCAACGGGAAAAACCGGGCAGAATATGCAGATAAGGTTATCGATATAGATAACAAGGCGCTATTGTTTGCATCTCCTAAAATCCCATACAATTATGTTCCTCAAGATGATGAGCAGTCAGGATATTTTTGTGTGTTCACAGAAAGCTTTTTATCCAAGGATAAAAGTGGTGTCATTTTGGAAACCCTACCCATTTTTCATCCCGGAGGCTATCCTATTCTCAATATTTCAGATGAAGATTATATCGAGTTGGAACAACTTTTTCAAAAAATGGACAAAGAGTTGTCCTCGGATTATCCCTTTAAGTTTGATTTGATACGTGCATATGTAATTGAATTGTTGCACATGGGGCAAAAGTTACATCCGGTTCAACCAAAGGAGGGCGGAAAAAATGCAGCTGTACGAATTACCGATATGTTCGTGGAATTGCTGGAACGGCAATTCCCCATTAATACACCTGTCCAGCGATTGATGCTCAAAACCGCTAATGATTTTGCGGAACAACTTGCTGTCCACCCCAACCATCTTAACAAGGTGCTGAAAGAAACCACAGGAAATACAACCACGGAGATTATTCATTCAAGAATGGTGGAAGAGGCCAAATTGCTGCTCAATGGCAGTGATTGGAATATATCCGAAATCGCTTTTAGCCTGGGTTTTGAGGAAGTTGCCCATTTTTCAAATTTCTTTAAAAAGCATACAAACCGGTCACCATTAAAATTTAGGTCAACGGTCAAAATTTGATTTTTGCAAAAAACAGATTGATGCTTACAACCGTTCAGAGTGTATGCAACGCTAATTTTGTTTTCGAATTCAAAAATCAATTAACATGAGCAAAGCAAAAATAGCATTGGTTACCGGTGGAAGCCGCGGACTTGGAGAGAATATGGCCATCAACATGGCCCAAAAAGGATTGAACATTCTATTGACTTACCATAGTAATAAAGAAGAAGCGGACAAAACAGTGAGAGAAGTTGAAAAGCTTGGTCAAAAGGCCTACGCATTGCAATTGGATGTAGCAGAAAACAAAACTTTTGATGCCTTTGTGGATGAGGTCAAAAATGTGCTTAAATCCCATTTTGATGCTACAACATTGGATTATTTGGTCAACAATGCCGGTATTGGGATCAATTCACCCATTGCCGAGACCACGGAACAGGATTTCGATACTTTGGTGAACATTCACTTTAAAGGCGCGTTCTTCCTCACGCAGAAACTTCTCCCAATCATGGCAGATGGTGGAGGCATTGTGAACATTTCAAGTGGATTGGCTCGCTTTTCGTTTCCTGGGTATTCCGTTTATGGTTCAATGAAGGCCGCAATTGAAACCCTAACGCGATATCAGGCCAAAGAACTGGGTTCACGTCAAATAAGATCCAATGTTGTCGCACCTGGGGCCATTGAAACTGATTTTGGTGGCGGAACCAACAAAAACGATGAAGATAAAAGAACCGCAATTGCCAATTTTACTGCTCTTGGAAGAGTGGGTATCCCAAGTGATATAGGTGGGGTAGTAGCATTTCTTTGCACTGACGATGCCAAATGGGTAAATGCCCAACGTATTGAAGTGTCTGGGGGAATGATGGTATAAGAACATAATAGAACATTGAAGAAAACGGGTTGAGCGATCAATCCGTTTTTTTATTGTTGTATTTCTAAAAATTCAAGGGCATTTTTTGCTTTTCGTTTACGAGTGCCGTTTCTTTGCAGTTCAGTTCATTAATAAATTGAAAGTGTTATCAAGAAAGGTGGAGGGATTGGACCCTGCGAAGCCTTAGCAACCCTCGACCTCGAGAAGGTGCTACATTCTACCCTTGTCCTGAAACAGTATCGGGAAGGTACGGAGCATAATCCTGCCAAAGGGGAAGGATAACGTATAGAATACTTCGCAGTATCTTCCAAACATTTCTTGATATCGTTACATCCTTTTTTGAAGGGAAATTGTACTATGGAAAATATTGAAGACATATTGAAGAAACGGATTTTGGTGCTGGATGGAGCCATGGGCACCATGCTGCAGCGCTATAAATTCCAAGAAGCGGATTTTAGGGGAGAGCGATTCAAAGATTGGCCAAGTGACCTGCAAGGAAACAACGACCTGTTGTCTTTGACACAGCCAGAAGCTGTTAAGGAAATCCATCGAAAATTTTTGGAGGCAGGGGCCGATATTATAGAAACCAATACATTTTCAGGTACCACCATTGCCATGGCAGACTATGACATGGAAGAATTGGTATACGAACTGAATTACGAATCCGCCAAGATTGCAAAGCAAGTGGCCGAAGAATTCACGAAAAAGAACCCAAGCAAACCAAGGTTTGTGGCGGGAAGCATTGGTCCCACCAATAAAACCGCCAGTATGTCCCCAGATGTGAACGATCCTGGATTTAGGGCCATTTCTTTTGATGAACTCCGTATCGCATATAAACAACAGATTGAGGCCCTGCTCGATGGTGGAGCTGATATTTTATTGGTAGAGACCATTTTTGATACGCTGAACGCCAAAGCGGCACTTTTTGCAATTGAAGAAGTGAAGGAAGATAGAAATATAGAAGTACCCGTAATGGTCAGCGGAACCATTACCGATGCTTCGGGAAGAACACTGTCGGGTCAAACAGCAGAGGCCTTTTTGATATCCATATCGCATATCCCGATTTTATCCGTGGGATTCAACTGTGCATTGGGTGCCAAGCAATTGGTTCCCCATTTGGAAGTAGTTTCGGCAAAGTCAGAATTCGCCATTTCGGCCCACCCCAATGCGGGATTGCCCAATGCCTTCGGCGAGTATGACGAAACCCCAGCTCAAATGGCGGCACAGATCAAAGAATATGTGGAAAAAGGATTGGTAAATATCGTAGGCGGCTGTTGCGGAACCACTCCAGAGCATATCAAGGCCATCGCCGATGTCGTTAAGGATTATCAACCAAGAAAGCTTCTGACCACAGCATAGTTTAAGTTTATGGCAACGAAAAACGAACAACGATACTTAAAACTGAGCGGCCTCGAGCCCTTGGTCGTTACCCCCGAAAGTAATTTCATCAATGTGGGGGAGCGTACCAATGTGGCAGGTTCCAAACGGTTTTTAAGACTGATCAAGGAAGAAAAGTTCGATGAGGCACTCGATATTGCCCGTGAACAAGTGGAAGGTGGCGCCCAGATCATAGACATCAATATGGATGATGGTCTGATAGATGGCAAGGAAGCCATGGTCAGGTTTCTCAATTTGATTGTATCCGAACCCGATATTGCCCGAGTACCCATCATGATCGATAGTTCCAAATGGGAAATTATTGAGGCAGGACTTCAAGTGGTGCAAGGAAAATGTGTGGTAAACTCTATCAGCCTAAAAGAAGGAAAGGAAGAGTTTGTGCGCCATGCCAAGTTGATTAAACGCTATGGTGCCGCCGTTATCGTCATGGCCTTCGACGAGGTGGGCCAAGCGGATACCTATGAACGTCGTATCGAAATCGCGAAACGTTCCTACGATATTTTGGTAGAGGAGGTGGACTTTCCACCAGAAGATATCATTTTTGACCTGAATATTTTTCCCGTCGCTACGGGAATGGACGAGCACAGGAACAACGCCATCGATTTTATCGAAGGTACGCGCTGGGTGCGCGAAAACCTGCCCTATTGTAGTGTAAGTGGCGGAGTGAGCAATGTTTCGTTCTCTTTTAGGGGAAACAATCCAGTGCGGGAAGCCATCAATTCTGCTTTTTTGTTCCACGCCATAAAAGCTGGAATGAATATGGGCATCGTGAACCCAACTATGTTGGAGGTTTACGATGATATCCCCAAAGATTTGTTGGAACATGTAGAAGACGTGTTGCTCAATAGGCGCGAAGATGCCACCGAACGCCTTTTGGAATTTGCCGAGACCGTGGTGGGCAAGGAAAGGGAAAGCAAGGTAGACCTCTCTTGGCGCGAGGAGCCACTCCAGGACCGTATAACACGGGCCTTGGTCAAAGGGATTGACCAATATATTATCGAAGATGTGGAAGAAGCCCGTCAAAAGGCCGCAAAACCTCTGGAAGTAATCGAGGGCAACCTAATGACAGGTATGAATGTGGTCGGGGATTTGTTCGGAAGCGGAAAAATGTTCCTTCCACAGGTGGTGAAGTCCGCCCGAGTGATGAAAAAGGCTGTGGCCTATCTTACCCCGTATATTGAAGCAGCAAAGGATGAGAAGTCCAAACCAGCGGGTAAAATATTAATGGCAACGGTAAAAGGGGATGTCCACGATATTGGAAAGAATATTGTGAGCGTTGTCCTGGCCTGCAACAATTATCAGATTGTGGATATGGGGGTGATGGTACCACCAGAAAAAATCATCAACAAGGCCAAGGAAGAAAAAGTGGATATCATCGGTTTGAGCGGATTGATCACCCCTTCTTTGGATGAAATGGTGTTTTTGGCCAAGGAGATGGAGCGTCAAAACTTCGATGTACCCCTATTGATAGGTGGTGCGACGACCAGTAAGGCGCACACCGCGGTTAAAATAGACCCTCAGTACAGTCAGGCGGTGGTACACGTGAACGATGCCTCTAGGGCCGTAACCGTAGTGGGCGATTTGCTTCAGGATGAGACTTCTACGAAGTATAAAAAAGACATCAAGCTGGACTATGAAAGTTTTAGGGAGAAATTTTTAAAGCGTGGAAAGCAAAAGGAGTATTTAACCTTGGAGGAAGCCCGAAAGAACAAATTACAAATCAATTGGAATCCATCGGACATCAAAAAACCGAACCAGTTGGGCATTGAGGTCTGGGATGATTTTGACCTGACACAATTGGAGGAATTCATCGATTGGTCGCCGTTCTTCCGAAGTTGGGACCTGCACGGTAAGTATCCCGATATTTTGACGGATGAGGTCGTCGGGGAACAGGCCAAGGAGCTTTTCAATGATGCCAAAGTACTTTTAAAGCGTATTTTGGATGAAAAATTATTGAAAGCTAAGGCCATTTTCGGACTGTTTCCTGCCAATCAGGTGGATGAAGATGATATTGAGGTTGACAAGAACGGAGAAACCTTCATTTTTAGGACCCTGCGCCAACAATTGAAAAAACGCGAAGGGGTGCCCAATATCGCTTTGGCTGATTTTATTGCGCCAAAAGATTCAGGAATTCAGGATTATATCGGCTGTTTTTGTGTAAGCACGGGATTTGGGACGCAAGAATTGGCCGCCGAGTTCGAGAAGAACCACGATGATTACAATTCCATTATGATCAAAGCCTTGGCGGATAGGTTTGCGGAGGCTTTTGCCGAATACCTCCACAAAGAGGTGCGGACCAAATACTGGGGCTATACCGTTGACGAGGATTTGGACAACACTGAACTGATCAAGGAAAAATATCGTGGAATCCGACCTGCTCCAGGTTATCCCGCATGCCCCGACCATTTGGAAAAATTGACCATTTGGGAAATGATGGGCGTTGAGGACGAAATAGGGGTGAAATTGACCGAAAGTTTGGCCATGTGGCCTGCCGCAAGTGTAAGTGGATACTATTTTGGTCACCCCGAAACCAAGTATTTTGGATTGGGAAAAATAGAACAGGACCAAGTACAGGATTTTGCCGAAAGAAAAAACATGAAACTAGAGGAAGCCCAAAAGTGGCTAGCACCTAATATTGTAGATGAATAACCGATGAAAATTACCGATCACATAAAAAAAGCAAACGGGGAAACGCTTTTCAGTTTTGAAATTGTGCCGCCCGTAAAGGGGAAAAGTATTCAAGAACTCTATAATAACATAGACCCTTTGATGGAGTTCAAACCTCCTTTTATTGATGTGACCACTTCAAGGGAGGAATACGTTTACAAGGAAAAAGATGGGCTGTTGGACAAAAAATTGACCCGTACCCGTCCAGGGACATTGGGCATTTGCGCATCATTAAAACACAAATATGATGTTGATACTGTCCCCCATGTGCTTTGTGGTGGATTTACCAAAGAGGAGACCGAGTATCTTTTGGTGGATTGCCAGTATCTGGAAATAGAAAATGTGATGGCCCTTCGCGGTGATGCCCGAAAAGAGGAGAAATATTTTACACCCACCAAAGGTGGACATCAATATGCCACGGATTTGGTGAAACAGATCCAAGATATCAACGAGGGTAATTATCTGCACGATACCATTGAGTCGAGCGATTTGAGCAGTTTTTGTATCGGTGTGGCAGGCTATCCAGAAAAGCATATGGAGGCCCCATCCTTGCAATCCGACCTAAAACGGTTAAAACAAAAAGTGGATTTGGGAGCCGACTACGTGGTGACCCAGATGTTTTTTGACAATCAAAAATTCTTTGCCTTTGTAAAAGCTGCCCGCGAAATGGGAATTAATGTGCCGATAATTCCTGGGATAAAACCGATAGCGGTTAAAAGACACCTCCAGGTGTTGCCCCATGTTTTCAGTATAGATCTTCCCGAGGATTTGATCAATGCGGTCGAGGCGTGTAAGGATAACCAAGCTGTACGTCAAGTTGGCGTGGAATGGGCTATTCAGCAGTCCAAGGAATTAAGGGAAGCAGGCGTGCCAGTGCTCCATTATTATTCCATGGGCAAATCAGATAATGTGAAGGCCATTGCCAAGGAACTTTTTTAATTTCCTACTTTAGTGCCCCATGAGGTACCTACTTAGCCTATTGTTGTTTTCAATTTCGTTCTTTGGAATTTCCCAAACCAACGAAGTGCCCAAAAAATACGTTTTGGACGTAACCCAGTTCTATGGCTCCATCCTTTTGCACAATCCCGACATTTCCCACTTGATCACCAATCATCCAGGAGGCATTATTTTAGGGGTGAGCCGAAAAACGTACGGGCATAAGGAATGGGAAGCCGATTTTGGTTATCCCGATACAGGTTTCACTTTTGCCTATCAAAATACCAATAATACTACCCTCGGGAAACATTTTGGGTTGTATGGTCATTATAACTTCTATCTTCTGAAAAGAAATGTACAGTTGCGGGTGGCACAGGGCTTGGCGTACAATACCAATCCGTATGATAAGGAAGATAATTTTAGGAACAACGCCTACGGAAGCCATATTTTGAGCAGTACCCTGTTGATGCTTAATTACCACAAAGAAAATATTGTGGCAGGATTGGGCGTGCATGCGGGGTTATCCTTTATTCACTATTCCAATGCCAATTTTAAGGCGCCCAATACATCCACCAATACGTTTGCATTCAATTTAGGGCTGAACTATACTTTGGATGGTGACACTAGCTACGAATATTTAAAACCGAAATCGACGGGGGAAATTAGAGAACCAATTCGATATAATTTGGTATTGCGTGGCGGTGCCAACGAAAGCGACGTGATTAATATGGGGAGATATGGATTTGCCATTGTTTCTGCATATGCCGATAAGCGTTTGGGCAAACGTAGTGCCATTCAATTGGGCACCGATGTTTTCTTTTCCAACTTTTTAAAAGAACTGATTCGATATCAATCCATCGCTTTTCCCGAATTGGACGTTGCTTCTGATACCGATTACAAACGGGTAGGGGTATTTTTGGGCCACGAACTTTTTGTGAACAAAATGAGCGTGGTGGCACAATTGGGGTATTATGTGTATTACCCTTTTGATTTTGAAGGAAGAATGTACAATCGGATCGGGATGAAACGTTATTTTGGAGATAAGGTTTTTGGAGCACTCACCTTAAAATCACATGGGGCTAAGGCGGAAGCTGTTGAATTTGGAATAGGGGTAAGATTATAGTATTAAGATTTTAGATGCTAGTATTGAGAAAATTTTATAAGGAAGTAGTTGTCGCCTCGAGCGCAGTCGAGAGGTGCTTTACGATGGCTATTTCTCTAATTCTGATTTCCTGCAATGGTGATAATGTGCCCGATTGTTTTCAAAATGCTGGCGATATAGTAAGGCGACCAGTTGATGTTTCTGAATTTAACACGATTACGGTTTTTGAAAACCTGAAGGTGGTCTTGAAACAGGGTGATGAACAACAAGTGGAAGTGGAAACGGGCGAATATCTTTTTAACGATGTTTCTGCGGTAGTGGAGGATAACCGTCTTGTGCTACGTAATGAAAACAGTTGCAACTTTGTTCGGGATTACGGTTTGACCACCGTATATATTACCTCGCCTAACATTACTGAAATCCGAAGCGGCACGGGGTTATTGATTTCCAGTGATGGTATATTGGAATATCCAAGCTTGAATTTGATAGCGGAAAGCTTCAATAATCCTGAAACGGAAACCACGGATGGTTCTTTTGATTTAAACCTAAATTCAACTTCAGTAAGCATTGTGGTGAATGGGATAGCCTATTTCAAACTACGGGGCAGTACCGAAAACTTTAACGTAAGTGTTGCGGCTGGTGATTCCAGAATTGAGGCTGAAGCACTGGTTTCAGAAAATGTGACGGTAAACCACAGAGGGTCTAACGATGTTTTTGTAAATCCGCAGCAACGATTGAGCGGGGTTGTTCGTGGAACGGGAAATGTGATTAGTGTAAATACCCCTCCTGAAGTGGATGTTGAAGAATTGTTTACGGGCAGGTTGATTTTGCAAGACTGATTCACGCCCAAAACAATAACATTATTCCTCTTCAACTTTAATATTTCTCGCTAATTTCGGGGTTCAAATCTAATTTTGGGAAATCTTTTTGCACATATCAAAAATCTATTTTCTCCGTTTCCCAAGGTCGAATCAATCGAGGGCCTAATGGGATTGGAAAGGGCGGATGTACTTTTCCATAATTTGGTAGCGGAGAAAAAAGTGCCAGGTCTGGCCGTTACGGTATTGGACAGCGGTAAAAAAGTGCTTCAAAAAGGGTATGGTTTTGCTCATATTGATAAGAAAATCAAGGTCCATCCGAAGCATACGATTTTCCGAATCGCGAGTATTTCCAAATGCATCACAGGATTGGCCTTGGGCAAAATGGTTGAGGATGGTATGTTGGATTTGGATGAATCCTTCTACACCTATGTGCCGTACTATCCTAAAAAGAAATATGATTTCACGCTTCGGCAATTGGCAAGTCACACTGCTGGCATTCGAGGATACCGAGGCAAGGAGTACGCTCTGAATCATGATTATACCATCAAAGATGGAATCAGAATTTTTAAAGACGACCCTTTGTTTTTTGAACCTGGCACAAGCTACCTCTATAATAGTTTTGATTTTGTATTGCTGTCCTTGGCCATGCAGGAAGCTAGCGGTATGCCATTTGAGGAATATGTAAAAGAGAATATTTTGATGCCCTTGGGATTAAAAAACACCTTTTCTCCAGAGGATTTCGATGTCAGTTCGAGCGCAGTCGAGAACAAAGCCGAATTCTACACTAAAAGGACTGTATGCTTTGCTGAAGCCGTTGAAGTAAACAATACCTACAAATTGGCAGGTGGAGGCTATTTGTCCACCTGCGACGATGTTGCCCAACTGGGACAGGCGATTTTGGTGCGAAAATTACTGAAAAGCGAAACGTATGAGCAGTTGCTTGCTTCTCAAATTGTAAATGGTAAACCTACACACTACGGTCTTGGCTTTCAGGTGAGCCAAGATGCAAACGGGAGGAAGTTTGTTGGGCATGTGGGTAACAGCGTGGGAGCATACACCAATCTTTTTGTATATCCCGAACAGGAAAAAGTGGTTGCCGTTCTAATTAATTGCACGGACCCCAAAGTTCAACCGATTTTGGATGAGGCTATCGATGCACTTTTAGATTTGTGAACTTCGTGATTTTTGTGGAAATTTAATCCAAACACTGACTATTTTGAAGCGACCGACATCCATTTGTATCTTGTTTGTGCTCTTATCCATCGGGCGTTCCTATGCAAAGGAAAATTTCTCTTTGGAAAAAGTATTTGCACAAACGAAAACTGTGGACACCAGCTTGACATCCATTGAGTGGCGGAAGTTCAAAAAATTTGAACAAACATTGCAATCAGCCCAAATGTCAGAAAATGACAAGGAAGAGCAATTAACCGACTATGCCCGTGATTCTCTAAGAATATTGGAGGTAAAACTTGTTGCAATCAGGGTTTTGGAGGAGAAAAAGCTTTTGAATAGGGATATTGCTGCAAACCCATCGTATTATTCAGGACTTTTGGAGGAATTGAAGGCAAGCAATATTCCGCCATTGGATTATCTTTTTTTGGAGGAAAAGATGGCCTACATCAACCAAGAAGCCGTAACGGAGAAATTAAAATGGAGCAGGTGGTTGAATGTTGGTCTTGTCACACTGGTCGTGATACTGGGCTTTATCATTTTTTGGAAAAGAAAAAATCAAGATAATAACATATTGCCCGAGTTGAGCAAACAGGAAACTTTGGTTCGCAATCTAATTTTACAAGGCAAGAGCAACAAAGAAATTGCCACGGAACTTTTTATAAGCCTTAGCACGGTAAAGACCCACATAACCAACATTTACAGTAAATTGAATGTAGCCAACAGGCGTGAACTACTGGAAAATAGTACGGGTGCTAGCACCTAATTCAGACTGTTAAAGCTTTCCGCGAGCGATTATTCCATTTTAATTTGTTTCAAAACCCTATCGTTTTGAAGCAGTTGACTTGGTTATTTTTCACAATGTACATTTCAGTTTATGGTCAGGAGCAGTTTACACTAAAGGGAAAGGTTGTTGACAAACAGAATCAATCAGTTTCCATTGGGGATGTTTTATTGTTCGATTCCCATCAAGAATCCATTGAGCAATATACCACTTTGGTTGATGGAGGTTTTGTTTTTTCAGAAATATCAAGAGGGAAGTACACTTTGGTTGTTTCAGCTCTGGGCTTTAAAAGATATTCGGCGCAAATTTCTGTAGATGAAAATTTTGAAATGGCCATCCAGTTAGAGGAACAGTTGACTGAACTCGACGATGTTGAGGTCACTGCTTTGAAGAATCCAATGACCACAGTTAATGGGAATCTAAAGATTGATGTCCAAAATGCAGTGTTTGCATCCATGGTGAATCCATTGGAAGTACTTTCTAAGGTACCGAACATTCAAATTTCACCCGACCGTGAGTCCATTTCGGTAATTTCTAGAGGTAGCCCTTTGATTTATTTGGGTAATCAACGAATAGGCTTGGAAGAATTCAAAGGACTGTCGGTTGACGCCATTGAAAGTATCGAAATCATAAATAATCCATCCCCCAAATATGAGGCCGAAGGGCAGGCCGTTATCTTGGTTCGCTTAAAAAAAAGTACAGAAAAGGGGACTACCTTGAGTTTGGGAGAAACGCTATCGTTTAGGCAAAACACCAACAATTACCTAAGCTCGAACGGTAGTTTTTCCAATGGAAAATGGAACCTGCGCGGTAATCTTAATTATAATGTCATTGGCCAATGGGAGAGCAATACTTTTGCATTTGCCATACCAGAGGAAGATATTTATTCGGACTATTTGGTGCTCATTCCCGATAATCATCGGGTACAGATCAATGGAGGGATCGGTTTTTATTATCCTATAGATGATAATGATTATGTATCCTTCAATACCACAATGAGGCTTCAAACAGACGATGCCGTTTTTGAAACGAACACTTTTGTGAGGGATGGCAACGAAGAAAACCAAATTTTGTCCGAACCTAACAATGATAATCGACGTGGGTATTTTAGCGGTAATTTCAACCTTAATAAAAAATTGACGAATGACTGGAACCTTTTTGCAGGGTTACAGTATTCTACTTTTGGTCAAAAATTGGACACCGATATTTTTAACAATTACAATGATGAAGGGTTTGGGTTGGATGAATCCAGGTACCAAGAATACGAAATAGGTTCGGTTGCCGCTCGGGTCGATATGGAACACTCAATTTCTGAAAACTTGCAAAGCGAGTTTGGTGCAAGTTGGAACAATGCCAAAGCCACGGCAGATTCCAATGTGATGCAGTTGGATACACAACAAGAACAAAGGGTCGATTACGATTATGAAGAACAATTGTATGCGTCCTACTTAAACTTTAGTTCAACTCTGAATAAAAAACTGGACGTGAATTTAGGCGCTAGGGTAGAGCATAATCAGGTAAAAGGTGTTTTGAACAGCCAAGCAACACCAGAGGTAGAGCGAAAAAATACCAGGATATTTCCCAAGGCTGGCCTCAACTACAAGATGGATAGCACCAAAACACTTTCCGTAAACTATTCCCGAAATATTGACAGGCCCAATTTTTCACGGACCAGCTCTGTTTCAGTTTTTATCAACCCTTTTTTGGAAGCTACCAACAACATCAATTTACTGCCAACGGTGACCCAGCGAATTTCTTCCAATCTACAATGGAAAAACAAATCATTTTATTTTGATGTTTATGCTAAGAACAACCCATCGTACTACGCCATAAGTTATAAAGCTCCAGATACCGTGGCGACCTTGTCACCTGTAAATTTTGAGAAGGAAACAGGTTTTTACATTGGGGTTACGCTTCCATTTTCACATAAAATCTGGACTTCCACTACTTCGGTTAGCTTGAATTATACTAAAATCAAAGATTCAGCCGCGGTGTTGGCAAAGGCAAAACCATATTTCTATGCTTACACGGAGCAACAGTTAAAAGTGGCTAATGATACTGTGGTTTCACTAGGTGGATGGATGGTTACACAACGTAATGAAGGCATTTATACCAGAAATGCGATGGTGGTCCTCAATGCTTCCGTGACCAAGACGTTTTTTGAAAAACTCCAGTGCGCCATCCGATTGAACGACATTACCAAAGCAATGAACTTCGAAGAAAGCTATTCCGTTAATGGGGTAGAGGCCAATGGAACATTTTTTGTAGACGCCAGGGAAATAGCGTTTGCTGTAAAATATAAATTTGGTGACCAAATATCAAAGTTTAAAAACAAGGATGTTGACGAAAATCTTGATCGAATCAATTAGACCTTGCCAGCCAATTGCTCCTCAATCTCCTCCGCATACTTTTTACAAAGGTCAAAAGTTTCGGTTACATCTTTCATGGTTGTTCTTGGGTTGATGAGGCACATACGGAGAACAATCTGCCCGTTTAAAATAGTGGTAACGAGCATGGCTTTTCGCGAATCCATTACCTTCCCAGAAATATATTGGTTGATTTTGTCCAATTCCTTTTCCGAGTATTTTTTGTTGATGGGGTTGTACCTAAAATTAATGACCGCCAAAGTGGCTGGGAACACCACTTCCCAACTTTTGCTGCCTCTTAGCATCGTTTCCACTTCTTCTGCAAGGTCGATATTATACGTGATGGCATCTCGGAACTCCTTTAAACCAAAAGTTTTTAGGGACATATAAAACTTCAATGCCCGAAACCTTCGGGTCAGCTGAATGCCATGATCATAAAAGTTGATTTCAGAAGTATTCCCTTCGATATCTCTTAAATATTCGGGCTTCTCCGTAAATGTATTACTCAGGTTTTTGTGATTTCGCACCAAGAGACACCCCATTTCGTACGGTTGGAAAAACCATTTGTGCGGGTCAACTGTAAGGGAATCGGCTTTTTCAATGCCTTTCATGGCTTGCTTGCCCTTTTGGGACAAGATGGCCGCTCCGCCGTACGCACCATCGATATGGAACCAGATATCTTCTTTTTTGCATATTTTTCCCAGTTCCACCAATGGGTCCACCGTGCCTGTATTGGTTGTCCCCGCTGTAGCAATCAAACAGAAGGGATAAAGGCCTTCCAATCGGTCTTTGGCAATACAGTTTTTTAATTTGTTTACAGAAAACTTGAGTTCGCTGTCCGTAGGAATAATTCTGATTTGTTCTTTTTTAAAGCCCAATACACGAATGGCCTTGATATTGGAAGAATGGGCTTGATCAGATAGATAGATTACAGCCTTGGAAAAATCGTCCCCGCATTTTATTCTTCTTGCAGTGACTACGGCGGTTAGGTTGGCCATAGAACCTCCACTGGTAAAAATACCCCCTCCTTTTTTCTTGGGGAAGCCGAAAATTTTCAACAACCACTGAATGGTTACGATTTCGAGTTCTGCAGCGGCTGGACTAGCGGCCCATCCACCAGAGAAAATGTTGTATCCCGTGGCCAAAGCATCGGCCATTACACTTACATAATTACTCGGGCCAGGCACAAACGAAAACGACCTTGGGTGCGCCATATTGGCACTATTGGTCATTACCTTATCCAAAACAAAATTGAGCACCTGGGTTGGGTCGGAACCTTTTTCTGGGGCCTCCTCCAAGAACAAAGAGTCCATTTCTTCTCTTGAACCAAGTGCTACGGGCAATTTTTCGTGTTGGGTGGCATGGTGTTCCACAATGGCATCAATAATTTGATAGCCATAGCTTTTCATTTCTTCTTTGGAGAGTTCCAATCTGGCGTTGCTCTTCATGATGAGGTGCTTTATCTTCTGAAGTGCAAAAATACCATAAATGTTATGGTTTTACAGGGTAATGGGGAAGGAGTTTCCCGAGGGTGAAAAATCTAGGCTTTTGAAGTAAGCTCGGTAAAAAGGCTTTCTAGGTTTTTGTTCTTTCTACTTAATTGAAGTGTCTTTAGTTTGTTATCGTGGGCAAAATCAAAAACGGTTGGCCGCATGTCCTTAGAGGTGCCAAAAGTGATTTCATACACAAACCCACCTGTATTTTTCACTTTGGTGACATTTGGCATTTGCTGCAATAATTGCTCTTCTACGCGATAATCGAATTCCACCTCGATGATTTGTTCCTCTGCTTCACGGAGTTCTTCTAGTTTTTTATCGGCCACCAGTTCTCCTTTATTAATGATGATCACTCGGTCGCAGACAGCCTCGACTTCTTTCATGATATGTGTGGAAAGCAAAATGGTCTTCTCTTTTGCGATTTCTCGTATCAGTTTCCGTATCTCGATCAATTGATTGGGGTCGAGTCCCGTGGTGGGCTCATCAAGTATCAAAACTTCTGGGTCGTGCAACAGGGCAGCGGCTAGCCCAACGCGCTGACGGTATCCTTTGGACAACTGCCCAATTTTTTTGTGGCACTCAGGAGACAATCCTGTTTGTTCGATTACCTCATTGATTTTGGACTTGTCCACTTTGTAGACATCGGCATTAAAGGCCAAGTATTCCTTAACGTACATCTCCAAATACAGTGGATTGTGCTCTGGCAGGTAGCCGATGCTTTTCTGAACATCTTTTTGAGCTTGTAAAACATCGAACCCGTTTACGGTTGCTTCACCCTCATCCGCCTTGTAATAAGTGGTCAAAATCCGCATCATGGTAGATTTGCCAGCGCCGTTGGGTCCTAAAAAACCGACCACCTCCCCTTTGTTTATGGTAAAGGAAACATTGTTCAATGCCTTCTGGGAGCCAAAGTTCTTTGTGATGTTCTGTACAGTGATGGACATTCAAAATGGATTTAATCATTCCAAAAATACACTTTTACTCGTTCTAATCCTTGGTTTCAAAAAACAAGGATTTTGTAAAATGATTCTTTTAAGAAATCTCCCAAAGGCAAGAATTCTTAAAAAAGCATCGTTTCTATAAAATTATATGCAGTGAAAATGTCTTTTTTGAAAAAAATCAAAAAAAATTTGGGAATGTCTGTGTGTTTCCGATTGAATACCTAAATTAGCCGACAATTAACAACGAGATGACAAACACGTATTTCTGGAACCGTTTTTATTTTTACTTCTTTTTTGGGAGAGAAGCGGGACTATTATAGATACGTTTAAAGTATAACCAATATATAAAGTCCCGATACATCGGGACTTTTTTTTTGCAATGGAATTAAAAATTGCCATACAAGGAATAAAAGGTTCGAACCATCACCAGGTTGCCAAAGATTTTTTTGGTGAGGACATAGAACTGTTGGAATGCAGTTCTTTCGATGCTGTAGTAGACAGTTTGATCATAGGCGCTGCCGATAAAGGAATCATGGCCATCGAAAACTCCATCGCCGGTTCCATTATTCCGAATTACAATTTGGTCTACCATAACGATATTCATGTAATCGGTGAACATTACTTGAACATTCACCACAATCTTATGGTATTGAAAGGAAGAACTTTTGATGATATCCAAGAGGTACATTCGCACCCAATGGCGCTGTTGCAGTGCAAGGAATTCTTTAAAGCTCATCCGCAGATCAAGCTAGTGGAAAGCGTGGATACTGCCGAAACAGCAAAACGGATTCAGGAAGAAGAACTTGAGCATATTGCTGCAATTGCACCAAAAATGGCGGCCGAATTATATGATTTGGAAATTATTGCCGACAATATCCAGACCATCGTGAACAATTCCACACGGTTTATCATTCTAAAAAAACAAAACAAGGTATTGCCAGAAGAAGAAATCAATAAAGCGTCCCTTCGATTTATTACCGATCACAAAAGAGGTAGTTTGGCGACCGTTCTAAACGTAATGAGTGATTGCAATATGAACCTTACCAAGATTCAGTCCTTACCGGTAATCGAGACACCTTGGAAGTATGCTTTTTTTGTGGACGTGACTTTTGATAAATACAAGCACTTTGTCAAAACCAAATCGTTGATGCAGATCATGGCGGAGGATTTTAAGGTTTTGGGAGAATATAAAAATGCATTGTTGTAATGAAGACAGCAGATAGGTTAAATTCCGTACAAGAGTATTACTTCTCCAAAAAATTAAGAGAGGTCAGGGGATTAATGGCCGAGGGCAGGCCTATTATCAACATGGGAATCGGAAGCCCGGATTTGGCCCCGTCACCATTGGTTTTGGAGACCCTGCGGGATGCTATTATAGAGGCTGGGGCACATCAATACCAAAGCTATCAAGGTTTACCAGAACTTAGGCAAGCCATCGCGGATTTTTATCAGCAAAAATTTGAAGTGACGGTAGACCCATCAACAGAAATTTTGCCCTTAATGGGGTCAAAGGAAGGAATCATGCACATCAGCATGGCATTTTTGAATGAAGGTGATGAGGTATTGCTGCCCAATCCCGGATATCCTACCTACGCATCCGTGACCAATTTAGTGGGTGGAAAAGCTGTTACCTACGATTTGAAGGCTGAAAACGATTGGTTTCCAGATTTAAAGGAATTATCCCAAAAGGATTTATCGAAGGTGAAACTAATGTGGGTGAGCTACCCGCATATGCCAACCGGAGCTACTGCTTCCTTGGAACAACTCAAGTTATTGGTGGATTTTGCCAAGAAGAACGATATCCTTTTGGTGAACGATAACCCATACAGTTTTGTACTTTCCAATAACCCCACCAGTATTTTGTCCATTGAAGGAGCAAAAGACTGCACTTTGGAACTGAACAGTTTAAGTAAGACTTTCAACATGGCGGGTTGGCGTGTAGGAATGGTATTGGGAAGTGAGGAACACATCAATGCGATATTGAAAGTAAAGAGCAATATGGATTCCGGGATGTTCTATGGTATTCAAAAGGGTGCCATTGCAGCTTTGAAGAGTGGTCCTGAATGGTTCGAAGAGCTGGACAAGGTATACACCAAGCGGCGTGAACTGATGTTCCAATTGGCTGATAAATTAGGTTGTACGTATGATAGAAATGCCGTGGGCATGTTTGTATGGTGCAAGTTACCGGAAGGCGCCAAGGCTTCAGAAGAATTCATAGATGAAGTGTTGCACGATAAAGATATTTTTATTGCTCCGGGAACCATATTCGGGAGCAATGGCGAAGGCTACATTCGTTTTTCACTTTGCGTGAGCGAAGAAAAAATCAAAGAAGCCATAGAAAGATTTTAATTATGAAAGTAGTTATCATAGGTGTTGGATTGATTGGCGGTTCTTTTGCCAAAGATGTAAAAAAAGTGCATTCGGAAGCTGAAATTATCGGTGTGGACAAAAGCGAGGCCCATTTGGACGAGGCACTTCAACTTCAAATCATAGATAAAAAGGGCGACTACCAAGATTTGGAAACGGCCGATTTGGTCTATGTGAGCATCCCTGTGAATGTTTTGGTCAGTGAATTGCCCAAAATATTGGATACCGTAGGGGATGAAACTGTAGTAATGGATGCAGGTTCTACCAAACGATTGATCTGTGAACAAGTTGCCGACCACCCTAAACGAAGGAACTTTATGGCCTGCCACCCCATTGCAGGTACCGAGTTTTCTGGTCCGACCGCGGCTTTGGAAGGGTTATATAGTGGCAAGACGATGATTATTTGCGAGGTCGAAAAAACAGCCTTTAAACTACAGGAGCCAGCATTGGCAATATTTCAGGAAATTGGCATGCGAATTCGGTACATGAATCCAGAAGCGCACGATAAACACATTGCCTACGTATCTCATTTATCACACATTAGCTCTTTTATGTTGGGAAAGACGGTAATTGAGAAAGAAAAAAATGAGCGTGATATTTTTGACATGGCCGGGAGTGGTTTTGAAAGCACCGTTCGACTAGCAAAAAGTTCCCCGGATATGTGGACGCCGATTTTTGAGCAGAACAAGGACAATGTTGTGGAAACGTTGGAAGAATATATCGAGAACCTCACAAGGTTCAAACAACTGATCGTGGACAACGATTTTGAAAATGTCCACCAAGAAATGAGTAATACCAATAAAATAAAACAAATACTAAAAGGAATACCACTTACTAAAAAATAGAGAGTATTATGGAAAACAAAAAGGAAATGAGGAAATGGTTGGATGACATGAATTTGGGTCATCCCTTGGTAATTGCAGGTCCATGTAGTGCCGAAACCGAAGATCAAGTGCTGAAGATCGCACATGAACTTAAAGATACCGACGTGAATTATTACCGTGCTGGAATCTGGAAACCAAGAACTCGTCCTGGAAACTTTGAGGGAGTTGGAGCCATTGGATTGAAGTGGTTGCAAAAAGTTAAGGAAGAAACCGGTTTAAAGACGGCTACGGAAGTGGCCAACAGAGCACACGTAGATTTGGCGTTGGAGTATGATGTAGATTTATTATGGATAGGAGCGCGTTCCACCGTAAGTCCGTTCATTATTCAAGAAATTGCTGATGCTTTGGAAGGTACAGATAAGATCGTGTTGGTGAAAAACCCGGTAAACCCAGACCTTTCATTATGGTTGGGAGCTGTTGAGCGCTTATATTCTGCCAATATTGAAAAATTGGGTGTGATCCATAGAGGTTTCTCCACCTATGAAAAAACGAAGTACAGAAACATTCCAGAATGGCAATTGGCCATTGAGTTACAAACCAAGTTTCCTGACCTTCCCATCATTAATGATCCTAGCCACATTACCGGTAAGCGTGATATGATTTTTGATGTATCCCAAACCGCATTGGATTTGAACTTTGATGGTTTGATGATCGAAACACATTACGATCCGGACAATGCTTGGAGTGATGCTGCACAGCAAGTAACCCCAAAAACATTGGTTCAGATTATGAAAGATCTTCGAATTAGAAAGGAAACTGATGAAGAAGCCGAATACAACAGCAAGTTGACCAACCTCAGGGCACAGATCGATGTGTTGGACAATCAATTGATTGATTTGCTAGGAAAACGAATGAAGGTGTCCGATGGTATCGGTGAATTGAAAAGACAAAAGAACGTTGCCGTACTTCAGAGTAACCGATGGAACGCCATTTTGGGCAACATGATCTTGGAAGGAGAGCAAAGAGGCTTGAGCGAGGAATTTATCCTAAAAATGTTCAAGGCCATCCACCAAGAATCCATCAACCACCAAGAAAAAATAATCAACGCGTAACAAGATTTTTTGAGCTGGTATTTCTAAAACCGCCCTTGGTCAAAATTATTTTGGCACCAATGGCGGTTTTTTTGCTTTAAACTGTAACGATCAAGAAAAAGGGTCATCTTTCAAAAGTAAAAACACTCTGTCATGAAAAAAATATACACACTGAGCCTTCTATTGTTGCCCTTGTTCATGTTTTCACAACGAATCATTGATACGGAAGTGGGGGAATTCAACAAAATCAAGGTTTTTGATTTAATCGAGGTCAATTTGATTCAATCTGATGAGAACAAGATTATGATCAAAGGCTGGAATGTTGACGATATCCAATGGGTCAACAAAAACGGGGTCTTGAAACTGAGAATGCAATTGGACAAAAAGTTTCAGGGCGAGGATACTATGATCGAAGTCTATTATACCAATCTCGATGTTATAGATGGTAACGAAGGCGCCCAAATCACCTGTAACGAGATGGTGCAAAAGAGCAAAATAGAGCTTCGCGCACAGGAGGGGGCTGCAATCCGTATAGGAATGGACGTGGATTACGCCGAAATAAGGGCGGTAACGGGAGGAATTGTTAAAGCTTCTGGCTTGGCAAAAAATCAAACCGTTGTAATTAACACAGGAGGCATTTTTGAAGGTCGTGAACTTAGGACTTCTACGACCGATGTTAAAATTTCAGCTGGTGGCGAAGCCGATGTGTTTGCTTCAGAAATGGTAGATATCAATGTGAAGGCCGGGGGCGATGTTTATGTGTACGGAAACCCAGAAACGGTCCATAAAAAAACCTTTGTAGGCGGAAGGGTCTATATTAAGGATTAATGAAACTTGTTGCCAATAAAAAGCCCTCCAAATTTGGAGGGCTTTTTTTTTTGACAATCGCCAATATTTATTTTTTAAAGATGTATCGGGTAATAAAAATCCCTTGCCCGTCACCTTTTCCTCCTTCACTTTCTACACCGCTTACCACAAAGGCCAATTCCCATCCGTTGGAAACCATATCGTTTATCATGGAAGTGATCATAGCATCGTTGGCCGCAATGTTCTGGAAACGGATACCGCCGATGTTATAAAAGTTCAAAAGTTTGGTTTCTTCAAAATTCTTTACACGGATTTCGCTCCTGTCAGATTTGTTCCTTGAGTTGTCATCCTCGGTCTGGACACTCGTAAATTCTTTATAATCTTTCTCTTCCAGTGCATTAATAATCCTGGATCGTCCCAATCCGTTGGGTACAATGGACTCCACACTTGTAATTACATGGTACTGTTGGGCACTCATGGTAAATGTAGCTGCAAAAAGCACTACTGCAGCCAAAACGATTTTTTTCATAATAGATTAAGTTAATGATTGTTAAAACTGTTAACAAAGATATACGACGAATAAGCAGTAATATTGTTTCTTTGTAATCAAAATATAAACAAATAGTGAACGGAACTGTTTATAAATCAACTGGAAGCTGGTATACCGTAAAATCTTCGGAGGGAGAATTTTACGAATGCCGTATCAAAGGAAAGTTCCGTACACAGGGCATAAAAAGCACCAACCCAGTGGCCGTTGGCGATCACGTAAAATTTGATTTGGAGACCATTGGGGATGAGACCATCGGAGTAATTTCTGAAATTGGTGAGCGCAAAAATTATATTGTCCGTAGGTCGGTAAAGCTTTCCAAACAGACCCACATTATTGCATCCAATCTGGATCAGGTGTTTCTATTGGTCACATTGAACAATCCTCCCACATTTACCAGTTTTATTGACCGTTTTCTCGTTACGGCAGAGGCTTATGACATCCCCGTTGTTTTGCTTTTCAATAAAATGGACTCCTATTCGGAGGAAGAAAAGTTGGAGGTGCAATGGTTGATGGACCTGTACTCAAAAATCGGTTACAAAAGCATTGCTATTGAGGCCAAACAGGGAATTAACGTTGACCAAGTAAAAGAGTTGATGTTGGGTGCCACGAGCATGTTCGCGGGACATTCCGGTGTGGGCAAATCAACCTTAGTGAATGCACTTGAAAAAGGCCTCGAATTAAAGACGGCCGAAATTTCCGAGCAGCATATGCAGGGACAGCATACCACCACCTTTGCCGAAATGTACGACCTGTCGTTCGATGCCCGAATAATCGATACACCAGGTATAAAAGGATTTGGCATCGTGGATATGGACAAATATGAAATCGGTGATTATTTCCCGGAATTTTTTGAATTGAAATCCGAATGTAAATTCAATAATTGCCTGCATTTGGATGAACCCAAATGTGCGGTTAAAGAAGCCTTGGAGAATGATGAGGTAGCTGCGAGCAGATATAGGAGCTACGTTCAAATGGTAACAGGAGATGAAGACAACCCATATAGGGAAAGATAAATGAGAACTGTATTACAAAGAGTATCAAAAGCAAGTGTAACCGTTGAAGGAGAATTGATTTCATCCATAGGTCATGGGCTTTTAATATTGTTGGGTATCGAAGATGCCGATACCAAAGAGGATATAGACTGGTTGACCAATAAAATTCTCAACCTCCGCATTTTTAATGATGAAAATGATGTAATGAACAGGTCCGTGATGGATGTAGATGGGGAAATCATCGTCGTAAGTCAGTTTACCCTTCATGCCCAGACCAAAAAAGGAAATCGGCCCTCATACATTAAAGCAGCAAAACCGGATATAGCAGTTCCGATGTATGAAGATTTTATTCGGACTTTGGAGCAAAAACTCGGCAAAAAAGTGGGGGCCGGAGTTTTTGGTGCCGATATGAAAGTGGAATTGCTCAATGATGGTCCAGTTACCATTACCATGGATACAAAAAACAAAGAATAATTGCATTTGGTCGAAAAAATTATCCCAATCGTAGGAATTTAAGCACTTTAGTTTAGCCTTAACTAACCATTAGCCAAACCAATGCGCTTCTATTTATCGACCCTTCTTGCCTTATTGGTCCATTTATCCTATTCACAAAATTTTAATACCAGTACAATACCCAAAGAGCTTTTGTCACATGCCGATGCTGTTGTTAGGTTGGATAGAACAGACGTTGTTGTTGAGGCTAGGAATAGAATGAACGTTACCAGTACACGTGTTGTGACCGTGCTCAACGAGAACGGTAACGAACATGTGCAGGCCTATGCATTTTACGAGAAAAATGATAAGATTTCCGAATTGGAGGCAATTGTTTACAATGACCGTGGTGAAGAAATAAAAAAAATAAAGAAGCGAGATTTTTTAGATCAGAGTGCCATTAGTGGCGGTACACTATACTCCGATTCCAGGGTGCTTGTATTGCAGTATACGCCCACCCAATATCCTTATACGATTGAGTTCAGAAAGGAATATGTTACACCAAACACGGCTTTTGCACCAAATTGGTCATTTTTGGACGACTATAGGATTGGGGTCGAAAGTTCGGAATTTTCTTTTATAGTCGAATGCGGTATTCCGTTTAGGTATAAGGAGCTCAATTTTGATGGTTATGACATAAAAGTGTCTCAACCCCCCAATGGTATTAGGTATTCCGGTCAAAATATGTCAGCCTTTGAAAGAGAGCCATTGTCCCCGTCATTTCAAGATTTTGTCCCTCAGGTTAAGGTTGCCCTTAACCAATTTCATCTAGAAGGTGTAGATGGTGAAGCGGAGACATGGGAAGATTTAGGCAAATGGATGAACGATGAGCTCTTGTACGGTAGAGATCAGCTTGCAGAGGGCACAGTGCAATATGTGCAAAACTTGGTGAGGAATATCGATGATCCGTTGGAAATTACAAGAAAGGTATATGAATATGTTCAAGAAAATACTAGATACATCAGTGTTCAACTTGGTATTGGTGGATGGATGCCCATTAGTGCTGCCGATGTGGATAGGGTTAAATATGGTGATTGTAAAGGGCTTACCAACTACACCAAGGCACTTTTAAAGGCAGTTGGGGTGGAATCTTACTATACTGTTGTACACGCCGGTAGTCAAATGAAAAGCTTGGATGAAGATTTTCCGTCCATGCAAGGTAACCACGTATTCTTAAACGTTCCTTTGGGCAAGGAACAGGTTTGGTTGGAGTGTACCAGTCAGACGACACCTGTGAATCATTTGGGAACATTTACGGACAACCGGAATGTTCTCAAAATTACTCCGAATGGCGGTGAGCTGGTCAGGACAAAGGTGTATTCCGATGTGGAAAATTATCAGAAAACCGAAGGTGAGTTTACTATTGTCGATAGTAAAAATGTTGTTGGAAAGGTAAAAATTTTTTCTAAAGGATTTCAATACGACCAAAAATATTGGAGGGAGACAAACACAAGGTCCGAACATGAGGAGTTCTACAAATCTTACTGGAACTATGTGCCCAATTTAAAGCTCGGTGAGGTAAATTTTCAGAATGATTCCCAAAAGATAGAATTTATTGAACAAGTTGATTTTAGTTCTAACAACTATTTATCACAGGCTGGTGATAATTTGCTATTGGCCCCCAACTTTTCCAACAGAAATCTCGGTGTTCCGGATAGGGTAAGAAAAAGAAAAAGGGAAGTGGTTATTAAACGGGGCTATTTGGACGAAGATGAATTCTTGATTAACCTGCCCGAAGGTTATATACCGGAAAGTCTTATGCTGCCCGTGAGAGTCGAGACCAAATTTGGAACCTATTCCATGTCGATTCTTCCAAAGGAGCCAGGGATAATGTTATATAAGAGAAAACTGCTGGTTAAATCCGGCCAATATCCCAAAGAAGATTATGATGCATACCGGGATTTTAGAAAAACGGTCGCGAGATATGACAATACCAAAATCATTCTAACTAAAAAGCAATCATGAGACTTAATCTAACAATCATCACCTTATTGGTTATGCAGTTGGCAATCGCCAACGACATAAAATTTGGAAAGGTATCCAAGGAAGAAGTGGAGCAGACCCAGCATACCTTATATGCCGAGGCCGAGGCCGCTATTCTGTATAAGAACGAATGGGTTCGGTATGATTATCAGTATGAAACCGGTTGGTCTCAGATAAGAGAAGTTCATTACCGGATAAAAATATACAACAAGGAAGGTTTTGATTGGGCCACGTTACAGGTGCCATTCTATGCTGGGAGCGGTAATGAAGAAAGTATATCGGCTGTAAAGGGGTATACGTTTAACATGGATAATGGAAAGGTGGTAAGTACCAAGCTTAAAAATGATGGGGTCTTTACCGAAAAGATGAACAAGTACCGTAACATAGCTTCCATAACAATGCCTGAAGTTAAAGAAGGAAGTGTTCTAGATATAGAATATAAATTGGTGTCCCCTATGTTTTGGAATATAGATGAATTTAAAATGCAATATGATATTCCTGTAGATGAGGTTAATGTGCGCCTGGATGTCCCCGAATACTTCATATTTAAACAGTACAGTAAAGGTTTCCATAAAATAGGTTTCTCCCAAACAAAAGAAAATCGGTCTATAGAAATTGCTTATAGGAGCTCCGATGAGATGGGCAAATTAGGTCGCACTACCCACAAAAGAGGTACCTTGGAATTTTTTGAGAATGTATATCATGTTTCGGCCAAGGCCTTGCCTGCGCTGTTGGATGAAAAATTCACCAATAATATAGACAACTATAGAACTGCGATTAAGTTTGAACTTGCCACTACCCGTTTTCCGAACAAACCCTTCGAAAATTATAGTCGGACATGGGAAGATGTTGCAAAATCAATTTATGATTATGATGACTTTGGATCAGAGCTCAAAAAGGAAAATTATTTTGACAATGATATAGATCAATTGATAGCCGGCCTAAACTCGAATACGGAAAAAGCCAATGTTATATTCGAGTATGTAAGGTCCAAAATGAACTGGAATGGATATACAGGCGTAGGATGTAGTGAGGGGGTTAAAAAAGCCTTTAAGGAGGGGACGGGCAACGTAGCCGATATTAATTTAATGTTGACTGCAATGATGCGGTATGCTGGATTGGATGCCAATCCCGTTCTGGTAAGTACCAGGTCTCACGGTATACCATTGTTTCCCACAAGTGAAGGGTTCAATTACGTGATAACGGCGGTCGAATTGGAAGGAACTATGGTACTTTACGATGCGACCGAAAAAAATTCATATCCCAATGTACTTCCTATGCGGGCTTTGAACTGGTTTGGACGACTTATTCGCGAAGATGGTAGCTCCACTGAGGTAAATTTAATGCCCAGGGAAAAATCTCAGGATGTTATAATGATGAGTGTGGATATAAATACAGATGGTTCTATAAGCGGAAAGTATAGACAGCAGTATACTGCAAATAATGCTTTTGTTTTCAGAAATAACTACAGTGCGGGATTACCGGAATCCCATCTGGATGGTTTGGAAAAAAAGTATTCTAATCTGGAGATATCGGAATATGAGATTCAGAATGTGGAAAATCTTTCTAAACCTATTGTACAGTCATTTTCATATAGAAGCGAGTCAGCATTTGATGAAATTTCAGGTAAGTTGTACTTGTCCCCGCTCTTACATCTGGCTACCAAGGTCAATCCCTTTAAAGCAGAGAAAAGGGAGTTTCCTGTGGATTACGGATATCCTTGGGAAGACAAATATCTCATAAATATCAATTTGCCAGAGGGTTATATGGTCGAATCGGTCCCAGAACCAATTGTTGTTTTACTTCCAGATGGCATCGGTCAATTCAAATATAATATTTCAGCAACAGGCAATACGATAAACGCACGCGTGGAAACAGTTTTTAATAGTTCAGTGGTTCCGGCATTTCTTTATGCCGACCTTAAGGAATTCTACAGTCATATTGTTGAGAAAGAAGCTGAAAAAATCATATTGATAAAGTCTTGATTTGATAACCATGAGGAGAATTACTGTATTGATAATATTTTGTATAGTGACTATTTCCTATGCACAACAGCACAAATTTGGTGAACTTACCGTTTTGGAAAGAGAGTTTGAGTCTTATGATAAAGATACTACTGCACATGCCGTTTACCTTTATGAAAAGGGAGAGAATTATTTTGAGGTAAGAAGAGAATACGTCTGGCTCATTACAAAGTACCACGCCAAAATAAAGGTTCTTGATAAGGAAGGATTTTCAGAGGCAGATATTTCAATCCCCTATTACCGCTCAGAAAGGCAAAGTGAGAAAATAAATGATATTAGGGCCATCACTCATACCAATGGTGTGCGTTATAGCGTAATGCCAAGCAATGTTTTCGATGTGGAAACAAGCGAACGTTGGTCGGAAAAACGGTTCACGTTTCCCAATGTGCAAGAAGGTTCTGTTTTGGAATATACTTATGAGGTACAATCCCCATTTTTTTATAATCTAAAAGGGTGGCAATTTCAAGAAGATATTCCAAAAGTTTACACCGAGTACAATGCCAAGATTCCAGGAAATTATAAATACAATCGCTCATTGATTGGGGCATTGTCCCTCGATGTCAATGATGCGACCATAAAAAAGAGTTGTTTTAGCGTTCCAGGGATTTCAGGCCAGGCAGATTGCGAGGTGTTGATGTACACAATGAAGGATGTTCCTGCTTTTGAAGAGGATGAAGAATTTATGTTGTCCGCATCCAATTATAGATCTCGCTTAGAATTTGAACTTTCTGAATATGAAGGGTTCACAGGTAGAAAGGAAAGGTTCACAAAATCTTGGAAAGATGTTGATAGGGAATTTAGGACCGATGGAGATATTGGAGGGCAGCTCAGAAAAAAGAATTATTTTGAGAGGAATCTGCCTTTGGACATCATATCGGGTAATGTAGATGATCTTACAAAGGCACGTAATCTGTTCGAATTTGTAAAGTCACATTATAGCTGGAACGGTAAATACGGTATTTTCAGGAACAATAATGTGAAAAAAGCATTTGATGAGGGTTCTGGAAATGTTGCGGAGATCAATATCACACTTATCAATCTCCTAAATGCCGCTGGCATAGATACGGATTTGATGCTACTTTCCACAAGGATGCATGGGTTGCCCAAAAGAACACATCCTGTAATGTCCGATTTCAATTATGTAGTGGCCAAAACACAGATTAATGGGGAAACCTATTTGTTGGACGCTACCGAAAAACAATTGCCTTTCGGAATGTTGCCTTATCGGTGTTTAAATTATTATGGCCGAGTGATGGACCTCGACGGGGATAGCTATTGGTATGATATAGTTGCAGAAAAGGAGAACGGCATAGTAGTTAGGACAAAAATGGAATTGGACCCAGAAAATGGTATGGTCCGTGGCGAGTTTGATAAAACATTGCAGGGCTATGACGCCTATTTTAAAAGGAGTCATATGGCTTCCTTGTCGGAAGAAGAATATTTGAATGAAATTGAAAAAGAGAGTCGCGATGGATTTTACATTAAGTCCTACGAAAAAATAGAGGAGAAGTCCGATGAGAAAAATTTGGTGGAAAGGTTCACTTTTGAAGTGGAGGGTCTCGATCCTAGCGGAAACATCTTCTTCAATCCATTTTTGGTAAAATACTTTAGCACAAATCCATTCAAGGCAGAGACCAGAAATTACCCTGTTGATTTTGGCTACCTTCGAAAGTTCCATTATATGGCAAATATTAAAGTGCCACATGGATATCGGATAAAGGAACTACCTAAGCCCATAAATCTGGCGCTACCCGAAGGTAGCGGAGTTTTAAGGTATAATACAACAGAAATGCAGGACAATGTAATGGTAGTTTTTTCCATTCAGCTCAAGTCTACCCAATACACCAGTGAAGGATATCATTATGTAAAAGAGTTTTTTGCAAATGCGGTCGAAGGCCAAAATCAAAGTTATTTGGTCTTGGAAAAGATTTGATTGAGCTAAGTGCTTAGATTTGTATCTAAACTATAAATCCAAAAAGGTGAACATAGCAGACGCTCAAAAAGCCGTTGATGAATGGATAAACAATCACGGTGTCCGATACTTTAACGAACTTACAAACATGGCGCAGTTGACCGAAGAGGTCGGGGAAGTGGCTAGAATCATTGCCAGAAGATATGGCGAACAAAGCGAAAAGGAATCCGATAAGGCCAAAGATCTTGGTGAAGAATTGGCAGACGTGGTATTTGTGGTCCTATGTTTGGCAAATCAAACAGGAATCAATCTTCAAGAAGCTTTCGATAAAAAATTGGATTTGAAGACCAAGCGTGATCACGACCGTCATCAGAATAACAAAAAACTAAAATAAAGTTGTCCTCCTAAAAGGAGTTTAGGCGCGTTTTTTCTAGTTTTGACAATTCATTCAAACCGTAAAGAATTGAGACTCCAACTTTCCTCGCCAAACAATAAAAAAATTCAAAAAAGCATTGCAATCACAGGTTCCAAAAGCGAGACCAATCGCTCACTTTTGTTGCAGGCACTTTTCCCAAATATTAAAATTGAAAACCTTTCCAATTCAGACGATGGAGAAGTAATGCAGAAGGGTTTGGCAAAATCCGAAGGTGAAGTGGACATACACCATGCAGGAACGGCCATGCGATTTTTAACGGGCTATTTTGCATCCCAGCCAGATAAAAAAATAGTTCTTACAGGGTCCCAACGCATGCAAGAACGTCCTATCAAGGTTTTGGTGGAGGCGTTGCGTTCATTGGGTGCAGATATCGAATACGTGAAGGAGGAAGGCTATCCACCATTAAAAATTAATGGGAAGAGATTGGTAAAAAGCCAAGTTTCCCTTCCCGCCAATATCAGTAGCCAATATATTTCCTCATTGCTGTTGATCGCTCCAAGCCTTGAAAATGGACTGGAACTTGAATTGATCGGCAAGATAACATCCGTTCCCTACATAAAAATGACCTTGGCGCTTCTTGAACAAATAGGTGTGGAAACCTCATTTGATGAAAATATGATCAAGGTGTCACCAAAGACAAACGTTGAGGATACCACTTTGGTGGTCGAATCCGATTGGAGTTCGGCAAGTTATTTTTACAGCATTGCCGCAATGAGCAAAATCGGTACCGAAATACAATTGTCGTCCTATAAAGAAAGTTCCTTGCAGGGGGATAGCGTGTTGGCCAATATTTATAGGGATTTTGGAGTGGAGACCGAATTTTCCAACAATACCATTCTCCTCAAGAAAACTTCCGAAGTAAAAGCAGTTGATTTGGAGTATGATCTATCCAATGCCCCTGATATCGCCCAGACCATATCGGTAACCTGTTTGGGTTTGGGAATTGGATGTCACCTTACTGGACTTCACACATTGCCCATCAAAGAAACTGACCGTTTGGCGGCCTTACAGACGGAACTCGGTAAGTTTGGGGCAAAGGTTGATATTGATTCGGAAAGCCTAACCCTCACAGCTCAACCACAACTTACTAGTGGGGTCGAAGTTGACACCTACAACGATCACAGAATGGCAATGGCGTTTGGGCCTTTGGCGCTCAAAACGGATTTTGTGGTGAATGATGCAGAAGTGGTCTCCAAGTCGTATCCCGATTTTTGGAACGATTTGGTTACACTTGGATTCGGTGTAAAGGAAATGTAATCCACAATTAATCATCAAATTACTTGACATCCGCTATCGGTAGGTCGTATATTTGCCCCTCTTTAAAAAAATCGAAAAAAAGCCCAGATGAAATTATCAAACTTCAATTTTGAATTGCCCAAGGAATTATTGGCAGAATATCCCGCAGAACACAGGGACGAATCCAAACTTATGGTAATTCACCGGGATTCCGGAAAAATTGAACATAAAATGTTCAAAGACCTAGTTGACTATTTTGATGAAGATGACGTAATGGTCTTGAACAACACAAAGGTTTTTCCTGCCAGACTTTTTGGCAACAAGGAAAAAACAGGTGCCAGAATCGAGGTTTTCTTGTTAAGGGAATTGAACCAAGAACAGCGTCTTTGGGATGTTTTGGTGGACCCGGCACGAAAAATCCGTATCGGTAACAAACTCTATTTTGGTGATGACGAAAATTTGGTGGCAGAGGTAATAGACAACACCACATCAAGGGGAAGGACATTGCGTTTCCTTTACGACGGTTCCTATACCGATTTTAGAAGAAAACTAAGGGAATTGGGCGAGACCCCACTTCCAAAATATATCAAACGAGAAGTAACTCCTGATGATGAAGAGCGCTACCAGACCATTTATGCCAAGCACGAAGGTGCTGTAGCTGCCCCAACTGCAGGATTACACTTTTCCAAGCACTTGTTGAAGCGTTTAGAGATTAAAGGAATCAACTTCGCAGAAGTAACCCTTCACGTCGGCTTGGGAACCTTCAATCCTGTTGAGGTAGAGGATTTGTCCAAACACAAAATGGACAGCGAAGAGTTGGTGATCGATGAAAAGGCGACCGAAATTGTAAACACGGCCAAATCAAACAAAAGAAAGGTCTGTGCTGTGGGAACAACGGTTATGCGTGGATTGGAAAGCGCTGTATCTTCCGAGCATACATTGAATACGTTTGAGGGATGGACCAACAAATTCATTTTTCCACCATACGATTTTAGTATTGCCAATTGTATGATTACGAACTTCCACCTGCCAAAATCAACCTTATTGATGATGGTTTCTGCATTCGCAGGCCATGATTTGATAAAAAAGGCTTACAAACAAGCTATTTTGGAAGGGTATCGATTCTATTCCTACGGGGATGCCATGTTGATTCTTTAAAAACAAAATTTCATAGAAGAGAAATCCCGTTTGCTATTTGGCCAACGGGATTTTTTCTTGCTTATCTTTAAGGGATGGAAACCAAGAAAAGGGACATACGCGCATTGACAAAGGACCAGCTTCGCAATTTTTTTGTGGAGCAGGGAGATAAGCCATTCCGCGGAAATCAGGTGTACGAATGGTTATGGCAAAAATCTGCGCACGATTTTGATGCCATGACCAATATTTCCAAGGAGACCAGACAGATGTTGGAAGATAACTTCGTCATCAACCATATTCGTGTAGATCAGATGCAGCGTAGTTCCGATGGTACCATCAAAAATGCCGTTCGTTTGCACGATGGGTTGGTCGTGGAATCCGTTTTGATTCCAACCGAAACCCGAACCACTGCCTGTGTGTCCAGTCAGGTTGGTTGTAGTTTGGACTGCCGTTTTTGTGCGACCGCACGTTTAAAGCGTATGCGCAACCTGAACCCGGATGAAATCTACGACCAAGTAGTAGCAATAGACAACGAAAGCCGTTTGTATTTTGATAGACCGTTGAGCAATATTGTTTTTATGGGCATGGGAGAGCCATTGATGAACTATAATAATGTACTCAAGGCCATAGAGAAGATTACTTCGCCCGAAGGATTGGGGATGTCGCCCAAACGGATAGTGGTGTCCACCTCGGGTGTGCCCAAAATCATCAGAAAAATGGCCGATGAGGAAGTAAAGTTTGGTTTGGCAGTGTCCCTACATTCAGCTATTGATGAGGTGCGTACCTCCATTATGCCGTTTAATTCAACATTTCCGTTAAAGGATCTTAGAGAGGCCTTGGAATATTGGTACAGTAAGACCAAGAATAGGATTACTTACGAATATGTGGTTTGGAAAGGCATCAATGATACCCAGGAAGCCGCCGATGCTTTGGTGAAGTTCTGCAAGTTTGCACCATCAAAAGTCAATATCATCGAATACAACCCCATTGATGATGGCGAGTTTCAGCAGGCACATAGCAGCGCAGTGGAGATGTACCAAAATACTTTGGAGCGGAATGGAATCACTGTAACTGTAAGAAGGTCCCGCGGAAAGGATATTGATGCTGCTTGCGGACAGCTGGCGAATAAGAGTTAATCTTTAGAAACAGGAGTTATGTCAAATTAGTTTTTTCCTTAACCCTTAACCCTTAACCCTTAACCCTTAACCCTTAACCCTTAACCCTTAACCCTTAACCCTTAACCCTTAACCCTTAACCCTTAACCCTTAACCCTTAACCCTTAACCCTTAACCCATCCCTTGCAAATCATCGATACTTTGAGGGCTGTATCTTAAAACTTCAATTTCATTCCTACAACTCTTTCATTTTCCCTACTTTTAGGGATTCAAAACCAAACACCACACCGTTACGTTGAAAATCGTTTCGCAGATAAGAGAACCCATAGAAAATGAGATGCAGCTTTTTGAGGAAAAATTCCTCAAATCCATGTCCTCCAAGGTTGCACTGTTCAATAGGATAACCTACTACATAGTCAATAGAAAGGGTAAGCAAATGCGCCCCATGTTCGTTTTTTTGACCGCCAAATTGTTGAACGGCCAAGTCAATGAGCGAACCTATACGGGAGCATCCATTATCGAATTGATTCATACCGCAAGTCTAGTCCACGATGATGTGGTGGACGATAGCAATAAGCGCAGGGGTTTCTTTTCCATCAATGCCCTGTGGAAGAACAAAATTGCCGTGTTGGTTGGGGATTTTCTTTTCTCCAAAGGACTTTTGGTCTCCTTGGAAAATAAGAATTACGACCTTCTTCATATTATTTCCAATGCCGTCCGTGATATGAGCGAAGGGGAATTGCTCCAGATTGAAAAAGCACGATTGTTGGATATTACCGAAGACGTGTACTATGACATTATCCGACAGAAAACGGCAACTTTGATCGCTGCCTGTTGCAGTATGGGCGCCTGCTCCGTTCGACCTGATTCAGACGAGGTAGAAACCTTTAGAAAGTTTGGCGAGCTTTGTGGAATGGCCTTTCAAATCAAGGACGATTTATTTGATTATGGTGCCGAAAAAATCGGAAAGCCAACGGGAATCGATATCAAGGAACAGAAAATGACTCTTCCCCTGATCTACGCTTTGAACAACAGCGACAAGGAAAAGAAAAAGTGGTTGATCAACTCCATCAAAAAACACAACAAGAACAAAAAAAGGGTAAAGGAAGTCATCGAGTACGTGAAGGAAAAAGGGGGGCTGGATTATGCCGTGGTCAAAATGCTTGAATTTAAGGACGAAGCTCTGGCCATTTTGGACAATTATCCCGATTCTGAATACAAAAGTGCCCTCACCCTTATGGTCAACTACGTGGTGGACCGCAAAAAATAAAAATTTAAAAACCTTAATATCAATAGTTTACTGAAAATTTTTAGTTTCAGGCAACTATTTCTGTCCATATCCCGTCTATGTAAATAGAAGCACTTTTATAAACCAAACTTTTGAAGATCATCGCGCTACATAGCAACGAAAAACAATTGATCAAAAAATCAATTAAGGGCGACCAACAAGCCCAAAGGTTGTTGTATGATAAATTTTCGTCCAAGATGTTGAGTGTTTGTAGGCAGTACATCAAGGACCTCCATTTTGCGGAAGATGTAATGATCCACGGTTTTGTCAAGGTCTTTAACCATTTAAGCTCCTATCAACATAAAGGGAGTTTTGAAGGTTGGGTCAGAACCATTATGGTCCGTGAAAGTATTTCGTATTTGCGCAAGCGACAATTCGTGGTATATGATGATGATACCTTGGAGTTGAACGGAGAAGTTTCTACTTCCAATGATGGAATTTTGGATGTGGAATATGTACAACATCTCATCGATGAACTTCCGGAGGGCTACAAGGCGGTTTTCTTGCTGTATGCTATTGAAGGGTATGGCCATAAAGAGATTGCCGAGATGTTGGAGATTTCCGAGGGAACTTCAAAATCCCAATTGTTCAAAGCGAGAAAGATGCTTCAGGATAATTTAAGTTTAAAGGGAATGTCGCCCAAATCTCATTCGGCGAGCAAAAAATAAAAGGTATGGATAAACTCGAAAAACATATCAAAGAGAAGCTGGAGGAGCGGACCATTGCTCCATCAAAAGGGGCTTGGGATAAAATTGCCCAGCAGGTAACGGAGCCCGCACCAAGAAAAAGGAGCACATGGTTCTCCTATGCCATAGCCGCAAGTGTTGTGGGGATTGTGTTGGTGTCTGTCTTCTTTTTTACAAAAAGCGATGGAGAGATGGAAGGACTGCAAGTTGTGGAAACGGAGGTCAAAGAAGAAGCTGAAATAAAGTCTGAGGAAAAAGCGGAAAAAGGAGCGGTTACAGAGGTGGAAACCAAAGTGGTGGATACAGAAGTTGAGCCCATACAGCCAGAGGTTAATACGGAATTTCAACAGCCAACTTCTTATACGGCAGTTGCAGAACAAGAAGTAAAGGAGCCATTTCAGGACAAAATCAAGATAAATTCTGATAAGCTGATTGCACAAAAGGTAGAAGAAGTAGTGGCACAGGTGCAGCTAATGGAAAATACAAGTCAAGAGGTTACCGATGCCGAAGTGGACTCCCTTTTACGAGCTGCACAGCGACAGATTTTGACCGATAAGTTATTCGCCGATAGCGGTTCTGTTGATGCCATGTCACTTTTGGCCGAAGTGGAGGACGAACTGGACGAATCGTTCCGGGACCAAATCTTTGATGCCCTAAAATCAGGATACCTTAAACTACGTACTGCCGTGGCAGACCGAAACCAATAAAATTATTCATCAATCAAAGCCAAACCTTCTATAACTTCCTGTCCAACCGGGCAGGGAGGAGGGAGGTTTATAATCCAAAAACAATCATGAAAACAATTACATTTTATTCAGCACTATTATGCTTGTTCCTTGTTTCGCACGTGGCATTTGGACAAGAGGACTATCAAAAGAAAATAGAAGCGTTGAAAATTGAGAAACAACGAATCATTGAACAAGAAAAGGACGCCCTAAAGTTTGAGGTCAGGGATATTAACCAGCGTTTGGAAGATGGTGATATTTCGGAAAACGAGGCCAGGATATTAAAAGAAGAAGTGGCCAAACAGCGCGCCTTGAACATAGAGAACCGTGTTGCCATTGTCGAGAACCAAATTGCTTTGCTGGAGCGAAATAAAGGTGAGGTGCTAACATTGAGAGAAATAGATACTATTTACGGTGATCGTATGCGGATAGGTTTGCTCATCGATGGTAAACCAGCCATTACCTTTAACTCCAACAGATGGAAAAAGGAAATTAAGTACGATAGGAGGACCTATTCCGATTTTGTGATGGCCATAGGGCTTAACAATGCCATCATAGAAGGACAGTCGCTTTCCGACTCCCCCTATAAAATTGGTGGAAGCCGTTTTTTTGAAATGGGCTGGCAGTGGAGGACCAGGGTCTTCAAGAACTCCAATTGGCTGCGCTTTAACTATGGTTTTTCATTCCAGTTCAATGGATTAAAACCTGATGGAAACAGAATATTTGTACAGGATGGGGATCAAACTTTTTTAGAAGAATTTGAATATGATCTGGATAAATCCAAGTTTAGAATGGACAATCTTGTGTTTCCTGTTCATTTTGAGGTCGGCCCTTCACGTTTAAGAAAAACGGAGCGTACCATGCGTTACTCCATTCGTGATCAGTTCAGGTTAGGTTTTGGAGGTTATGGAGGTTTTAGCCTGGGAACCCGTCAAAAATTAAAATATAACCGAGACGGAGAGAACGTAAAAGATAAACTTAAAAGGGATTACAACAGCAGCGACCTAATTTATGGCGTAAGCGGCTATATGGGTTTTGATGGAGTACTTCTCTATTTAAAGTATGATCTAAATCCGATTTTTAAAGATGCGGAAGTAAAGCAAAACAATATTTCACTGGGCCTTCGGTTCGATATTTAACCATTTTTGAACCTTGAAGAATAACGGTCAGGATTTTCCTGGCCGTTTTTTATTGGGATAGTGCCCGTTCCATTTCAGGGGTAAACTCCTCTTTGTAGTATACTTTTTTACAGTGGGAGCATTCCGCATAGCGAATGTTATTGATGGTGAACAATGGAATCCAGAACAAATGTGCGTAGTTCGGTTGGGCAACTGCGGTCAATGTTCCCATTTGGCCGCAATGTGAGCAGGAAGCATGGTTCAGTACTTTGGTTTCTTTTTTGCCAGGTCTTGTTCCGAAGAAGAGTATCATTAAACACCTATATTAATCCATCTCAAAGTTAGAGCTTTCAAGGACGAATGAAAAAAATGATTTTCGTTTTTAAATATTTTCTACATTCGCCCACACTTTTGAAGCTTTGAACGCCTACCACGATTTGGAGGATTGGTTGTCTTGGATGGATGACATCTCCAGTAAGGATTATGTAATCGTAGACAATTTTCTACGGGATGAACTTTATACCGAGATAAAATCTTTTTTTCTGGGTAAGCTCCCTAATTTTAAGGAGGCAGGTATCGGCGCACATTCCGAAAATCAAATTGACACTAAGATACGTGGTGATTTTACGTATTGGTTGGATAGACAACGTGATGCCCAACTCAAGACGTATTGGGAGCTATTGGATGAAACCATGCATATATTCAATCGGTACTGTTATTTGAGTTTGTCCGGATATGAGTTCCATTTGGCGCATTACCCTTCCGGTGGACATTACGACAAACATTTGGACCAGTTTGAAAACCGAAGCAACCGCATGATTTCCATGATTATTTATTTGAACGATGATTGGAAGCCTGGTGATGGCGGGGAATTGGAAATTTTTGAAAAGGACGGTTCAAGTTTTTTGGTTGAACCATTGGCGTCGCGTTGTGTGATGTTCAAAAGTGCGGATGTGCCACATGCTGTTCTTGAGGCACACAAAAGTAGGTTCAGCCTTACCGGTTGGTTGCTATATCAGCCATCTTCAGTAGGTAAACTCTATGTTTGATTATTCCTTTCTAACAGGAATTTGACGGATGAGTTCTTCATTCTGTGCGGTCGAAGCTCCGTAGGAAATCACCAAGGTGCCCTTTGTGCCATCTTTTGCCTCTATTGCGAAGACTGTGGATTCATCGGCGGGGTCCGTCATGCCCTCAAAACGATATGAATCAATTATCAACAGTTCGTCCGGATTATATTCTTTCTTTGAGTACAGAGCCTTTATGGAGGACTCATCTGCTTCAAAATCTTCCTTATAGCCCTCTTCCTGTGTCAAGTAATTGACAACTTCCGAGAGGGTGGTAAAACTATGTTTGTCCATACGTTTTTAATTTTGTTTCCAATCTATTCATAAAAGATAGGACATTCTTTTTTACCTCATCCCAATTTGTGTATTCGTGGTCTTTGGAGGTGTCGACAGAACCGCCTTCCTTTTTAGCGATTGAACGCATGATCAACTTTTTGAAATAATTGTATTCTGTGTATTTCAGGGCGCCGGCAATGTGCCATACCGTTTTTGGATACCATTGGGTTTCCTTTAAAAAGTCCTTCGCAATCTGTTCTACTTCATCATGCTCCTCCTTAATGCTCGAGGCCATGGCCATACTTACCGAAAAAAATGCACTTGATTTAGCATTTAAGGTATCAATATTCTCTTGAATATAATCGCGAACCAATGGATTGTACTTTTGGATATGAATGGAACTTCCAATAAAAATTGCATCGAACCCTTTTGGGGCGGGCGGTTCTTCCACGGCATTTGCTATTACCACTTGATGCCCATTATTTTGCAGAACATTTTCCATGAACCTCGCGATTTTACGGGTCTGGCCTTCTACGGTACCATAAATAATCAAAATTTTCATGACTGTAAGGATGATAGTTACATTATCCTAAAGTCACATAAAACCATCTTAAATCCTATGATATTAGTCAGTTATGTGTTTTGTCCTTATAGTTTTCCGCCCACAATGGGAAGTGTTAGCTCCGTTCCATCCAAATCCACGGTCAGCTCTGTACCCGGACTTGGCCAAAGCGTAAATTCTTTATCACTGGAAAAAATCATCAGGCCAATTTGTTGTCCTTTTGGAATGATTTGATCATCGGGCATCAATTCAAACTCCATTTCGTAGAATTTTCCGGGAACCAAAGGTTTGCTCTCGGTCAATGAGATATGGTTTTGAGGGTCGGCCCATCCACGGGTAATGATATTGTCCGTTATTTTGGTGTTCAGGGCGTCGGTCCAAGGTAGCGAAACCAACCAAACAGATAAATTGGCCGCAGGTTTACTACTGGCCAGTTTTATTTTGATTTTGGGCACCCCGGAAATATGAACATCCTCGGCTAATGGAGCAGTAACGTATAACAATCTATGTTCTGAAGATTCGGCCATGGCCAAATCGGCCCCGGAAAAGTTATAATCGTCCTCTAGGGTTTCTGTGCCTTGATTCTTGGTTTTCGTAGGTGTTAGCTTTCCTGACCTTGATCCGCCTTTTGTAAGATGGAAAGTGACATCCTTGGCATCGGGATTCGGATAATCCGCATACGCAGTAGGATTGTCTTTACTGTCATTTTCTCTAACTATCCATGCCTTTGGGTCGTTTTCTACACCATTTTCCACATCAAATAAATAGCGTGTGAACCATCGGTTCATCATAGAGATGGGAGGTGGTCCCCCATGTCCGTTCTGATGGTAGTAGATTTGGGTGGGCAGCCCCATCTCTTTCGCTTTCTTGTAAATACGATAACTATGTTCCGGCATCACGTTCCAGTCATTAAAACCGTGCGACATCAAAAGCGCCGCTTTCATGGGTTTCATATCGTTTAGATAATCCCTGCCGGCCCAAAAATCATTGTAGTCGCCGGTTATACGGTCTTGGCCATTTTTCATTTCGGTGTCACGGATTACTTTATTGTTTCTGGCCCTCTTGGATTCATCTCCACTATGGATAAAATCGTATAGCACATCAATATCCTCGCCCAGATATCCTCCGGGTGAACGCACAAGACCATTGGAACGATAATAATGGTAATAGGAAGTATTCGGTGCAATTGGGATTATGGCCTCAAGTCCTTCAACGCCTGTGGTAGCTGCTGCGAGTGGAATGGTTCCGTTGTACGAGGTGCCCGTCATTCCAACTTTTCCGGTGGACCAATACGCTTTGACTTCCTTATCACCATCTCTCTCGGTGTAGCCTTTTGCTCTTCCGTTGAGCCAATCTATTACTGCTTTTGGGGCCAAGGATTCGTTATCGCCACCAACTGTTGGGGCACCATCCGATAGTCCGGTTCCAGGAGAAGAAGAATGGACCACAATGTAGCCTCTTGGGACCCATGTCATAATTTGCGAGTTGGATATGATGGGCCGTTCGCCCAAGCGATTGACCTCAGGGTGTTTTCTGGGTTGTCCTGGTTCACCAAGTTCGTGTTTTACATCCCAAAAAATACCTTTGTCCAAGCCGGCCGTACCTGCATAATAAGGGCTTGATTCATAAATCACGGGAAGTTTTAAGCCTTCTGACTCTGTTTGTTCCGGTCGGGTTACGTCTACGTGCATGCGGTCGAGTTTTCCATCACCATCAGAATCAAAAGTGGTCTCTACCCAAAGATCATGGCGAATCCATTTACTTGGGTCGGAGAAGGCTTCCACCACTTGAGCTTCGCCATTTTCAATAATAGGAGATGCTTTTTCTGCCATTTGGCCATGTGCCATCAATGAAAATACCAATAGAAATGTTGCCAGTCCCCAGTGTTTTTTAGATATGCTATTTATCATAAAATCGATTTTATATTACAATATACCGCAGTTATGCAAGGCGGTCCTAAGATACTAAATCTAAAAGAGGGAATTCCTTTTTGGGTTCCTCAAAACTTTATTTTTATTTACCTTTAACAGCTATTTGAATTAAACGCTTTGATTTCAAAAACCACCATAGACCAAGTATATGAAACCGCCCGATTGGAGGAGGTCATCGGTGATTTTGTACAATTGAAGAAATCGGGTTCCAATTTTAAGGGATTGAGCCCCTTTACGGATGAGCGCACCCCTAGTTTCATGGTGTCCCCAGTTAAGCAGATATGGAAGGATTTCAGTAGCGGCAAAGGCGGCAATGTGGTGGCTTTTTTGATGGAGCACGAGCATTTTACCTATCCCGAAGCCATAAAGTATCTGGCTAAAAAATATAATATTGAAATTGAGGAGACCGAGCAAACGGATGAGCAGAAGGAACAGGCCAATGAGCGGGAAAGTATGTATTTGGTATCCGAGTATGCGCAAAAGTACTTTGCCGAAACTCTTTGGGATACCGAACCAGGGAAGGCCATTGGGCTAAGTTATTTCAAAGAGCGCGGCTTTACGGATGATACCATCAAAAAGTTTGGCTTAGGTTATGGGCTGGATGAATGGGATGCCTTTACCACAACAGCACTCGATAAAGGTTACCAGCTGGAGTTTCTGGAGAAAACCGGTCTTACCATTGTTAAGGAGCAGGCTGGCGGAGAAAGCAGAAAATTTGATAGGTTCAAAGGCAGGGTCATGTTTCCCATCCATTCCATGAGCGGTCGAGTATTGGGATTTGGAGGACGTATTCTGACCAATGATAAAAAGGCCGCTAAATACCTGAACTCGCCCGAAAGTGATATCTATCACAAGAGCAAGGTCCTGTACGGCATTTACTATGCCAAGCAAGCCATTGCCAAAGAAGACAACTGTTTTCTGGTGGAGGGTTACACAGATGTCATTCAAATGTACCAACGAGGGGTGGAGAATGTAGTGTCCTCAAGTGGAACGGCATTGACTCCTGAGCAGATTCGACTCATTAACAGGCTTACCAAAAATATTACGGTCTTGTTTGATGGGGATGCCGCCGGATTACGGGCATCTCTCCGTGGTATCGACCTTATTTTGGAGCAGGGCATGAACGTAAAGGTCTGTACATTTCCAGAAGGGGAGGACCCGGATAGTTTTGCCAAGAACAACACTTATGAGGATTTGGTGGAGTACTTGACGGAGCATGCCATGGATTTTATCCAGTTCAAAACTTCTTTATTGGCCAAAGAGGCTGCCAATGATCCCATAAAACGTGCAGATACGGTCAGGGATATTGTAAACAGCATTAGTAAGATTCCGGACAGAATACGGCAAGAGATTTATATTCAGGAATGTGCAAGAATGATGCAGATTTCCGAAGATGTACTGTATAATACCTTGGCCCAGATTGATAAAAAGCATCAAACCGATGCCTCCAAAAAGGTAAAACAGGAGCGAAAAGCCTTCGAAGTCGTAAAGAACGATGCCGTAGTTGAGAAGGTAGATGTGCAATACGAATTGGAGCGAAAAATCATTGAGGTGCTGTTACTTTATGGAAATCAAAAGCAGGAATTCGAAGATTTGGTGCTCAAAGAAAATGAAGAGGGCGAATTGGTGCTGGAGCCTGAAGTCTCTGAGGCCAAAGTGTATGAAAAGGTGTTTTTAGATCTTCAGGAGGACGAAATTGAGCTTACCAATGAACAATTCAAGGCGATATATTATAAGTTGATAGAGCGATTGAACGAAGACTCCAATTTTTCGGTCAATACCTTTTTGTCGGATTTGGATCAAGAAACCGTATCCCAAGTATCTTCCATTTTAATGGAAGAGGAACAGTACGTATTGCACGATTGGGAGCGACGTGACATCTACCCGAAAGAAAAGCAGACAGGTGTTGCCCAATTGGTGGGTGAGACCATACTTACTTTACGCTGCAATTTGATAAAGAACCGAATCGAAAAACTAAAGGAAAAGACACAGGATAGCCAAGGGGACCACACAGAAATTCTGGAAGAAATCATGAACTATCTCCAACTCAACAAATTGTTGAACGCCAAATTGAACCGGGTACTCTCTTAAATTATAAAACCCCTTCCAATGTTGTTTTGAAAGGGGTTTCCACAATAGTTGGTTTGGTTGGGTATTCCTAGTATAGTTCCAAGGCTTTTGCCTGTTGGAGTAAGTCCACTAAATTATCCACGTTCAATTTTTTCATCAGACGGGCTTTGTATGTACTTACTGTTTTTTCGTTAAGGTTCAACCCCTCGGCAACCTCTTTGTTCCTTTTGCCGCTTGCCAATAATTTAAGTACTTCGACCTCTCGGGAAGAAAGTTTTCTAAAGAATCTGCGCGGTTTTTGTGTTCCTTCGTCAAAAGCAAGGCGTTGGGCCAGTTCATTGGTGATGAACATATTGCCTTCACTTACTTTTTTTACTGCTGAAATAATGTATTCCAAATCAGCAGTTTTGGATAGGTATCCAAATGCTCCGGCACGAATTGTACTAAGGGCGTAAACATCTTCGGACTGCCCACTGTACATTAGGGTTTTGATGTCCGGAAATTCCAATTTCATTTTTCTTAGGGTGGCGATTCCGTTGATTTCCGGAATATCCATTTCTAAAATAACGACGTCTGGATTTACGTCTTTTAGTGTTTTAAAAAGCTCTTCTGTAGTAGATACATCTGCAATGACTTCAATATCCGAGCTCGTTTCAAGTACCTGTCTTATACCAAGCCTAACAATAGGATGGTTGTCAGCAATCAATACTTTAATCATTATGAAACGGTTTATTTAATGAATGGTTAGCTGCTAATACTTAAAAATATAGCGAGCAAGATAACAATTTAATCATGTAAAATTGTAACTTTTTTCTTAAAACCATAGTTTTTCTATGGTTTTTTTCGTCTTAGACTGGGGTTTTTCAGATGAAATGCTATTTGAGCCCTTTGGGAATCTCACAAATTGGTATGGGAACCATCTTATGTTTATTTGCAGTATTGTATCTTTTATATATTGAGAAAATTTCTTTTTCTCTGCCAGAAAAATCTTCAGAAGTTTTGCCTTGGTCATCCATTTCCATGGCCCATTCCAGTTCTGGGTACGATGCGCCTATTTGGTCTTCATCGGTTCTGCTATCACCCCATAGGCCATCTGTTGGGGCCGCTTCCATAATATCCTGATTTACTCCAAGTACTCGTCCAAGTTCATAAACCTCGGTTTTGACTAGGTCGGCAATAGGGCTAAGGTCAACGCCACCGTCACCGTATTTTGTGTAGAACCCAATACCGAAATCTTCCACTTTGTTTCCTGTACCGGCAACTAGATAACCTTCTAAAGCAGCGAAATAGTAGAGAGTGGTCATGCGAAGTCTTGCGCGTGTATTTGCAAGCGACATGAATCGGTCTTCCTCATTGTCCACCTTGGGAAAGGCATCTACCAACGTATCGAATACAGGTGTCAGGTCAACGGGTTGACGGGAAACATTGGGGAAGTTTTCAATTAACCAATCAATATGCCGGTCGGCACGGGTAACTTGGTTTTCACCTTGGTGAATGGGCATCTCCAAACATAAAAGGTCCAATCCGGTCTTGGCACAGAGCGTTGAGGTTACTGCGGAATCAATTCCGCCTGATACACCAATGACAAAACCTTTGCATTTTGCATTTTCGGCATAGTCCTTTAACCAATCAACAATATGGGCGATTACCTTTTCTGTTTGCATATCTTACTATTTAGATTCTATAAATTACCTTTGTGCCCTGTAAATTTAATCCCTGTGTCCTTAAAAATGAAGTGGTTGTTGAAATACTTTACCATTCCCGTGTTGAGATGTTTTGTTTTGGTGATGATTTTATCGATTTCATCATGCGTTGAGACGGATAAAACCGAAGAGGAGGTCGCTAAAATTACGGTGGACTTGAAAGTATCAAGGTTTGATCGGGAATTTGCAAATGCTTCTGCCAGTGATATTCCCAAATTAAAAACGGAGTATCCTTATTTGTTCCCGGAACAGTTTCCCGATAGTGTTTGGTCGGCCAAACTGACGGACACCCTTCAAATTGAGCTTTCAGAAGAGGTGGCAAAGGAATTTGGGGATTTTGAACAGGAATCAGCAGATTTGGAATCACTCTTTAAACATATCAAATATTATTTCCCGGCAACCGAAACGCCCCATATTGTAACGTTGACCTCGGATGTTCGGTATGAAAGCCGCATCATTTTGGTAGACTCTTTGTTGTTGATAGGTCTTGATAATTATCTGGGGGAAGACCATCATTTTTATGAAGGCATGCAAAGATATATTGCATCATCATTGGATAAAAAATTCTTGACCTCGGACGTGGCCAGCGCATTTGCCAAAAAAGTTATTTCCTATCCGCGCAACCGAACTTTATTGTCGAGAATGGTCTACTATGGAAAGGAACTTTATTTAAAGGATAAATTGATTCCTTTTGCTTCAGATGCTCAAAAAATAGGATACTCCGAAGAAGAAATGGAGTGGGCAAGGGCGAATGAGGAGCAGATGTGGAAATATTTTGTGGAGCGGGAATTATTGTATAGTACCGATACCGGATTGGACCGTAAGTTTTTGGACCCAGCACCGTTTACAAAGTTCGGACTGGAGCTGGATAATGAGTCACCAGGTCGTTTGGGCCGATATATGGGATGGCAGATTGTGAGGGCCTTTATGGAGAAGACCGATGTAGGACTCAAGCAAATGTTGGATATGCCCGCAGATGAAATTTTAAAACAGTCAAATTACAAACCAAAAAGATAAATGGCAGTAGAACATACTTCGGAAATAACCCTAAAGGTAGGGTTGGATGAAAACCGAGTGCCCGAGGAATTGACCTGGTCGGCACAGGATGGCGGTATTAATGAGGAAGAGGCCAAAGCCATGTTGTTGTCCGTTTGGGACAGTAAAAACCAGGAATCCTTAAAAATAGATCTGTGGACCAAGGATATGCCAGTGGATGAGATGAAGGTATTTTTCCATCAAACCTTGGTAACCTTAGCCGATACTTTTTACAAGGCCACACAAGATGAAAAAATGACGGCTACCATGAAGGATTTTTGTGAATATTTTGCGGAAAAATTAGAATTGAAAAAATAGCTCCATCCACTGGTTCATGCGTGCGGTCAAACTTTGCCTTTTCGGCTCCTTTTAGGTCGAGGGTACTCTCAATTTTTGGCTTGGTCGGTCTTTGTAGATATAAATAACCAATCAGTACCACACCAATAATAAGGTAAGTGAGGTTTTGGGTATTCGAAAAAATAACAATGCTGAAAAGCGAAGCTCCTTCCAACAAGGCATATTTTATAATTGATGCCGTTTGGAATTTCGTCAATTTTTCCCTGAGTCCATCCTTTTGGGATACGGACTTCAATATTTTTTTGAAGATAAAATCTCCTAAGAAAATGCTTGCCAAGGCTACCACCGGCACGATGGCCAAAAATATATCGTTTGTGTCCGAAGTGCTGAGCTCTGGGTCTTCTGCATTAAAATAGAATAGTATGGCCAATATCACGGGGGTCGTTGCGATCCCGAGATGCAAAAAGGACATCACTTTAATAAATCCTCCAGGAGTGAATTGGTTCGATGTTTTTTGAGCCATTGGCATTAAGTTTATGACTCTAAAATACCCAAAAAGCGCTTGGAATGTAATTATATGTAAAAATAAGTATAAAAAAGCCCCGATACGGGGCTTTTTTGTTTTGGGCTTAACGTCCTATTTTGTCCAAGCTCATAGGGACTTCCATGAGCAAGACCCTACTGTCTGTATTGGATTTAAAATCGAACGAGTTCGTGTCCCAAATCCCAAATCCATCTCGTTTTTCGAGCTTTTGGCCATTGATTTCGACTTCACCCTCCAAAACGAAGGCGTACACGCCATTTCCTTCTTTTTTGATTTGATAAGAATCCGTTTTACCTTCTTCGAATTTGCCCAAATGGAACCAAGCATCTTGATGGATCCATACGCCTTCATCTTCGGAACTTGGAGAAAGCACTTGGTAAAAGGCATTCTTCTTTTCTATTTCCCGAATGGATATTTGATCGTAACGGGGTTCCACATTCCGTTTGTTAGGGAAGACCCAAATCTGTAAAAACTTTACTTCTTGATCACTATTCTTGTTGTACTCGCTATGTTGAACTCCGGTGCCGGCACTCATCACCTGAACATCCCCTTCCTTAATGGTAGTAGTGTTCCCCATGCTATCCTTGTGTTCCAAATCTCCTTCCAAAGGAATGGAGATGATTTCCATATTGTCGTGGGGATGCGTCCCGAAACCTCTACCGGGCGCCACTTGGTCATCATTGAGTACGCGGAGTACCCCAAAGTGCGTTCGTTCTGGGTCGTGGTAGCCGGCAAAACTAAATGTATGGTGTGAGTTCAACCAGCCATGGTCCGCATGGCCACGGGTTGCTGCTTTGTGTAATACAGATTTCATTGTATCAATCTTTTTTAAATTAAAACTTGAGTTTTAGCTGGTTGATTTGTCGTAAAAACCAGCTATTTCTTACCAAATTGATTGATGTAGGTAAAGGTCTGAAACCTAGTTGTTGCTTTTGAAAAAATCTTGGTTGATACCGTCAATAAACCCCAGGAGTTCTTCCCTGCCCATTCGGTTTGAAGAGGAAGTGGTGAAATGTGGAGGAGCTTCTTCCCAGGCTCCTTCCAATAATTTTTGAAGATAGGCGTTGGCCTGTCTTTCGATGGCACCGGGTTTAAGCTTGTCCGCCTTCGTGAAGATTATCGCAAACGGAATCTGATTGGTGCCCAACCACTCCATAAACTCCATGTCCACGGGCTGCGGCTCGTGCCGGATATCCACCAAAACAAAACCACATACCAGTTGTTTTCGCTTTTGAAAATACTCGGTAATGTACTTCTGAAATGTTTTTTTGTCCTTTTTGGACACTCGCGCATATCCATATCCCGGTAAATCCACCAAAAACCAATTATTATTGATTTTAAAATGGTTGATGAGCTGTGTTTTTCCCGGTCTTCCAGAAGTTTTTGCCAAAGATTTGCGTTCCATCAACATGTTGATCAAGGAAGATTTGCCAACATTGGACCTGCCGATAAACGCATACTCAGGAAGCGGTTCATTGGGGCACTTGGCAACATTGGAGTTGCTCATCACAAATTCTGCCGAGGTAATTTTCATGCTTAGAAGTTACGTTTTTTCAACCAAGCTTCGAGGATATGGTTAAAATCGTTCGGATGTTCCATCATCGGCGCATGGCCACATTTTTCTATCCAGTATAGGTCGGAGTCGGGCAGGAGTTCGTGAAATTCCTTTGCTACGTTGGGGGGTGTAACTGTATCGTTTTCTCCCCAAATGATGCAAGTTGGTGTGTTCATGTGGGGTAAATCCTTGCCCATGTTGTGGCGAATGGCACTTTTGGCTATGGCTAACGTCTTTACCAATTTCATTCTATCATTCACCGTGGCAAAAACTTCATCCACTATTTCCTTGGTGGCTACTTTAGGGTCGTAAAATACGTCCTCTGCCTTTTTTTTGATGAACTCGTAATCACCTCGTCTTGGATATCCATCGCCCATGGCACTTTCGTAAAGACCTGAGCTTCCGGTGATAACAAGTGCTTTTACCATTTCCGGGAACATTTTGGTGTGCAAAAGGCCAATGTGGCCGCCTAGAGAGTTTCCTAACAAGATGACATCCTTTAAGCCTTTGTGCTCAATGAATCCTTCCAGAAAGTTGGCAAAGTTTTTTACAGTGGTTTTCAAAAGAGGTAAATCGTAAATCGGCAATTCGGGAATCAGCACCTGATATCCCTTTTGGGGAAAATATTCGGATACGCCCTGGAAGTTGCTCAAACCCCCCATCAAACCGTGCAATATGATCATGGGAGTCCCTTCTCCCTTTTCTATATATCGGTATTTGCCATCCTCGATTAAATGCTCTTCCATCTATAGTCAGTTGGTAGTAAGAGGGGCAAATATAGGAATTTCATATCACAAAGATTTTAGGTTTTGGTTTATCAGTAAGAAGTTTTTTCATTTTGATCAAAACTATTTTCAATTGGGCTCATGCCACAATAATCAATTTTCATATGCAAATCGGATGAAATAGGTCAAAAGTGGGGAATTTATTAACAAAAGTGGTGTTAAGTGGAGAAATGTGGAAATAAAATCTATATATTTGAGTTGTATTAAGTAACCAATTGATTTCTAGTGACCCATATCATAGGACAACATGATTGCAAAGCGGATTCCAAAGGAAGGGTATTGTTGCCCATTTCTTTGAAGAATCAGTTGGTGCCCGTGATCAAAGATGGGTTTGTTATTAAGCGCTCTGTTTTTCAACAATGCTTGGAATTGTATCCCAAAGCTGAGTTCGATGTGCTGATGCAGAAAGTGATGAAGAAAAGCAAAATCAATCGAAAGTACGATGCTTTCGTGAGAAATTTTGTGGCAGGGATGAAGGAGGTCAGCATTGATGGTGACTCAGGAAGGTTGCAGATTCCAAAAAACTTGGTGGAGTTCGCAGGAATTGAAAAAGAAGTGGTTTTGAACGCGGTTTTTGACAAAATCGAGATTTGGAACAAGGATCTGTACGAGAAAGTCTTGGCGGAAGGCGAGAAGGATTATGCCGATCTGGCCGAGGAGATTTTTGACGACGATGAGTAGTGAATATCATAATCCGGTACTGCTAAAGGAATCGGTGGACGGATTGAATATAAAAGATGATGGAGTGTATGTGGATGTCACCTTCGGTGGCGGCGGGCACTCCAAAGAAATTTTGAAAAGATTGGGTAGCGGCGGAAAGTTGTTCGCTTTTGATCAGGATGAGGATGCGCTTCAAAACGCAATTGATGATGAAAGGTTTCAATTGATCAATCAGAACTTTCGCTACCTCAAACAGTTTTTGAAGTTCTATGGCATTCGGAAAGTTGATGGAATCTTGGCGGATTTTGGGGTTTCCTCCCATCAGTTCGATGAAGCCGATCGTGGTTTCTCCATTCGGTTCAACGCAGATTTGGATATGCGGATGGACAAAAAAAGCGAGTTGTCGGCCTTTCGGGTGGTGAACACCTATTCCCAAGAAGATTTAGCGTCGGTTCTTTTTCAGTATGGCGAGCTGCGCAATGCGAACGCCATGGCCAAAACTATTGTGGAAGCAAGAGCGGAGGAACCTATCAAAACAACAGATGACCTTAAAGGTGTGTTGAAAAGGTTTTTGCCCAAAATGAAAGAGAATAAAATTTTGGCACAGATCTATCAGGCAATTAGGATTGAGGTCAATCAGGAAATCGAGGTGCTCAAAGAATTTTTTGAGCAAGTGCCAGAGATTTTGGAAGAGGGTGGTAGGTTGAGTGTAATCAGTTATCACTCACTCGAGGATAGATTGGCAAAACGCTTTATCCGTGCAGGCAGGTTCGATGATGGTGAACCAGAAAAGGATTTTTACGGGAACATTAATGTTCCTTTAAAAAAAGTCGGGGGACTGATTGTTCCATCAGCAGAAGAAATAAAGAACAATAATAGAGCAAGAAGCGCAAAGCTCCGCATAGCGGAACGCATATAAAGTGTAAAATGAGAAAAGGATTACTGGACATATTAAAAGGAAAGTTTTTGGTGAGCGGAGATGCGCCCAAGAACTGGATGTTTTTGTTGTTTGCGTCCTTCTTGGCGGCATTAATGATTTCCAGTAGTCACAATGCGGATAAAAAAGTGTTGGAGATTGCCGAGCTGAACGAAGAAGTCAGAAAACTGAAGAGTGAGTTTTTTGAGGCCCGTTCCAGCGTGCAGCAGCTCAAATTGGAATCTACATTACGTGAGGTGGTTGCGGAGAAAGGCTTGGTGCCTTCTCAAAACCCTCCAAGAAAAATTAAAGTTAAATCAGCGGAATAGTGGCCATTACCGAAAAAAATATCATGAACAGACTGTACCTCGTAGCCGGGGGACTTCTTGTTTTGGCCATAGCCGTGGTGGTGAAGTTGGTGGATATTCAAATGGTACAGGGCGAAAAATACAAAGAACTTGCTTTGAGTCAGACCGAGAAGATGTTCACCATAGAGCCCAATCGCGGAAACCTTTATTCAGAGGATGGCAGTTTGTTGGCTGCTTCAGTTCCTAAATATGATATCCGGTTCGATGCGCAGACTGTTTCGCAGGAAAACTTTGAGAACAATGTCGCTGCATTGTCAGATTCTTTGGGTCTGATGTTCGAAAGACCATCATCTTATTATAGACAATTGTTCAGAAAAGCGCGTGCAAATGGCAACCGATACAAACTCGTTGCTAGAAATGTGGGGTACTTGGATTATGTGCGTATCAAGCAATTCCCATTGTTTAATCTTGGACCGTACAAAGGCGGATTTATCGAGACTCATCGCGTGGTCCGTGAATACCCTTTGGGTAAAATGGCGGCAAGAAGCATCGGTTACGAACGTGTGGACGAAAATGGGTACTACACCCGTGTTGGTCTCGATGGCGCATTTGGCGAAACATACCTGCGCGGCAAGGAAGGCAAACGTTTGAAGCAGAAAATAGCCAAAGGGCAATGGAAGCCGGTGGGACTGGACAATATCGTTGAGCCCCAGGACGGACTAGATGTTGTTTCCACAATAGATATCAACATTCAAGACATCGCACACCATGAATTGTTAAAGCAGCTTGAAAAATACAAAGCCGACCATGGTTGTGTGGTGGTCATGGAAACGAAAACCGGGGAAATCAAAGCAATTTCCAATTTGGGAAGAACATCCGAAGGAAAATATTACGAAAAGTTGAATTATGCCGTTGGAGAATCCCATGAGCCTGGCTCCACATTTAAGTTAATGTCCCTAGTAGCCGCCTTGGAGGATAAAGTGGTCGATACCAGTACGGTGATAGATACCGAAAAAGGAAGGTACCGTATTTATGATGGTGTTGTAAAGGATACCAAATGGGGAGGCTATGGAAAAATAACGTTGTCCAAGGCATTTGCTGTTTCATCCAACACGGCCTTTGCAAAGATCATCAACGAAAATTATAAGGAGCAGCCGGAAAAATTTGTGAACCGCCTTATGAATATGGGGCTTCATAAAAAATTGGGGCTTCCAATTATTGGCGAGGGCGACCCGGTAATCCGTTATCCTGGAGATAAAGGGTGGTCCGGAATTTCTTTGGGTTGGATGTCGCACGGATATGAAGTGTCGTTGACTCCTATTCAAACTTTGGCATTCTATAACGCTATCGCAAATGATGGTGAGTATGTGAAGCCTCGTATGATTCAGGAAGTACGGGAAGGCAATAAAGTTGTAAAGCGGTTTGATAAAGAAGTGTTGAACTCCTCTATCTGTTCCAAAGAAACGGTAAAAAAGGCGCAACAATTATTAAAGGATGTAGTGGAGAAGGATTATGGAACCGGGCACAGAATGTATTCCAAGAACTTTTCCATGGCCGGTAAAACTGGAACCACTCAAAAAAACTACGTGGAGAAGAATCCTGATAAACTGGCATACATTTCCTCGTTTGCTGGCTATTTCCCAGCGGACAATCCAAAGTACTCCTGTATAGTGGTCATTCATGAGCCGGATAAACAAGAAGGGTACTATGGGGCCGATGTGTCGGGGCCGGTATTTAAATCTATGGCCCAAAAAATTCATGCCATTTCTCCTATGGTGGATGAAGTGGATAACAGAATTAAGGAGGATGTCGATTTGGATAAGGACTATCAGCAGTACTATGCCCAAGTCCAGAAAAAATATAGTACGGTTCCCAATGTTAAAGGGATGAGCGGTATGGATGCCGTATCCCTTTTGGAAAATCTGGGAATTGAGGTCGAGGTCCACGGCAACGGAAAAGTCAAAAATCAGTCCGTGAACCAAGGGACTAATATCAAACAGGTCAAAAAAATAGTATTGGAGCTTTCATGAAGTTATTGAAGGACATATTATATGGTGTTAGCCTCTCCGCAGTGAGCGGGGATACCAACGTAATGGTGAACAATGTGCATTTCGATTCCAGAAAGGTGGAAATGGATGATGTGTTCGTGGCCATTCGGGGTACGCTTACTGACGGCCACAAATTCATACAAAAAGCTGTGGATTTGGGTGCGCGCGCCATTGTGTGCGAAGAGCTTCCTGAACTTATGGTGAATGGGGTTACTTATTTGCAGGTGGACAATTGCAACAGTGCATTGGCCGTGATTGCCTCCAACTATTACGATAACCCTTCCAAGAACCTTAAATTGGTAGGGGTAACGGGAACCAATGGCAAGACTACGGTGACTACACTGCTGTATCATTTATTTAAAAAGGCTGGTTTTAAAGTGGGATTGATCTCTACCATCAAGGTATTGGTGGATGACAAAGAGTATAAGACCACACATACAACCCCGGATGTATTGACCATCAATGATTATTTGTCCAAGATGAACCTAGCGGGGGTGGAGTTCTGTTTTATGGAAGTAAGCTCGCATGGAATCCATCAGAAAAGAGCTGAAGGGCTGCATTTTGAAGGAGCCATCTTTACCAATTTGTCCCACGATCATTTGGATTACCATAAAACTTTTGCCGAATACAGGGATACCAAGAAGAAATTGTTCGATGGATTGCCAAAAACAGCTTTTGCCCTGGTAAACATCGATGATAAGAACGGACTGGTGATGTTGCAAAACACCAAGGCCAAAAAATATACCTACGCCCTAAAGACCTTTGCAGATTATAGGGCCCAGATTTTGGAGAAACAGTTCAATGGTCAACTGTTGAAGGTGGATGACAACGAATTGTGGTCCAAACTCATCGGGGATTTCAATGCCTATAATTTATTGGCCATTTATGCCACTGCCGATATTCTGGGGCTGGAGAAAATGGAGACCCTTAGGCTGATGAGCGAGTTGGAAAACGTGGACGGCAGGTTTCAATATTACATATCAAAAGATAAGATAACGGCTATTGTCGATTATGCCCATACGCCGGATGCACTTAAAAATGTATTGGTTACGATCAATGCATTGAGGACTGGAAATGAAAACGTCATCACCGTAGTGGGGTGTGGTGGTGACCGTGACAAGTCTAAGCGTCCGGTTATGGGTCATATCGCTTCGGAAATGAGCAATCAGGCCATTTTTACATCCGATAATCCCAGAACGGAATCTCCCTCTGTGATCATTGAAGAGATGGAAGCAGGCGTGGAGCCTCAAAATGTCCGTAAGGTATTGTCCATAGAAAATAGAAAACAGGCCATAAAAACAGCCTGCAAACTGGCGGTGGCCAACGATATAATCCTAGTGGCGGGAAAAGGCCACGAGACCTATCAGGAGACCAATGGTGTCCGGGTCGATTTTGATGATTTTAAAGAAGTGAAAGAAGCTCTGGAGAGCCTAAAAAAATAATGTAGTCCATGTTATACTACTTGTTCGAATTTTTAGAGAAACAATACCAACTGCCCGGTGCGGGACTTTTTCAGTTCCTTACGTTCCGGGCGGCACTGTCCGTGTTGTTGTCCCTATTGATCGCCATGGTCTACGGTAAACGCATCATATTGTTCTTACAGAAAAAGCAGATAGGCGAAAGTATCCGTGACCTTGGTCTGGAAGGGCAAAAGCAAAAAGCGGGAACTCCTACCATGGGCGGATTGATCATTATCATGTCCACTTTGTTGCCCGTTATTCTTTTCGCCGACATCAAAAATATCTATGTCATCCTATTGATAGTGACCACCGTTTGGATGGGTATCATCGGTTTTATTGATGACTACATCAAAACCTTTAAAAAGGATAAGCAAGGTCTTAAAGGAAAATTTAAGGTTATGGGACAAGTGGTGTTGGGCCTGATTGTTGGTGCAACCCTATACTTTCATCCTGCAGTAACCATCAAGGAAAAGGATACCACAACAATTACCCAAAACTTTAAGGTGGAAAAAGTCTTTGGCGAAGAAACCAAAGCGGTACGAACCAATGTTCCCTTTTTTAAGAACAACGAGCTGGATTATGCCGATCTAATTTCATGGATAGGCGAGGGTGCCGAAGATTATGCTTGGCTGATTTTTATTCCAGTAGTGATTCTGATCGTGACCGCAGTTTCCAATGGAGCAAACCTAACGGACGGAATCGATGGCCTTGCAGCCGGTTCTTCGGCTATAATCGTAATGACCTTGGCCATTTTTGCTTGGGTGTCCGGTAATATTCAATTTTCTGACTATCTGGACATCTTTTATTTGCCAAGAGTGGGCGAGCTGGTGGTGTTCATAGCTGCCTTTGCCGGTGCTTTGGTCGGATTTTTATGGTACAATACCTACCCCGCACAGGTTTTTATGGGTGATACGGGTAGCCTGACCATAGGCGGAGTCATTGCCGTAATCGCGATAATCGTAAGAAAGGAATTATTGATACCCATTTTATGCGGAATCTTCTTTGCGGAGTCATTATCGGTAATGCTGCAAGTAGGCTATTTCAAGCATACAAAAAAGAAATATGGCGAAGGAAAACGCATCTTCCTGATGGCGCCATTGCACCATCATTATCAAAAGAAATTATATCACGAAAGCAAAATAGTAACCCGTTTTTGGATCATAGGAATCATGTTGGCCATTATCAGCATCGTTACACTTAAAATTCGATAAAAATGGGTCGCTTGGTGATACTTGGAGGAGGAGAAAGTGGCGTTGGAACCGCCATTTTGGGAAAGCAAAAAGGATTTGAAGTCTTTGTTTCTGACAAAGGCGAAATTAAAGAGAATTACAAAAAAGTTCTTGAACATTTTGAGATTGAATGGGAGTCCGGTGAACATACCGAAGCCAAGATTCTGAATGCCGATGTGGTGATGAAGAGTCCGGGTATTCCTGATAAAGTGCCGTTGGTAAAAGCACTTGTTGAAAAAGGAGTGCCTGTGATTTCGGAGATTGAGTTCGCATCAAAATATACCGATGCCAACTTGATTGGAATCACGGGAAGCAATGGTAAAACGACCACGACCATGTTGACCCATCACCTTTTGAAGGATGGCGGATTGAACGTGGGCATGGCGGGCAACATTGGCGATAGCTATGCTAAAATGGTAGCTGAGCAAGATTTCGACCATTATGTGTTGGAGATAAGCAGCTTTCAGTTAGATGGTATTGTGGACTTTAAACCTCACATCGCTATTCTTACCAATATAACGCCCGATCATTTGGACAGATATGAGTACAAGTTTGAAAACTATATCGCATCCAAATTCAGAATTGCCATGAATCAGGACAAAAATGATTACCTGATCTATGATGCCGATGATGAAGTGATTCAGGATTGGTTGAAAAAACACCCTGTTCAATCCAAATTAGTACCCTTTTCAGTAAAAAGGAAATTGGAAGAGGGAGCTTGGTTGGAAGACAAAACGATAAAAATAAAATTAGAACATAAAACCTTGGAAATGAGTGAAGATATTTTGGCCTTGGAAGGTCAGCACAACGTAAAGAACACAATGGCGGCAAGCATGGCGGCCATGCTGGTTAAGGTCAGAAAGGAGACAATTCGCAACAGTATTCAATCTTTTCAGGGCGTACCCCACAGATTGGAAAAAGTGTTGAAAATCAACCATGTGGAATACATCAACGATTCCAAAGCGACCAACGTAAACGCCACTTTTTATGCCCTGGACGGTATTAAAAAGCCAATTATCTGGATTGCTGGCGGCGTGGATAAAGGAAACGATTATTCCGAGTTGATGTCATTGGTGCGGGAAAAGGTAAAGTGCATCATTTGTTTGGGAACCGACAGTTCCAAGCTGATCGATGCCTTCGGAAATGTAATCGACCTCATGGTAGAGACCTATTCCATGGAAGAGGCCGTTAAGGTGGCATACAAAGTGGCCGAACGTGGAGATGCAGTTTTGTTGTCTCCGGCGTGTGCCAGTTTCGACCTATTCAAAAATTACGAGGATAGGGGAGATCAATTTAAAAACGCAGTAAAAAATTTGTAAAACGTGTTTGCAATTTTCAAAAATCTGAAAGGTGATAAAGCCATTTGGGGCGTAGTGGCCCTCTTGGCACTTTTCTCATTTTTGCCAGTGTACAGCGCCAGTACCAATTTGGTCTACGTTAATGGTGATGGGACCACTTTTGGGCATTTGGTAAAGCACGCCGTGCTGTTGTTCTTGGGTTTCGGCATCATCTATGCCGTGCACCGAATTCCAACGCATTATTTCAAGGGGCTTTCCATTATTGCAATGCCCATTGTTATCTTGTTATTGATCTATACGTTGACGGTGGAAACGCGGATAGGCGGGGTAACGGCAAATCGTTGGATCAAGATTCCGTTGGTTGGGGTCAACTTTCAGACGTCTACCTTGGCGTCAGTTGTTTTAATGATTTGGATTGCGAGGTATCTGACCAAGATCAAGGATGTAAAGATCACGTTTAAAGAAAGCATACTTCCGCTATGGTTGCCCGTAGCCCTTGTAGTTCTACTGATTTTGCCAGAGAACTTCTCGACCGCAGCGATTATTTGTTTCATGGTGTTGGTATTGTGTTTTCTGGGAGGATATCCCTTAAAATATTTGTTCGCCATGGTGGCGACAGGAATTGTATTTGCTGGAATGTTCCTTTTTGTGCTGTTCAAGGCACCAGAAGTGTTGCCGCAGCGTGCAGGAACGTGGAAATCAAGGATAGAGACTTTTATCCATCCAGAGCAGGCGGATAGGGATGATCTGCACCAGTTAACGTTGGCCCAGATTGCCGTGGCCGAAGGCGGTGTAGTGGGCAAAGGAGCAGGAAAAAGCGTGATGAAGAATATGTTGTCACAGAGTACGTCGGATTTCATTTTTGCCATCATTATAGAAGAGTATGGATTGTTGGGAGGGGGAGCTTTGCTCTTTTTCTACCTCTTGTTGCTGTTCCGCATTGTGGTTGTGGCGCATTCGTCCAAAACGGTATTTTCAAAATTGTTGGTTATCGGAGTAGGGTTGCCAATTGTGTTCCAGGCCTTCATCAACATGGCCGTTGTGGTGCAATTGTTCCCCGTTACGGGGCAACCGTTGCCATTGATCAGTATGGGAGGGACCTCCATTTGGATGACCTGTATGGCCATTGGAATCGTGTTGAGTGCAAGCAATAGAAAGGAAAATTTAGAGGAGCAATCCCATGGAATAGATGAAACGAATCCTTTAGAAGTATTGAGTGGACAGCTATAGGTTTATACTTTCTGGAGGAGGAACGGGAGGACATATTTATCCCGCCGTGGCCATCGCAAACGAGCTGAAACGAAGATACCCTGATGCCGAATTTTTGTTTGTAGGGGCCAAGGATAAAATGGAAATGGAAAAAGTACCGCAAGCTGGATATGAAATCAAGGGTTTGTGGATAAGTGGAATACAACGGAAACTGACATTGAAAAACCTCATGTTTCCATTTAAACTGATAAGTAGTTTGTTAGAAGCGCGCAAAATAGTGAAACAGTTCAAACCCCATGTGGCCATTGGAACGGGAGGGTTTGCGAGCGGGCCATTGTTACGGATGGCCGAAAGCTCGGGTGTTCCATGCGTGCTGCAAGAACAGAACTCTTTCGCGGGAATCACGAACAAACTATTGGCGGGAAAAGCGGATAAAATCTGCGTGGCGTATGATAATATGGAACGATTTTTTCCAAAGGAAAAAATCATAAAAACGGGAAATCCCATCCGCACCGATTTGGTTGAAGTAAAAGCAAGCAAGAAAGAAGCAACTGCCTTTTTTGGGTTTGATAGCGATAAAAAAACGGTCCTGGTGCTCGGAGGTAGTCTCGGAGCAAGACGAATCAATCAACTGATAGAAAAAGAGCTTGAATTTTTTGGGAAACAAGGATTACAGGTACTCTGGCAATGTGGCAAGCTGTACCATGAAGAATATAAAAAGCATGAATTGGATACGGTAAAGGTTTTGGCCTTTGTGAACCGAATGGATTTGGCCTACGCCTCTGCAGATGTGATTATTTCAAGAGCGGGCGCAGGATCGGTCTCCGAGCTTTGTTTGGTGGGCAAACCTGTGATTTTTATCCCATCGCCGAACGTGGCAGAGGACCATCAAACCCAAAATGCAAAAGCCTTGGTGGCCAAAGATGCGGCCATTATGCTAAAAGAAAATGAGTTGGATGCTGAATTTGAAAATCGTTTTTCTGCTTTGATGAAGTCCGAAGCGATTCAGGAAAAATTGGGAAGGAACATCAAAAAAATGGCCATGCCCAAGGCCACGGAACATATTGTGGACGAAATAGTAAAGTTGTTGAAGTGAATTTGAAGGATATACATAGCGTTTATTTTATCGGCATCGGTGGCATTGGAATGTCCGCCTTGGCACGTTATTTCAAATTTGTGGGGAAAGAAGTGGCTGGTTACGACCGTACTCCAACGCCCATCACCGATGGGTTGGTGGAAAAAGGTATTTCGGTACATTTTGAGGACAAAGTCGATTTGATTTCGGATACCTTCAAACATCCGAACACCTTGGTAGTGTATACGCCTGCGGTTCCTTCAAAACATACGGAGTTCCAGTTTTACCAATCAGGCGGATTCAATCTTAAAAAACGTTCCGAGGTTTTGGGAATAATTACAAGGGATTCTTTTTGTTTGGCCGTTGCAGGTACACATGGCAAGACCACCACGACCTGTATTTTGGCGCACTTGCTAAAAGAATGTGAATTGCCGATGACCGCATTTTTGGGTGGTGTTTCGGAAGATTTTGACAGCAACTTTGTGTTGGATGGCACGGAATATTCCGTAGTGGAGGCCGATGAGTTCGATCGTTCATTTTTACGATTGACGCCTACCATTGCCTGTATTACATCGATGGATGCCGACCACCTAGATATTTATGGTACCAAGGATGAATTGGACAAATCTTTCAGGGAATTTGTGAATAGGATCAAGCCCGAAGGTAAGTTGTTCGTGCGCAAGGGCCTTCCTTTGGAAGGAATCACTTTTGGTATTGAAGATGGTGCCGATTACTGCATAGAAAACATTGAAATTGAACATGGAGCCTACATATTTGATCTCGTAACGCCTTCCGAGGTAATCAAGAACGTAAAGTTCAACAAGCCTGGAAGACACAATTTGCTCAATGGATTAGCTGCTTTTGCGATGGCGGTGCAAACGGGTTGCCCACCCCACCGCCTTGCCGAAGCTTTGGCTACGTTCAAAGGAGTTCAGCGCAGGTTTTCCTATCAGATAAAGGAAAAAGATTTTGTATTCATTGATGATTACGCACATCATCCAACCGAAATAAGTGCCGTGCACCAAGCCATTCGGGAAATGCACGCAGGGGAAAAGGTTACGGTAATCTTTCAACCACATCTATTCTCGCGAACCAGGGATTTTGCGGATGATTTTGCAGCCAGTCTTTCGGATTTTGATGAAATCATCCTGTTGGATATTTACCCCGCCAGGGAGGAACCGATTGAAGGGGTGACATCGCAATGGCTTTTGGAAAAAATAGAGAATCCCAATAAAAAGTTGATTTCAAAATCAGCATTATTGGAAGAAGTAAAGAACCGCAAATCAGGAGTGTTGGTTGCTCTGGGAGCAGGGGATATTGGAATGGAAGTGCCGAAAATCAAAAAAGAATTGAGTTATGCGCATTAATTGGGATTACATAAAATTAGCGGTTTTGTCGGTCGCCGTAGTTGCGCTTTACGGGTTTGCCGATCAACGAAATGAGCGAAGAATGGTGGAAAATGTCACTGTGAAATTCGTTGGCGAAAACAGTTTGTATTTAACTGAGGATGCGGTTAATAAATTGTTAATACAAAAATACGGACCCCTAGAGAACAGGCCCAAAGAACAGTTAGTTTTGAATACCATAGAGGAGGTAATACTATCCAATGATATGGTGAAAAACGCCCAGGTCTATCTTACTGTAAACGGGGAACTTGTATCCAAGATTGTTCAGCGAAAGCCAATTGGAAGAATAGAAGGTGCCTCCAAATTTTATTTGGATGATCAGGGTAAACGCATGCCATTGTCAATGCACCATTCTGCAAGGGTTCCCATTATTACAGGTAAGATAACGGGGAAGACCTTGGAGGATGCCTATGTTATTCTGGATTATATCAACAAAGATGATTTCTTGAGAAAGAACGTAATCGGGATACACATACTGGAAGAAGAAAAATATCAGCTCAAGTTCCGCATGGAAAACTTTGTAGTGAATTTGGGCGGAGTGGATAACCTGAACAAGAAGTTCAGCAATTTTATGGCCTTTTATGCAAAGGCGGCCAAGGACAATTCCTTGGAGGATTATGCAACGGTTAGTTTGGAATTCAACAATCAAGTGGTTTGCACCAAAATTTAAATTATGGAACAAGGTAATTATTCAGTTGGATTGGATATTGGAACCACCAAGATCGTAGCGATCATTGGTAGGGAAAATGAGTATGGAAAAATTGAAATTTTGGGCACCGGACGATCAAAGAGTTTGGGTGTTCACCGCGGAGTGGTCAACAATATCACACAGACCATCTCGTCTATTCAACAAGCGGTAGAGCAGGCTGAATTGAACTCGGGGCTTAAAATTGGTTCTGTGGTGGTAGGAATTGCAGGTCAGCATATACGTAGCTTGCACCACAGCGATTATATCACAAGACCGAATTCGGAGGAAGTTATAGACAACGAAGATTTGGACAAATTGTGCAACCAAGTTTACAAATTGGTGATGCTCCCCGGTGAGGAAATCATCCATGTGTTGCCGCAAGAATATAAAGTGGACGGACAATCCGAGATCAAGGAGCCAGTAGGTATGTACGGCGGCCGATTAGAAGCCAATTTTCATGTAGTGGTAGGTCAAGTATCGTCCATCAAAAATATAGGAAGATGTATCAAAAGTGCCGGATTGGACCTTGGGAACATCACTTTGGAGCCTCTGGCCTCAGCTGATGCTGTTTTGAGTCAGGAAGAAAAAGAAGCAGGAGTCGCTTTGATAGATATAGGTGGTGGAACTACAGATCTTGCCATTTTCAAGGATGGTATCATCCGTCATACCTCCGTGATTCCCTTCGGCGGTAACGTTATTACCGAGGATATCAAGGAAGGTTGCTCCATCATAGAAAAGCAGGCCGAACTATTGAAAATAAAATTTGGTTCCGCTTGGCCAGGAGAAAACAAGGACAACGAGATTGTTTCCATTCCCGGATTAAGAGGACGTGAGCCCAAAGAAATTACACTTAAAAACCTTTCCAAAATCATCCACGCACGTGTAGTGGAGATTGTGGAGCAAGTGTATGTGGAAATCAAGAACTACGGCCACGAGGAACAGAAGAAAAAATTGATTGCTGGAATTGTGCTTACCGGAGGAGGTAGCCAATTGAAGCATTTGAAGCAATTAGTGGAATACATTACCGGTATGGACACAAGGATAGGCTATCCTAATGAGCATCTTGCCGGTGATTCGGATGAAGAAGTCGCGAGCCCACTTTACGCAACCGCTGTGGGATTGTTAATGAATTCCCTAGAGGCCAAGAAGAAAAACCGTATCGAGCACCATGAAGAAGAGATGCCCGAAGAAGAGGTTTTGGTAGGACAAGAAAACGATATGGGCCCCAAGGCTACAGCTTCGGTTACAGCCACCCATACGGATAGAAAATCCATTTTTGACAAATGGTCGGAAAAGTTGAAGGACTTTTTGGACAACGCAGAATAATAACCCCATAAGAGAAATATAACTGTCATGAGCAAGAACACTGAATTTGACAATATAGCTTTTGATTTGCCCAAGAACAAAAGCAACGTAATTAAAGTTATTGGAGTAGGTGGCGGCGGAAGCAACGCCATCAACCATATGTTCCAGGCCGGAATCAACGGAGTGGATTTCGTTATCTGCAATACCGATGCCCAGGCTTTGCAAAACAGCGCGGTACCCAATAAAATTCAATTGGGAGTATCGCTTACCGAAGGACTTGGCGCTGGAGCCAATCCCGATGTTGGTGAGCAGGCAGCTTTGGAAAGCATGGAAGACTTAAAGGCCATGTTGGACAACAACACAAAAATGGCCTTTATCACTGCCGGAATGGGCGGTGGAACGGGTACGGGTGCAGCCCCGGTTATAGCAAAAATCGCTAAGGAAATGGATGTTCTTACGGTGGGTATCGTTACCATGCCGTTCCAGTTCGAAGGGGCCATGCGTAACAAACAAGCACAGATAGGAATCGAGAAATTGCGTGCGAACGTGGATTCCTTGATCGTGATCAACAACAACAAGCTTAGGGAAGTTTACGGTAATCTTGGGTTTAAGGCCGGTTTCTCAAAAGCGGATGAAGTATTGGCCACTGCAGCTAGGGGTATCGCAGAGGTCATAACCCATCACTACACACAAAACATTGACCTTAGGGACGCGAAGACCGTGCTTTCCAATAGTGGAACCGCCATTATGGGCTCTTCGGCCGCTTCAGGGTCGTCAAGGGCTACCGAGGCCATTATGAAGGCATTGGATTCACCGTTGTTGAACGACAACAAAATCAATGGGGCCAAAAATGTATTGTTGCTCATCGTATCCGGTTCGCAGGAAATCACTATTGATGAAATTGGAGAAATCAATGATCACATCCAAATTGAGGCCGGTCATGGAGCCAACATCATTATGGGTGTCGGTGAGGATGAAAGCCTTGGTGAGGCCATTGCCGTTACGGTAATTGCAACCGGTTTTAATGTAGATCAGCAAGATAATATCGTAAATACCGAATCCAAAAAGGTATTCTATACTTTGGAGGATGAACAGACCGCACAGCAGGATTTGACCCCTGAATCTACGTCGGTTCAAGAAGTTAAGGTTGAAAAAGTACCAGAACCGGAGCCGACCCCAGAACCAGAACCCAAGGTGGTAAAGCATACATTGGAAATGGAGGAGGAGCCGGTAAAAGAGGTTAAGCAGACTATTGCTCCGAAAGTGGAAGTAAAGGATCCTCTTATTCCAACTACCAATTATATCAGAAACTTCAATGTGTTCTATGAGGAAGTTATTGCCGACAAAGTGGATGACGATTTTGTAATCATCGAGGCGAAAAATGTCATCAATAATTTTGATGTTATCGATGCAGAAGTAGTATCATCCAAAAGCAACGAAGACCAATTCACCTTGAGTTTTGATATGCCTTTGAACAATGATGAAGTAGAAGAAGAGGAAAAGGAACATACCGTGACTTTCAACTTGGATGATGATGGTTTAGGTGATGTGGAGGTGAACGATTATGTAGAGGTAAAACCTGTTCTGGAATACAAAAAAGAAGGTGAAACCCGATACGATCTCCAAGAATATATGGAATTGGAGGAAAAGTTGACAGGAGCCAAGTCCAAAGCAGAGACCCACGAACCAAAGATGGTCGAAAATGAGCTTGTTTTTGAGAAGAAGACGGTACAGGTAGAAGAAAAGAAGGAAGCCAAAGCTCAAAACGAGGAAACTATGGCCAGCTTAGACCCTATGAACAGTTCTATAAGTGATATTTTAAAAGATCGTGCGGATGAGCGCAGGAGAAAATTAAAAAACTTCAATTACAAGTTCCAGAATAACAGAAACAGTATTGATGAAATCGAAAAACAGCCTGCTTATAAGCGGCAGGGAGTTGATTTGACAGATGTTCCAAGGGAACAAAAGGTTTCTAGGACATCTTTAGGGGAGGATAGCAATGACGATTTGCAGTTGCGTTCCAACAACTCCTTTTTACACGATAATGTTGATTAGTAGTGTTTAAATAAACATCCATTTTAATGGAAAGCATAAACCCGGAAGTACAGTAACTTTCGGGTTTATTTTTTATCTTCGCGAACTAAAATCAGAACAGATGAATTTGCAAGACAAGGTGATGACAGAAATGAAGGCCGCGATGAAGGCAAAGGATACCGTTGCCTTGGAGTCGTTGCGAGCCGTTAAATCAGCTATCTTGTTGGCTAAGACCGATAAAGGTGCAGGAGCTGAATTGTCTGAAGAAGAGGAAATTAAATTGGTTCAAAAGTTGGTGAAACAGCGCAAGGATAGTGCAGCGATATACCAAGAGCAAGGACGTGAAGATCTTGCGGAACCGGAATTGGCACAAGTTGCAGTGATCGAAAAGTTCTTGCCGGAACAGCTTACCGAAGAAGAAATCGAAAAAGTGGTGGTACAGACCATCGATTCCGTTGGAGCTTCTGGAATGCAGGATATGGGCAAGGTTATGGGAATAGTTTCCAAGGAATTGGCCGGACAGGCAGATGGCAAGACCATTTCTGCCATTGTTAAGGCAAAATTGAGTTCATAATTAGTTAAGAATGGCCCAGTAGTTCAACTGGATAGAATATCAGATTTCGGCTCTGAGGGTTGGGGGTTCGAATCCTCCCTGGGTCACTAAAGGGGATTTTCTGCAAATCGAGTGGAAGTCCCCTTTTCCTTTGCCCTTCAAATCCCCTGTAAACAAAGAGATTGCGCCAAAAATCTCATTGACCCGAAAAGTTCGAACTTGCTTGTTTTTGAAGTCATACCCAATCCCGTCCGGGAACACCATATATTGTATGGACCTTTTTGTTTCCAAATCCCCTAACTTCCACAGTGATGGTAGGTTACAGGCATAACCAAGTGCCAATTTTACGGACTTTTTGAGGTTCGAACTATTTATTCCCCCATTTTCCAATTTCATCTCCAATTCCCTTTGTTTAGCTTTCAGTTCAGGCATAAAAAGATCATATTGGGACTTTGTGATCTCGTTCAGCACGACAAATCTTCTCTCCAATGTGTCTATCCTTTCTTTGAGTTGGCCGAGTTCTTTGGTCAACCGCTTTTGGTCTTCAAGTGCCTCTTGGTTTTTATCGATCAAGGTGTCGTGTATGATATCGGCCAATGGCTCGATATACTTTTTGTCGGCCAGTGCATACCTGCCCAATACATTCAGAAACTCTTTATGGAGCTTATTGGCACTTCTGTTCTCCTTGCTGCCCTTACGCCTGTTCTTGTAATAGTACAGGCCTTTTTTCTTCACGATATATCCAGTGTAGGGTGTTCCACAGACCGAAGATCTGACAAACATCTTCAATGGCAGGTTTTCGTCATCGAACGAATATTTCTTCGGTGGCTCACCTGCATGGAGGAGATTGTGTATCTTAAGGAACATTTCTTTCGATATGAGGGCCTCGTGTTTTCCTTGGATCACTTCACCGGGAATAAGGCTGTTCACGATAAGCCCACAATAGAACGGGTTTCTAAAAAGGTCCGTCAATCTTTTTGCATGTATGTCCAGGCCCTTGTCTTTAAGTCGTTTTGCAATCTCGACATGTGACATGTCGGAATTTGCCTTCCATAAAAAAGCCTGTTTTAATAATCTTCCTTCCTCCGAGATCACAAAATTCGGAATCTTCCCTTTCCCGGGATTTGTATTGGTATATCCAAATGGATAGGCACCCGTCCAATATCCCCTTCGCAGCTTCTCCCGCATTCCCGTAATGGATTTGTCCCTACGAATCTGGTTGTCGAAGTGGGAGAACATATGGTACAGGTTTTCCTGGAACGTACCCGCACTTGTGGTCACATCGATTTCCTGGGTGGCCGATATAACGGCCACTCCCTGCTTTTTTAACTGTTCACTGATATAGGCGCCGTTCGCACCCGTTCTGGAAAACCTATCATAGGAATAGACGATGATATAGCCGATGTTCTTTCTCCTTTTTACATAGCTGAGCATCCTTTGGAACTCCCTGCGCTCATCGCTCTTGGCAGATTCATAGGTTCCCCCAAAATATTCCAATACTTCCAATTCTTTTCGAATTGCATATTCTTGGCAATATTTGAGTTGGGTCGTCAGGCTGGCATTGTTGTCAAATTGCTCCTTACTGGAAACACGGGTGTAGATAACTGCCGTATTGTTCTTTCCTATTATCCTTCCTTTTTCTTTTTTCGCAAATTGACCGAATCCCTCTAAGTTCATGTGTTCCCTTTTTTGAGCTATATTATCAGTTTTATGTTGTTCCATGATTTCCTCATATTGTCCCTTGCCATAGGCAACTTAACAAGCCAAATCTGTTCATTTTCCATTCTTCAATATGAAATGCCCCCATTTCTTTTTCCCCCTTTTTCAATACCAAGGTTGAAATTCTTCGAAAGGTTTTTTTTTTGACCTATTTCCCTTTGCATCCTGTTGATGGACGTATCATAAAAAAAGTTGATTATCGGCAACATATTGTTGTGTTTATCCGAAGCTTTGAGAGCATCGATATAGTTTTGCCTTTCCTCCTTCAAAATGATTATATGGGGGTGGCCGAACCTTCCCAATATGAAATTGGACAATAAACGCCCCAACCTGCCATTGCCATCTGGAAAGGGATGCGAGTAAATGAACATTTGGTGGAAGATCGCGCTCAGTTCCAAGGGGTGCGTCCTGTCCTCCTTGATGGCCCTATTGAAACTTTCCAACATTTTGGGCATATTGGCCACGGCCTTTTTGGTGTCCCTGAAGATAGTGTCCCCAGCGGCCATCTGGGTTTTTGAGTATTCGCCCGGCCTATATCCCTTATAGGAAATGGTGTTCTTGGTCAAAAGAACGTGCAGATGCTTTACAAGTCTTTCATCAAGTTCCGCTCCGGGGTGCTTCAGGACATAATCATAGGCCTTGAAATGATCCAGGATCTCAAAAGCTTCCAATAGGGTCTTGTTCACCAGGTTAAGGGCATAGCCCTTTTCCCTTAGCTCCCTTGTATCATCGACACTAAAGCTATTGCCCTCTATGCCACAGCTATGTGCGGAAAAAAGTATCTCATTGTACCTTTTAAAATCGGTCTCGTTGAAAGAGGAAACGATTATATCGGAGTACTTGCCCCTTAGGGATTCATATTTTTTCCGAATATCTATGAATGGATCTGTATTTCCCATTGTTTGTTCAGACTTTGTTGTTATCACTTAGTTGTTTAAAATGCTCTCGATGTTATCAATAAAGTATTGGTCAAAAATCTGCATGAACAATTCCTCTTTGATCTGGACTCCCTTTTTCGTCGGGAAATAAATTTCATCGCCAGAATCATCAAAGCCACGTTGGTAAAATCTGATGTCCACAAAATTGTAATCGTTTCCAAAATATTTTATCCGGGTCAACCGGACCACTTCGTAGGACTTTGTTCTCACCTCTTTGAGCAGTTTTTGGTACTCTATCTTATATTTTTGGTTTGGGTTCATCCTTTATCCGGATTTTGAATCAATTCCTTTTTTTCTCTTGGTTATGTCTTTTT
>Ga0208449_1000035_pt1 | contig 143349 bp, 139 predicted proteins | sample MalvireepMed_s17_FD_184247 | JGI IMG/M metagenome (GOLD analysis project Ga0208449, IMG submission 184247) | Marine viral communities from the Global Malaspina Expedition - Malaspina viral metaG DeepMed_s17 (SPAdes) (version 2) | ecosystem: Environmental > Aquatic > Marine > Oceanic | place...
GACAAAACTCAATTTCGACGAGTCACTGTCCTGATATTTCGTATCCGAAATACCTCGGCCAGCGCCCACACGAATTACTTGGTTAACTTTTTAAAGAGCGTTCGGGGCTTGCCCGATCAAGGTGGCGCATTCTACATCGAATCGCTGCCTTGTCAACCGTTTATTTTGACTTCGGTTTTAAACCGAAAAACTGCCAACAAATTCAAACGGTTGCCTTTCAATTTCTGGTCCGCCTCGGCGGCGTTCCCCTCGAAAGAGATGCGCATTCTACAGAGCCCTGAGAATGTGTCAACGAGGTTAATCAATTAATTTTACTCTGTTTCGGTTACCCCCTATAACGCTGATCAAACCGCAATCAGAACGTTCATTTTTCAGGCCGAAATTACGCCGACTCGCCTGCCGAGCGGCGCGATTTTCTAAACAGTGCAAAAACCGGCCCCGACAACGCATAGATAAGGAACCCGCTAAACAGGACTGTTGCCGGATCAAGCGCGACAACCACAAACATCAGCACCACCAGGAGTATTGCAGCGAACGGCACCCGCCCCCGCATATCCAGGTCCTTGAAACTCTTATAGAGAATGTTGCTGACCATCAACACACCACAACCGCCAACGACGATGATCGTCATGAGGGTTAGCCAACTGGCCGGCTCCATCGCATGAAAACACCACACTAACCCGGCAACACACGCTGCAGCCGCAGGACTGGGCAGCCCCACGAAAAACTTCTTGTCCATGGAGCCGATCTGGGTATTGAATCGCGCCAACCGCAAAGCAGCTCCCGCCACATAGATAAAGGTAATGGCCCAACCAACCTGACCAAGACTGTTCAGCGACCAGAAGAACGCCACCATACCCGGAGCCACACCAAAGGCGACCATATCCGCGAGACTGTCGTATTCCTCGCCGAACTTACTCTGAGTATTGGTCAACCTGGCAACCCGACCGTCAAGCCCATCCAGGATCATGGATACAAAGATCGCAATCGCGGCATTGTCGAATACGCCGTTTGCGGCGGAAACGATCGCGTAGAAGCCAGAGAACAGGGAAGCCGTTGTCAGCGCATTAGGCAGCAGGTATATCCCCTTGCGACGAACCGGCGCCCCCTCTACCAACTCTTCCTCGACAACTTCGCCGGACTCAATATCATGTTCATGACCAGAGGCGTCTGACCGTCCCCGAACATCTTTCTTTTCAGCCTGTGTTTCGGCCTGCTTCTTTTCATCAGTCATTCCAATCACTCCGGAAAGCATTTAGGCGGAGTATATACGAAAAACGCGGCCACCCGGGCCGCGTTTTCCAAACCAGTCCGAGGTACCGGATCAGTTTTTGTCTTTGTCCACGATCTTGTTCGCGGAGATCCAGGGCATCATGGAGCGCAGTTTTTCGCCAACGGTCTCAATCTGATGCTCGGCATTAATGCGGCGACGGGCCGTCATGGACGGGTAGTTGCTGCTGCCTTCCTGAATAAACATCTTGGCGTATTCACCGGTCTGGATGCGCTTCAAGGCATTGCGCATGGCTTCGCGGGATTGCTCGTTGATGATCTCCGGACCAGTCACGTACTCACCATACTCCGCGTTGTTGGAGATGGAGTAGTTCATGTTGGCAATACCGCCCTCGTACATCAGGTCAACAATCAGCTTCAGCTCGTGCAGACACTCGAAGTACGCCATTTCAGGCTCGTAACCGGCGTCCACGAGTGTTTCGAAGGCCGCCTTTACCAGCTCAACGGTACCACCACAGAGAACAGCCTGCTCACCAAACAGATCGGTTTCAGTCTCATCCTTGAAGGTGGTTTCGATGATGCCGGTGCGGCCGCCACCGATACCGCTGGCGTACGAGAGCGCCAGGTTCTTGGCGTTGCCGGAAGCATCCTGGAAGATGGCAATCAGATCAGGGATACCGCCGCCACGGGTAAATTCGGTGCGCACAGTGTGGCCCGGCGCTTTCGGGGCAATCATGATCACATCCAGATCTTTGCGCGGCACGATCTGGTTGTAGTGGATCGCAAAACCGTGGGCAAACGCCAGAGTGGCGCCCTGCTTCAGATTCGGCTCGATCTCTGCGTTATACAGTTGGGCCTGGAACTCGTCCGGCGTCAGAACCATAACTACATCCGCTGCGGCAACTGCTGCGGGAACGTCACTGGTTTTGAGGCCATAGGCTTCCGCCTTGGCAATGGAAGAAGAACCTGGGCGCAGACCAACCGTTACATCCACACCGGACTCTTTCAGGTTGCATGCATGCGCGTGCCCCTGTGAGCCAAAACCGATGATGGCAACTTTCTTGCCCTGAATGATGGAAAGATCACAATCCTTATCGTAATAAACCTGCATGGAAAACCTCTATAATATTGTATTGGCCTTTTGGGGGCCGTCATTGTACAGAATGATGTCAGTGCCTGTTACAGGCTTAATACCTTTTCACCACGGGCGATGCCCGAAACCCCGCTGCGAACAACCTCAAGCACGCCCGAGGTACCCACCGCCTGAATAAAGCCGTCCAGTTTTTCACTGGCACCGGCCAACTGAACGGTATAGACCGAGCTGGTAACATCCACGATCTGGCCACGGAAGATATCAACCGTACGCTTGATCTCGGCACGCTGGGACCCGGTGGCCTTGAGCTTGACCAGCATCAGCTCACGCTCGATGTGGGAGCCCTCCGTCAGATCCACCAGCTTGACCACTTCAATCAGCTTGTTGAGCTGCTTGGTGATCTGCTCGATGACTTTGTCCGAGCCTGTGGTCGTTACCGTCAGGCGCGACAGGGTTTCGTCCTCGGTCGGCGCCACCGTCAACGTTTCAATGTTGTAGTTACGCTGCGAGAACAGACCAACAACACGGGACAGTGCACCGGGCTCGTTTTCAAGCAAAACAGAAATGATTCGACGCATGATCAGACCCTCTCCGTCTTGCTGAGCCACATGTCCTTCATTGAACCACGGGCCACCTGCATCGGGTAGACGTGTTCAAAACGGTCCACGTAGATATCAACGAAAACCAGCCGGTCTTTCATCGCCAGCACTTCTTTGAGCTTTGGCACCAGATCTTCCTTTCGGTCGATTCGGACACCAACGTGACCATAGGCCTCTGCCAGTTTGATGAAGTCCGGCAGGGACTCCATGTAGGACTGGGAGTGACGGGACTCGTAGTTCATGTCCTGCCACTGCTTGACCATACCAAGGGCCTGGTTATTCAGATTGATGATCTTTACTGGAATATCGTACTGACTACAGGTCGACAGCTCCTGGATATTCATCTGGATACTGCCTTCACCGGTAATGCAAAGCACCTCGTCATCGGGGAAGTTCAACTTGACCCCCATAGCCGCTGGCAGGCCGAAGCCCATGGTGCCAAGGCCGCCGGAGTTGATCCAGCGATTGGGCTTATCAAACTTGTAGTACTGGGCTGCAAACATCTGGTGCTGACCCACATCGGAGGTCACAAAGGCTTCACCATTGGTAAGCTTCCAGAGCGCCTCCACCACTTCCTGAGGCTTGATGACATCCGGGCTGGTCTCGTAACGCATGCCATGGAATGCCCGCCACTCTTCAATCTGCTTCCACCAGGCAGCAATTGCATCGGCGTCAGGCTTTTCCTTGCTCTCTTTGACGAGAGTGATCATTTCCTTAAGCACCGCATCCACCGGGCCAACAATGGGAACATCCGCATCAATGGTTTTGGAGATGGAGGCCGGGTCGATATCGATATGGACAATGCGGGCACCGGGACAGAATTTTTCTGTCGCATTGGTCACCCGGTCATCGAATCGCGCACCCACACAGAGGATAAGATCCGAATGATGCATGGCCATGTTTGATTCGTAGGTGCCATGCATACCCAGCCAGCCGATGTGCTGAGTATCGGAGGCCGGATAACACCCAATGCCCATCAGAGTGTTGGTAATCGGATAACCCAACATCCTGACCAACTCGGTCAGCTGATCCGTGGCTTTGCCGAGGATGACACCGCCGCCCGCATAAATAATGGGACGCTTGGCTGCCATGAGCATATCGACGGCTTTCTTGATCTGCCCAGCGTGGCCACGAATGGCCGGATTGTACGAACGGAGCTTGACCTTCTTGGGAAAGACATACTCGTAGCGCTCGTTTGGCGTTGTCATATCTTTCGGGATATCAACAACAACCGGTCCGGGACGACCTGTCGAGGCAATGTAATAGGCCTTGCGAACGATCTCGGGGATCTCTTCCGGATGACGGACACTCAGGTTGTGTTTCACGACAGGACGGGAGACACCGATCATATCGGTCTCCTGGAATGCATCTTCACCAATCAGAGTCGATGCAACCTGACCGCACAGGACCACCATCGGGATGGAATCCATGAAGGCAGTGGCAATGCCAGTGATGGTGTTGGTGGCTCCAGGACCCGAGGTCACCAGAACGGTGCCCGGTAATCCGGTAGCACGGGCATAACCGTCGGCCATGTGGACCGCAGCCTGCTCGTGACGCACCAGAATGTGCTTGACTTTGTCCTGCCTGAACAGCGCGTCATAAATATGCAACGCTGCACCACCCGGATAGCCATATATGTATTCGATCCCCTCATCTTGCAGGGACCGGATCAGCATATCGGCGCCAGACAATAACTCCACGATGTTCTACCCTCTTCTACGAGTGAATGAGCCGGGAAACGTCCCGGTTGCCTGGATGTCCGGACATCATGCTTCTTGTGAAAGCTGAACCGGATACTCCGCCACACCAGCTATTAAGAGGTTGTCTCCTGGCCAGCCGCCCTCCTGAGGGTTGCGGAGAACGGCCAATCAACGGGTTGCACGTAAGCAACAACCAGTCCGCGACCTGCGCGGGGCATTCAGTGTGGTAATTAACGGGGGATACTCGCTCGGGATTGCCTGCCGTATTGACCCCAGTCTTCAGGCAATCGGTAATTTTGACAGCGCTAAACTCCCTGTCAATAGCGGCGGCTGTTTTCTCTGCCCGTACCCACCGAAGGTCTGCCATACTTTGTGCAACTATTTGAACCAGATTGAAGAAACTTGCCTTTACAAATGGCATGATAAACATAGGCTAACATAGAGACGGGGCCGCTACGGGCGGAACTTCGACAAGGCTAACGCGGAATGAGCAACGGCATGAACAGAAAAACCCTCACCCTGGCAGTACTTCTGGCTGCGACACCAGCAATGGCTTTCGCGGCTTCCGTGTATAAATGGACCGACGAAGACGGGGTTACGCACTTTGGCGATCGGCAGCCAACCGGACAGCAGGCGGAGTCCGTCAATGTTCGCACCGGCAAATCCTCCGGAGGCAACCGGATGAGCCCGCAGGAACAATTGAAACAGCTCGAAACCCGGGAAGCCAAAGAAAGCGAGAAACGCCAGGAAAGCGCCGTAGAGGAAGCGCGGCGCAAACAACGGGAAGCCAACTGCGAAACCGCACGCACCAATCTTAAGCTAATTCAGCAGAACAGCAGGATCCGTATAGAAGAGGAAGGGGAACTGCGGTATCTGACCCCCGAAGAAATCGAGGAGCAGAAACAGCAGTTTGAGAAAATCGCAGAGGAAAACTGCGGCGAACCTGCCGAAGGTTAATGCAAGAGACACTCTGGTTGGATCCGGACGAGGGAGAGCACAATGCTCCGCCTCGTCGCTCCTGACATTACGCTTTCAAGAACTCCAAACCATGATCTTTGACCGACCCACGAATGGTATCACCGGGCAGGAAGTCCCCTTGCAATAACCTCTGGGCCAGCGGATTCTCAATCATCCGCTGAATAGCCCGCTTCAATGGACGAGCACCGTAAACGGGGTCGTAGCCAACTTCCGCCAGCAGCTCCATCGCAGCGTCGTCCAGCATCAACGACATATCCTGCTCTTTCAGGCGCTTGCCCAGAGCATTAATCTGAATCCGGGCAATGCCCTGAATCTGGCTTTCAGCCAGCGGATGAAACACCACCACTTCATCCACCCGGTTAATGAACTCTGGCCTGAAGTGAGTACCCACTACGTCCATAACGTCCTTCTTCATGGACTCGTAGTTTTCCTCACCCGCTTTCTGCTGAATGATGTCCGACCCCAGGTTTGAGGTCATCACGATGACGGTATTGCGAAAATCCACCGTTCTGCCCTGACCATCTGTAAGGCGCCCATCCTCCAGCACCTGCAACAGGATATTAAATACGTCCGGGTGCGCCTTCTCAACTTCATCCAACAACAACACTGAGTAGGGCCGGCGACGGACGGCCTCGGTCAGATAGCCACCCTCTTCATAACCAACGTATCCCGGAGGGGCACCGATCAGCCGAGCGACGGAATGCTTCTCCATGAACTCAGACATGTCGATTCGAACCATGGCCTCCTCGGTATCGAAGAGGAACGACGCCAGGGCTTTGCAGAGCTCGGTCTTACCCACACCGGTCGGCCCCAGGAACAGGAAAGAACCATTAGGGCGGTGAGGGTCTGACAGTCCTGCACGGGACCGACGAACCGCGTTGGACACAGCCTCAACGGCTTCGTCCTGACCGATGACACGTCCATGGAGGGCTTCCTCCATTCGCATCAGCTTGTCGCGTTCGCCCTCGAGCATCTTCGAAACCGGAATACCCGTCCACTTGGACACCACTTCGGCGATTTCCTCATCGGTCACGCGGTTACGCAGCAGCTTCATCTCCATCATTTCCGCCTGGCTCGCCATATCCAGTTGGCGCTCCAGCTCCGGAATCCGGCCGTATTGCAACTCCGACATGCGCCCGAGATCGCCTGCACGGCGGGCATTTTCCAGGTCGATCCGGGCTTGTTCCAGTTGACTCTTGATCTTCTGGGAACCATGCAGTGCCGCTTTTTCGGTATTCCAGACCTCTTCCAGGTCCGCGTACTCACGCTCGATACCGGAGATGACATCCGAGAGCTCAGAAAGCCGCTTCTTGGAGGCGGCATCGGTTTCCTTTTTCAACGCCTCCCGCTCTATTTTCAATTGGATCAGACGCCGCTCAAGGCGATCCAGCGCTTCTGGCTTGGAGTCCATCTCCATGCGGATCTGGCTTGCAGCCTCATCCACCAGATCAATGGCCTTGTCCGGCAACTGACGGTCAGCGATGTAACGATGAGACAACTTGGCCGCTGCGATGATGGCACCGTCTGTGACCTCCACGCCGTGATGAACTTCGTAGCGCTCCTTCAGGCCGCGGAGGATCGCGATGGTGTCCTCCTCGGTAGGCTCGGAGACCAGTACCTTCTGGAACCGACGCTCAAGGGCGGCGTCTTTCTCAATATTTTCGCGATACTCGTCAAGGGTGGTGGCGCCGACGCAATGTAACTCCCCGCGCGACAGGGCGGGCTTGAGCATATTGCCGGCGTCCATGGAGCCTTCCGCTTTACCGGCGCCGACCATGGTGTGAATTTCGTCGATGAACAGGATGATCTGCCCTTCCTGCTTGGACAACTCATTCAATAAGGATTTGAGGCGTTCTTCGAAGTCGCCCCGGAATTTTGCGCCCGCAATCAAAGAGCCCATATCCAAAGACAGTACACGCTTGTTCTTGAGACCTTCCGGTACCTCGCCATTTACAATGCGTTGGGCCAGCCCTTCGACAATAGCGGTCTTGCCTACGCCGGGCTCACCGATAAGTACTGGATTATTCTTGCGGCGACGCTGCAGCACCTGAATGGTTCGACGGATCTCATCATCCCGACCAATCACCGGGTCCAATTTGCCAGCCTCGGCACGTTCGGTCAGATCAATGGTGTATTTGGAAAGCGCCTGGCGATGCTCTTCTGCAGACGCATCGTCAACCGACTCGCCACCCCTGACCTCATCGATGGCACGCTCCAATGCCGATTTGTCAACACCCTGCTCCCGCAGAACCCGCCCAAGGCTGCCCCGGTCCTCTAGCGCGGCCAGCAGCAGCAATTCGCTGGAAATGAACTGGTCACCACGTTTCTGCGCCAGCTTGTCGGCAATATTGAAGAGCCGGCCCATATCGTTTGACATAGAGACATCGCCGGCAGAGCCCTGCACTTCCGGCAGGTTTTCAATCTCCTGGGCCACAGCCTGGCGTATCCGGGAAGGCTCAGCGCCCGATTGTTTCAACAGCGGCTTGATGGAGCTGCCTTCCTGGTCCATCAGCGCCTGCATCAGGTGCACGGGTTCTATAAAGTTGTGATCCCTGCCTACCGCTAGCGACTGGGCGTCGGCCAGTGCTGTCTGGAGTTTGCTGGTCAGTTTGTCGATTCTCATAATTCGGTCTTCCCAAATCTCTGTCACTGAACCGATGGGAGACTTCCATCGGCGACATTGCGTCTGCTTTGACAGTTAATGTAGGGGCGATTGGTGGGAGTTCAAGCAGACCGGACGGGAAAGTGTCAGAAAATTGACGAATGTCATGAGATGAATATCAGGCTTGCCATTCTCCCGGTTTGCCCGTCTCGACGATAGGAGAAAAAACGCTCACGATCAGTCACCGTGCAGAATTCACCACCGTAGACCTGAAGCACACCTGCCATTGCCAGCCTCTGCCGGGCAAGCTCATAGATATCCGCAAGATAATGGGTAGGATTTCGAGGGCTGGAAATGAATGCATCACCCGATTGGAAATCGTTCATCAGGAAAGCCTCCCTGACCTCGGGGCCAACCTCAAACTGCTCAGGACCAATGGCCGGCCCCAACCACGCCAGGACGGCAGCAGGATTACCCAGATACTCAACCGTTCGCTCCAGAACACCACCACACAAGCCGCGCCAGCCAGCGTGAGCAGCGGCCACCTGGCCACTGGCGGGGTTACAGAAAAGCACCGGAAGACAGTCCGCTGTCATCACCACACATGCCACCCCAGGCTGGGAGGTCACACTGGCATCCGCGGTGACCGGACCCGACTGCGGCAACTCAACAACGTCAGTACCATGAACCTGATTAAGCCAACCGAACGACTGAGCGCCGGGCTCAGCCCACTGCCCAAGCAGGGACCGATTTTTCGCAACATCATCGGGATGATCTCCCACATGCGTGCCGAGGTTCAGGGACTGCCACGGCGCCTGACTGACCCCGCCCATTCTCGTCGTGCATGCGGCATGAATCCAGGACGGAGCGGGCCAGTCAGGGACAATCACCGGCAGTTCAGACGTCATGGTTCTCCAGCTCCTTAACGTGCTTGCGAAGTGCGGCCAGCAGACCCTCGATGTCATCGGGCAGTGGTACCTCCCAGGTCAGTATCTCACCGGTTTGCGGGTGTTCCAATGTCAACTGGCGTGCATGGAGTGCCTGCCGCTGGAAACTGGCAAGCACGTCCCTCAGTTCGTCTGTTGTGCCTTTCGGCAGACGTAGCCGACCGCCATACTGAGGGTCGCCCACCAATGGATGTTTCACGTGGGCCATATGCACCCGTATCTGGTGGGTACGGCCGCTCTCCAGCTTACAGCGAACGTGGGTGTGCGCTGCGAAGCGCTCCACCAGGCGATAATGCGTTACCGCCGGCTTGCCGGTGGGCACAACCGCCATCTTCTTGCGTTCACGGGGATGGCGACCAATCGGCGCGTCCACCGTCGAGCCGCCAGTGAGAGTTCCCACTACAATGGCTTCGTATTCCCGCCCCATGGCCCGTGTCTGCAACTGGTCGACCAGCGATGTGTGAGCGATCAGGCTACGCGCCACTACCATGATACCGGAGGTATCTTTATCCAGGCGGTGCACAATACCCGCCCTGGGCAGGTTCTCCACCTCCGGAGCGTGGTTGAGCAAGGCGTTGACAAGGGTACCGTCGGCATGACCGGCAGCTGGATGGACCACCAGGCCAGCAGGCTTGTTGATTACCAGCAGGTGCTCGTCCTCATACACAATATCCAGGGCAATCGATTCCGCCTCCCAACTGACTTGCGCTTCCGGTTCGGCATCCAGCTCAAGCCGGTCACCCAGCATAACCTTGTCCCGAGGCTTGCAGGTTTTTCCATTGACCGTCAGCGCGCCGCTCTTGATCCAGCCCTGCAGCCGGGAGCGAGAGTGCTCCGGCATCAGTTCGGCTGCGGCCTGATCCAGGCGGCGGTCGCTGTGCTCCGGCGGAACGGAGAAACTGGCGATAATACGGTTTTCAGATGACATTAAGCCCCCGGGGCCGGTATGAGTGTTACGTTTGAGTCAGAATTTCTGAATCCACGGTGCATGCCACTGCACATGTGAACGGATCCCCGTTACAATGGCCGACGTTTCGAATTTTGCCATTATACGGGATTCCGGCATGAGATCAGTTGTCCGATTACTGCTAGTCACTACCGCAGCACTCCTCATCAGTGCCTGCGCATCCAACGATAAGCAGGAAGAAGTACTGCCGGAACAAACCTATTACGAAAATGCCCGCGATGCGATGAACTCGGGCAATTTCAACGAAGCCGAGCAGAATCTCGATTATCTGGAAACCTACTACCCGTTTGGCCGGTATGCGGAACAGGCCCAGTTGGACCTGATCTATGCGCGCTATCAGAACCTTGATCTGGAGGGTGCCCGCGCCGCAGCAGACCGCTTTCTCAGGCTGAATCCGCAAAGCGATCACGCCGACTATGCACTCTACATGCGCGGCCTGGCGTCCTATAACCTGGACATTGGCCTGGCTGCCCGGTACTTCCCAGTGGACGTTTCAGCAAGAGACCCCGGAGAACAGCGCCAGGCGTTCCGGGACTTTTCCGAGCTACTGAACCGCTACCCCTCCAGCGAATACGCGCCAGATGCCCGCCAGCGCATGATTGCGATCCGCAACCGCCTGGCTGAACTGGAACTTCACGCGGCACGATATTACATCAGCCGTGAAGCCTACATCGCAGCGAACAACCGAGCTCGATACATTATCGAAAATTATTCAACGACGCCGTCCGTCGAAGAAGCCTTGATCATCCTGGCGGAAACGTTCCGTTTCATGGATCTGAAAAAAGGAGCAACGGATGCCGTGGCGATGCTGAAAGAGAACTTCCCGGACAGCGCCGCCTTCAATGAGAACGGAGAGTTCCAGCCAGACATACTCAAACGCGAGGACCGCTCCCTGTCTAGCGTGGTCACCTTCGGCCTGATGGGCGACGAATAACATTTAGCAGGGCTGCCCGAGCAATCAGGCAGCCCTACCGCAATCTACTTTCCACTTTTCCAGCCATTGGTAATCGGGTAACGCCGATCCTTACCAAACCCCCTTTCGGTAATTCTCACGCCTATCGGCGCCTGCCTGCGCTTATATTCGTTAATATCCACCAGCCGCACCACGCGATCGACATCCGCCCTATCGAACCCCTGAGCCACAATGGCATCGGCACTGAGATCCCGCTCCACGTAGAGATTGAGGATCTGATCGAGAACGTCGTATCCCGGCAGGCTATCCTCGTCTTTCTGATCCGGTGCCAGCTCTGCCGACGGCGGACGGGTAATGACCCGTTCCGGAATCACCTGCGAAACACTGTTGCGATACCAGGCGAGGTGAAAAACCAGGGTTTTGGGAACGTCCTTGAGCACATCAAAGCCGCCGGCCATATCCCCGTACAGGGTCGAGTAGCCCACCGCCATTTCACTTTTGTTGCCAGTCGTCAGCACCAGCGAACCGAACTTGTTGGACAGAGACATCAACAGAACGCCCCGCAGCCGGGCCTGCAGATTCTCCTCGGTGGTATCAGGTTGCGTGCCCTCAAACGGGGCCGCCAATGTTTTCATAAAGGCATCGTACATCGGCTCAATGGAGAACACGTCGTATTGAACGCCCAGGGCCACGGCCTCGGCTTCCGCGTCTTCAATACTCATACCCGAGGTATAGCGAAAAGGCATCATCACCGCGCGTACCCGGTCGGCCCCCAGGGCATCCGCCGCAACAGCCAGGGTCACCGCTGAATCGATACCGCCGGAGAGCCCCAGAACAACGGATTTAAAACCATTCTTGTTGACGTAGTCCCGCACTCCCAGGACCAGGGCCTTGTAGACATTTTCCTCCAGCGACGGTTCGGCAACGGCAGGCTGCGGGATTGGCTGGCAATGATGCTCACAGACGAAGTCCACCGGATAGAGCCCTTCGCTGAACTGTGGTGCTTCGGCTGCAAGCACCCCGGAATGGTCGTAAACCACAGAGCCACCATCAAAGACCAGTTCGTCCTGCCCGCCAATCAGATTGACGTAGACAATACTCACCCGATTCTCAAAAGCCTTGCGTTCTACCAGAGCCTTTCGCCGCACCTGCTTGTCAATATCGTAGGGTGATGCATTGAGGTTGACGACCAGTCTGGCGCCTGCCGCGGCAGCGTCTTCCACCGGCCCCTCGCTCCAAATGTCCTCACAGATGGTAATGCCCACTGGCACCCCTTTGATATCCATGACCAGAGTATCCACGCCGTTGGCAAAATAGCGCTTCTCGTCGAAAACCTGATAATTGGGAGGAAACCGCTTGAAGTAGCGACCGGTTATATTTCCCTGCTCAATGGCGACCGCAGCGTTGTAAAGTAGAGCGCCCTCCCGTATCGGGGCCCCCACGATGATGGCAGGGCCCAGATGCTCCCCGCGCAAGGTTTCCAGCGCGTCTGCAACGCGCACATCCATACTGGGCCTTAATAAAAGGTCTTCCGGTGGGTAACCGGTAAGACACAATTCCGGGAATACAACCAGATCCGCCTGATGCTCCTGCTCCGCGCGCCGGGTCGCCTCAATAATCTTCTGAGTGTTGCCAGGGATATCGCCCACCAGAAAATCGAGTTGAGCCATCACGACTCGAAGTTTTCCGGGCCCCTGACCCTCCTTTTGCACGGACATAACGCAGCTCCTGTAACTCATTGCCATTAAAAGGCTATTATAACCCCGCAAGACATCAGAATTCTCGCGGGATATCCACTGGACGATGGCGCAACCAATCACTCCTGATCAGCAACCCACAACCGATACACCGCCCTCATACCAGCGGGGCCGGCTGTTTCGGGTCTATAACCACTACCGTGTAGTCGTCAGCGTTATACTGGTGGCGTTGCTGTTTGTGGACCCTATAAACTTCGACTCCCGCTTCCGGGCAATGGATTATTACCAGGCCGGGGTGGTCTGCTATCTCGCCATCAATGGCTTCATTGCCCTGACAATGCTGGCAGGGTTTCAGCCCAGAAGCCGCCATATCACAGTATCCATATTGATGGACATCCTGCTCCTGCATGGACTCCTGATTGCCAGCACCGGCATTACCAATGGCCTGGCGAATCTGGTTATCGTTTCCGTGGCTGCAGGCAACATACTTACCCCTACCAGGATCGGCACCTTCTACGCGGCGTTGGGTGCTATCTGTTCTCTGGGCATCTCGGCCTGGTCCGTGCTGGTGTTTGATGACTCCGCCGATGAAATTGTTCGCGCTGGCTCCCTGGGCATTCTCTATTTTGCCGCAGCGTTCATCCTCCAATACATATCCCGGCGCATGCTGCGAAGCGAAGCGCTTGCCAGTTCCCGAGCCCGCAGCATTGCCGAACTGGAGCAGATCAATCGCCAGATTATCCAGCGCATGAGAACCGGCATACTTGTTCTCGACCGGTTCGGGCGAATCCGCCTGGCTAATGCTGCTGCGGAAGAATTGCTGTTTGGCACTGCCACCGAGGACTCGAAATTACCCAGCCGGGGACGAAATCTGCCACGGCCGCTCCGAAGAGGCCTCGATGCCTGGCTGAAAGACCCTGCCCGCAGAACAGAACCTTTCCAGGCTACACAAACCTCGCCCGTGGTACAGGCCAATTTCACTCAGCTCGATCAGCAGCGCGGCGACCAGATCCTGGTATTTATCGATGACATGAGCAGGGTGACGCAACAGGCCCAGCAAATGAAGCTGGCGTCCCTGGGGCGGCTGACCGCAGGTATTGCCCATGAAATTCGGAACCCGCTGGGGGCCATCAGCCACGCGTCCCAATTGATGAACGAATCCCCCAACCTGGATGAGGGGGATCGCAAAATGCTGGACATCATCGAACGGCATTCCCGACGGGTTAACGGCATCATCGAAAATGTGCTTGACCTGTCGAGACGACGCGCTGCCGACACCGACCTCATTGACGTCGACAAATGGTTATCCGCGTTCCGCGACGATTACCTGCAAACCCAGAGTAACGAACACCAGAAATCCGACGAGATTCTGCTTCGCACCGAACGCAACCTACCCCTGGCGCGCTTTGATGTCAGCCAGATTGAACAAGTGATGGTCAACCTCTGTGACAATGGCCTCCGGTATAGTAAACAGACGACCGGCGAACGGCGCATAGAACTGTATGCAGGTGTGGCCGCCGATGGCGAGCGCGCCTACGTGGATGTTCGCGATTTCGGCCCGGGCATCGCTCCGGAGCACCGCGTGTCTGTTTTTGAACCTTTTTTCACAACCGACAAGAGTGGGACGGGACTCGGCCTTTATCTGGCTCGAGAACTGTGCGAGGCTAATCAGGCTCACCTGTCCCTGGTAGAGGACAACCAGCCCGGCTGTTGTTTCCGCATTACATTCGCCCACCATGGACGGATGATCTAACAAATCCGGAAGCCCGGTAGTCTGAATAACGACATGGAACCGATAACAATCCAATGACCACTCATACCGCCCTGATCGTAGACGACGAACCCGATATCCGGGACCTTCTGGAAATCACACTCAGCCGTATGGGAATAACAACCCTGACCGCGCCAGACATCACCTGCGCGAAGAAGCTTCTGGGTGAACACAAACCACAACTCTGCCTGACAGACATGAACCTGCCCGATGGCAACGGCATCGAGCTTGTGCAGTGGATACAGCAGAATACGCCCTGTACCCCTGTGGCTGTAATCACGGCCTACGGCAACATGGATACGGCCATTGAATCCCTGAAGGCCGGTGCCTTCGATTTTGTGTCCAAGCCGGTTGAGCTTCCGCGGCTTCGGGAGTTGGTCAACAGTGCTCTCAAGCTATCAGAACCAGAGCCAGACGCCGACTCTGGTTCCGATGAACCAGGCCTTCTGCTGGGCAAATCCGCAGAAATAAAGCGCCTGAGAAACCAGGTACGCAAGCTGGCCAGAAGCCAGGCGCCGGTATTTATCAGCGGTGAATCCGGCAGCGGTAAGGAACTGGTGGCTCGAATGATCCACATCCAGGGCCCTCGCCGGGACAAGCCGTTTATCGCGGTTAACTGCGGTGCAATCCCCTCCGAGTTGATGGAAAGCGAGTTTTTCGGCCACAAGAAAGGAAGCTTTACTGGCGCTGTGGACAATAAGGACGGCCTGTTTCGTTCCGCCGATGGCGGCACCCTGTTTCTGGATGAAGTTGCCGACCTGCCGCTTGCGATGCAAGTGAAGCTACTCCGTGCCATTCAGGAAAAAGCCGTTCGGCCAGTAGGTGACACCAAAGAGGTACCGGTGGATATCCGAGTACTGAGCGCCACCCACAAGGACCTGCCCAACCTGGTACAAGAAGGGGAGTTTCGCCAGGATCTGTTTTACCGGATCAACGTCATCGAGCTGCCGGTACCGGCACTGAGAGACCGGCCAGATGATATCAACCTCCTCTCAGTACACATTCTCGAGCGCATCGCCCGGGAGTATGAATGCGAGCCAGCATCACTGACCCGCGAAGCTGTAGAGAGACTAAAAGGCTATGAGTTCCCAGGCAATGTGCGAGAACTAGAGAACATCCTGGAAAGGGCTTTCACGCTCTGCGATGCCGACCTGATTGGCCCCGAAGATCTTCACCTGGGTAACGGCCCGGCACCTTCCGGAGTCTCGCCCGCCGGTGGCTCGGCGCTCTCAGCAAAGCATGAAACACTGGCGGTTCCCGAGGGAAAAATTGACCTCGAAAACTACCTGGAAACCATTGAACGGCAAGCCATCGAGAAAGCCCTTGAGGCAACCCGATGGAACAAGACGGCGGCGGCCAAGAGACTGGGAATCAGTTTCAGGGCATTACGGTATCGGTTGAAGAAGTTGGGGATGGAGTGACACTTATTGTAGAATTTCGGCGCCGGTCGAGTATCCGGCGTCTCATGAAAACGACTAAACTTTGTTCCAGGAAGGAACATAAGCGGAGAATCAAGGATGAACCTCTCTCGTTCTGCCTCAGGCTTTACACTTATAGAGCTTCTGATCGTACTTGTTTTTATTGCCGTCGCCAGTAGCTACACCCTCAGCAATTGGGGTGGCTGGTTTGATACGTCCAGACATCGCAACCTGATCCTTTCCTATCAGGAGCACTTCGCTTATGCCCGGTGGGAAGCAGTCACCAGCGGTAAAGTGGTTACAATCTGCCCTTTGTCTATAACAAGCACTTGTATTGATGACTGGAACAGCGAAGTGTCCGTTTTTCATGACAGCGATCATGATGGAAAACCGGATGGGAATGAAGTATTGCGCGTTATTTCCAGGCCGGACGGTTTCAGCGTCACGTCGCGAACCGGTGGCAAGGGCTATTTGCGCTTCTCACCGAATGGAACAACCCATGGAATGACGGGCAGCCTCGTAGTCTGCTCCAGTCATGCCCGAAAAAAACTGATGAGTTACCTTGCCCTCAATAAAGGTGGACGGTTGAGAATACAGCATGACGACGATCACGACAGTCTGATCATGCTTCCGTGGGGCACCGAATTAAGATGCTGACCTGATTGTTGAGAGTAGCGGGCCTGACGGGCCCGCTAAAGCAGATGATTTACTTGCTCCATGTATTCTCATCGGAAGCAAACGTCCCGCTGTTGTCCTTATCCCAACGTTTTACACCTGTGGACGTAAGTTCCATGATGCCATCACCCGCCTGGCCGTTCTTCGGGGTCGCGCGCAAAACATAGGAAGAATCATCGGCAGACTGAATTGTCAAATCGTAGAACTTGGTCGCCCCATCTAATGGCGCCTCATTGGGGTAAATACCGGGACTCCCTGTATCACCACTTTCAGCAGCATTTTTGTAACTGCTGTTCGTCGTGTAATGGCGTTCCATAGCATTGGCCAATCCCGAAAGTGCACCCTGAGCATCTGAACGACGAGTGCTCTCAACGTGCTGGAGATAGCTGGGGTAGGCAACCGCCGCCAATATCCCGACGATTGCCACCACGATCATCAATTCTATTAACGTGAAACCTTTTTTAGTCTTCATGGCAAACAAGGCTTACTCCTCAAACCAGTAGGTTTCAACAACGCCGACGACTGAATCCACGGTCCGACACTCCGCACCAACACACACGACATCCGTGTCATCAACACGCATCCTTTGAGGATTAGGGGGCAGGCCGATCGTGTTCAGCTCTACAAATCGGTCTTCGGCAGTGAGTTCATCACTGGTTCCACCATTACCGTCTGACTCGTCGTAGTTCACAACGGCGCGACTATCAAGTGCCGAAACATGGTACAGCCTCGAGGTACCTGCTGCAGGTACACACGGATTGGTGCTCGGAGTAGGCTCGTACGTGGTGAAAAAGATTTCGTTGTTAATGGTCTGGCTTGTAGACAGCACCTTCTCGCCGGTATTGCCGAGGCTGATGTACCAGCCTTTAGCGTTACCCAGAGCTTCAGCTGCTGCTGCGCGATCCGCTTCAGTTACGCCATCCTGAATGAGGTTGTCAGTAGCGTTATACAGCGATGCTTCCGTCAAAGCGGTGTAAGCAACGTTGCCGTCCGCATCAACGGGAGGGGATGTGACATCCGGCATTCTTAGCATGTAGAACCGGTCATCGATAGCCTCATCCAGAGGATGAGCCTGATATCCCGAGCCAATGGCTAGCCCTAGATACCTGGCGCCACCGACCTTGATGCCAAAAATATCCGGTGCGTGATAGAAACGCCGTGCATCTGAAGCGTCGTTACCAGCAAGGTCGGCTATTCTTCCACCCGTCACAAGAGAACTAGCACTGTTGCCATTCGTGATATCGAACCGGAAAATCTGCCCACCCATATCGCCAATGTAGATCTGGTTAGCGCGGCCATCACCTGTCACATCAATTACCTTCGGCGCAGACGGAATACTATATTCGAGGGTGGCCAGCTCAAGATCAGCACCACTGCCCGTCGGCCCAGCCCACCAGAGACGATCACCGGTCTCTGCGTCCACTATATAGATAGCGCGGCCAACACTGTCAGGCGTCCGAACATCGACGCTGTCCTGATTGGTGTCATAACCGCCACCGAAAATCAAAACCTCATACTGCTTATTGGAAATTTTCACTTTGGTTTTGGTTGGAGTCGACCAAGTCTGACCTAGCTCTTCGAAAGATCCTCCGTTTACACCACCTTCAATTTGCCAGAGGAAACTTGGAGCGTCCGGATCGGTAACATCCAGGCCATAATAGCTTGAGCCCCCCCTTCGCATGCCTGAGTATATATAAGCGTGGTCGTCACCATCATTAATCTGGCCATCGAAGTCATCATCGAATACCCAACTGACGATAGTGCCATCCATTCCGTAGGTTCGGGCTTCACCCTCTTTGTTGGTTTTCAGGCTCGCCTGATTCGGAAACAGTTCTTCAGGAATAAACGAGAAATGGGTATTGCCGGACTCCCCGCTGATTCCGTGAATAAAGCCTTGATTATCACCAAAGAAGACAGCTGTCGTGGGACTATCAGCCGTTCCCCCATATACAATCAGATGGGGCACGGAATGAAGCGGGTCCGCGATGAACTTGCGGGAATCGTCCGTATTTCCATCATTATCAGAGTCATCCAAATCCTTTCCACGAGTCCAGTCTATTAATGCAGAGCGGTCCGCGCTGGTCATCGTTGGATCGCCCAGCATTGCTGCGGTGATTCCACTGTTGGTTTTTACAACACTGTTTTGGACCGCGGTGAGGCTCGTTTTCTTTGAAGAAGCAAGGTACGTATAAACTTTGCGATTGCTATTAAGATTTTCGTGTTGCGAAGCCGCCCCCCCCGCACCGACTTCCTTGCCATCCGCAGCAGGGCTCCACCAACTTCTAGCCACATCAGAGAAAAAACCCGTAGTTGGATCGACTGCTTCATTACCGTCTGCGTCCAGAATCACCGCTTCTTTCTCACCGGTCGTATCATTCGTCACGACACCAAGCCGATACCTTTTAAGGTTCCCATCCCACAAGGGAACCGTATCAGGCTGAAATACCGCGAAGTACAACGAATCGAGATGATTCAGGCGATCGAAGGTATTAACAGCGATGCCTGGAGCTGCAAAGGTTGTAGAGCGAGCCAGTACATCAGTAAACAGATCATCAAAAGCCGACTTCAAGGACGCTGCGTTCTCAGCCTTAAAGTATGTTCCGTTACCCTTTGTCGCCGCATCTCCGAGCAGTTTTTGATCGGTCTTGAAGCCCACAGTGTATGTTGAAATACGCTGGTCGCCCCGAAAATCATCATCAGGGTCGTTGGATGGAGGAATCATATCGTTCTGCCACATATACCCAGCGATTTCGTCCAAGCAGTTATCTACACAGGCTCCGGATCCCAAGACTGCCTCAAAGTCACCCTCGTGGTTGGTGTCCTGCGTGGGTTCGCCATCGGTTAGCAGAACAACACTGTTTGGCTGGCACTCGTATTTAATAGGGCTTATGAACTTTTCATCTTCATAAACACCAGGCGGTACGTTAGCAACCCAATCTCCATTAGCATTCTGATAGGGCTCGTCCCAATATCTGATGAAAGGTTCTTCACCTTGAAAATAACGCATACTTTCAAACAGTGTCTCCGAAAGGGGCGTATTCCCTCCGTCACTGAGAGCCTCAATGCTGTCAATCAATGCAGCCCGCTTGTTTTCAATGGGGCTGACAGCAGACTTGAAGTACCCCCCTTCATTACCACCGAATACCATCAAACCAACATTGACGTCTTCCATATCAGCGAAGAGATCTTTGGTAACGTCCTTCATTACTCGAAGGCGGGTTTTGCCGTCAACATCTGCCGTTCCCATACTTCCCGAAACATCGAGAATGAACATGATATTGGGCTTTACCACACCATCTGCATCGGTGAAAAAGATCTCGGTATCGTCTGCAATCGCCGCAGTACCAGCCATTGTAAAGTAAGCAGCCGACAATACAGTTGTAAGGATATTGCTGAAATATTTCATCTCACTTCTCCTTCACCGCGCGGCGTCCAGAAGTTAACTTCAAACACCATTTTAGTTCTATCATCAAACATAATGGTGCCTGAGCGACCACTTACTTTCGGATAGTTCTCTGCTGACAAATCCTTCGCCCCCTCACTGATAACAATATCCTGGGCCGGCAGGTAAGAATGTTGTGTACAAAGTTCACACTCTACTACTCGCAACCCCAGCACATTATTTCCAGAGTCGAGAGTAAGATGAATTTCACTTGCCTCATACCCCTGAATCGTACTTTCAGACTCGCTCTGCGCAGAGGCGCTCGAAACTGCAATCATGGTTGTTAAAACCACCAACCGTAGACTCTGAAACATTTTGAATCTTGTCATATCGCCCCCTTCGAGCTCATTACGCTCAGTAGTATTCAATGCCTTTATAAATCGTTGCTCCTGCACCGGAGCCCGCCATTGTTGCAGTGCCTTTCAGCTCGTAACGGTATCCTTTGAGCGTTGGGGAACTCTCGTTGGCATCCATGGAACTCCCGCTGGTAATAATCACCTCGCCAAGGTATCTAGCCTGGTGTGTGCCGGAGATGCCTTTCGCGGAATCAAGCGTGTAACTGACAACATCGCTTTTCTCATCGGCGGACTTCATCGAATCCCGCAGCAAGGAGAGGTCGTTGTCATAAAGCTGTTCCAGTAGCGCCCAGACACTGCTCTCCGCGCCCTGGAACGCCCGATTCGAATTCTGCGCATTTGCAGCCATTCTCTCCTGCATGGTGGAACTGTTCATGCCAGCAACCCCCATCAAAGTGAGCACCAGCAAAAGCACAAGGCTAATAACCAGTACCGCCCCTTTTTGTCCCTTCTTGATGTTGAAGTCTTTCATAACGATAACCCGCTTTTTACTGAGTATAAGCTGTTGGTTAATCCCGGTTTCTCAGGGTGACCGTCGCAGTAAAACTTCTACGCAATCGGCGATCCTCAGGATGTTTCACTGTGCCGGAGCCGGAGGCAGCTGTAATCAATTCTCCTGGCAAGTCGTAACTGGCCTGATCATTGCCATCCCTGACTCTTTCAGCATCACTGACCAGCAAACCGATGCGAGCGGCCACCACACGGGTCATATCGAGGTTTGCGTCATCGGCAGTAGCGTAACGAAAGCTGTTGCTGGGCAGCTTCTCACCAAGCTCTACCTGGAGGCTCTCCACTCCCTCCACCAGCTCATCAATCTGAAAGGTTGGGGTTGCGGCGTTGAGCAAGTTGTCCCTGGCACGGTACAAGGCATAAATGTCCTCACCCAGACCGTCATCGCGTCCTGTGTCAGCAACGTAATAAATGGTTGATGAGAATCTCATTATTCGAGAGTCCTCCTTGTATGCCTGGCTGAGGTTGTTGCTTGAGTTCACATTGCTGGCATGGGCCCAGGTATCGCTACTTGGTTTACTGGAAATACGGAACAGATCCGCACTCTCACAGTCGGAAATCAGCACCATATCGTTCTGAGAAAACTGATTCACGTCAGTTCCAGTGACTTGGATATTGGCGTTGACCGTTTTTACGTTCCCCGTGAGTTCTACATTCGCAATTTCCCCTCGCTGGATGGCAATCACATCACTGCCGACACGGGCATTACTTTCAATAGACAGGTCGTCAAATTCGGTGCCGGCTGCCCAATCAGACCCCGTCACTTCCCAGGCGCGAAGGGTGGTCGCGAAAAAGTCACTTGTAGGGGGGTTGTCTGCTATCACATTCATGGTCACGTCGTCAGGATCAGCACAGCCCTGAAAACCAACCATTCGGAGATCCCGGGCGAGAATGTCAACGCCTATACGAGCCGACTCCTGAATTCTCGCCAGAGACGTACTCAAACGGGAAGTCTGACTGGAATCCATATACACCGTGAAAATACCCAATATCAGGGTCGCGCTGAGAGCCAGAGCAACCAGGAGCTCAATCAGCGACAAGCCTTTCTGGGCTGCGAGCGCCTGACTATCGAATGAAACTAACGTAAATCCCATAACAGTCCTCACAGCGAAAAGCTCAGTTCAAAGACGTTGTCGTTTGTAACACTCTCACCCGTATCACCATCGCGCTTCGTTTCATCCCAGGAAATGCGAATGGTAAAAATGTCGTTGGTTGCGTCGTGGGTTATGGTCCCCACGCCACCGGGCAACAACGTCATTCCCGAGCCAGCCCCCTGGATCTGCCGGGTCCACTGCACCTTGTCAACCGTCGCCTGCTGCTCTGGTGTACAGCCAACGGCGGTGGAAGCGCATGCACTTATCGTTGTCGATGCGTTAGCCGTGGAGAAGCCAGCGTACTTACCTCCATCCTCTGCTTCTTCACGGTTCGCGCGCATCCTGTCCGCCATGTCGTAGGCGAGAATGCTGGCCTGGGTGCGAAGATATGCCCCCTGATTGTTTCTCATACCATCAACCATCAGACCGGCAAGCCCCAAAAGCCCCACCGCAAGAATAAAAAGCGTTACGAGAATCTCTATAAGCGTGAAGCCTCGTGAGCGACTGCCCGGGCTCGCCTTTGATTTGGCTGTATCTGGAATGCGGTTTGTTTTCATCTTTTATTCCCAAGCAAAACTGAGACGTAACCGAACTGGACTCACGGGCATGAAACGTTGGTGCCACCATGGTCATTGAGCACACCGTCATTATCGCTATCGCGGGCGAGACGAGTTTGCCCGGATACGCTCACAACGACTGCTTTAGCTTCGTCTGCCCCCCTGGAGTCACAAATGCTGATGGTGCCGACGGCTGAAGCACCCAGACTCTCCGGAACCGGGTACCCGTTACCCGCAAACTGGATATAGGTACCGCCAGAGCTGGATAGCCCTGAGACCCTAAGCGTGTTCCCCCCAGCCAGGCCCTGAAAGACTCGCAAAATTTCATCACCATCACCGGCATCCAGTGTCCGATCGCCATCAGCATCCCGCATGACTATCCAGCCACCTTCCCAGGCTGCGGAATTAACACATGAACTGCCGTCAGTGGACGGGCAAACTGTAAGAGTTGCATCCGGCAGCTTCGAGGCTTCACTGCGGGCATAACTGATCAGGCTTGTGATTTCGTTAACCTGCGAGGTGATTCGGTTATTCATTATCAATGCCTGAAACGATGGCACTGCAATACCTACCACTATGGCCAGAACCACAACCGTCAGCATTAATTCGACCAGTGTGAAACCCCGGTTACTTCGCGCCAAAGTCATAAAATATTCCTGTTTTTGTACACGCTGACATTACTGCAGCGTCATTTTGACATCCACAGCATCGCGACAAGCGGTTTTTTGGAAAAGATAAACGGTAGGAAAAGACGAAGTTGTGTGAAATCCGTCTCAATAGGCGGGGCCTAAATCAAAGTAAGCGAGAAGGCGGCCTGTTAAGTAACTCTCTCGCTATGACACGTCCACCACATCAATCCGCAACTCCCGCGGCATAGAGAACACAATATTCTCTTCTCGCCCGGAAACCTCTTCGGGCATATCGCCACCAAGATCCCTAAGCCTGGCAATCACATCATTCACCAACACCTCCGGCGCGGACGCGCCTGCCGTTACGCCGATGGAGGTTTTACCATCAAGCCACTGCGGATCGATTTGCGAAGCTTCGTCAATCAGATAGGCAGGAGTGCCCATGCGCTCGGCCAGCTCCCGCAATCGATTGGAATTGGAACTGTTCGGCGAACCCACTACCAGCATTAGGTCACAGTCACCGGCCAACTGCTTCACAGCATCCTGACGGTTCTGCGTGGCGTAGCAGATATCGTTTTTGCGAGGGCCCTGAATGTCCGGGAACTTTTCACGCAAGGCATCGATGACTCGGGCGGTGTCGTCCATGGAAAGCGTGGTTTGAGTTACATAAGACAGCCTGGACGGATCTTTCACGACCAGTTCGGCAACGTCTTTCTCGTCTTCCACAAGATAGATATCGCCACCGTTGCCATGGTCATACTGCCCCATGGTGCCTTCCACCTCTGGATGACCATGGTGGCCAATGAGGATGCATTCACGCCCATCGCGACTGTACTTCATCACCTCGAGGTGAACCTTGGTTACCAGAGGACAGGTTGCGTCGAACACCTTCAACCCCCTGCGCGCGGCTTCATTCTGCACCGCCTGGGACACACCGTGGGCACTGAAGATCACCAGCTTGTCGTCCGGCACCTCTTCCAGCTCATCCACAAAGATAGCGCCGCGGTTGCGCAGATTGTCCACCACAAATTTGTTATGCACCACTTCATGGCGCACGTAAATGGGCGCACCAAAGACATCCAGGGCACGGTTCACTATTTCGATAGCGCGGTCGACACCGGCACAGAAACCACGAGGATTAGCGAGTCGGATTTGCATAGAATTGCCCTGAGATATCAAACAAGTTTGCAGAAGCCTGAGGGAGGACCAAAATGCGCTTAGTGGGCCCGACCAACAGGCTCCACATCAATAACTTCCACTTCAAATGTCAGTGTACGCCCCGCCAGAGGGTGATTAAAGTCCACCTCGACCTGATCCCCTTCCACACGGTTAACGACGCCCGGCAACTCACTCTGACGCGCATCCGCGAATGAGATCATAACCCCCTTTTCAAGCACCATGTCCGCGCTGAACTCACTCCGCTTGAACGTTTGCACGTTACTCGGATTATGCTGCCCAAAGGCCTTTTCAGGAGGTACTTCGAAGCTATTGCGGTCGCCCGCCGTCATACCCATCAGGTAGGCCTCAAAATTTTCCGGCAGGTTCTCGTCACCAATCTCCAGTGTTGCCGGCTCTTTCTCGAAAGTGGAATCAATGATCTCACCGTCACTGAACTTCAACGCAAAATGAAGCGTAACGCGAGTGCCCTGATCTACGGGAAGTTCTTTCATCAGCGATTGTCGCTCCTGTTGTCCGCATCCGGTTCCCGGGGCTTGCGGAATATATCCAGAATCATCATACCGGCACCAATAGTGATGGCCGTATCGGCGATGTTAAAAGCGGGAAAATGGTAGCCGTTCCAGTAAAAATGCAGGAAGTCGACCACGTAGCCATGAACAACGCGGTCGTAAACGTTACCCAGCGCGCCGCCAAGGATTAATACGATGGCAATCGCCGACCAGGTTTCATGGCGCCGCAGGGATTTCAGCCATACAACCAGAACTACGCTGACCACCAGTGCCAGGGAGACAAAAAACCAGCGTTGCCAACCTGCGGCACCGGCCAGAAAGCTAAACGCCGCACCGGTGTTGTGCAGCAAGGTCAGATTGAACAGTGGCATTACCGGTACCGGGTTGCCATAGGTCAGCATGGCCGTAGCCATGGCCTTGCTCCCAAGGTCCAGCACGATAACGAGCACCGCCAGCCAGAGCCAGCGGAGCTTGGAGCCGGTTTCTTCCGTATTGGTCATTACGCTTTCCACAAGGCGACGTCCATCAGGCGAACGAGCGGGACTCGCCCTGCCCTTCCACGTTGGTCACACAACGACCACACAGGTCGCCATACTGCTCACTCTGACCGACATCGGCCCGATGATGCCAGCAGCGTTCACACTTGGCGTGTCCGGCGGGGTTTACTTTTACAAGCAATCCCTCGTGGGACGTCGGCTCCGCGTCGCCGGCGTCAGACACCGGTGCTACCGTGGCTTCCGAAGTAATCAGCACAAAGCGTAACTCTTCACCAAGGTACTGCAGATCCTTGGCAAGGTCGCCTTCGCAGTAGAGAGTCACTTCAGCACTGAGGGAACCTTTGATTTCTCCCCTGCCACGAACCTCTTCCAGGCACTTATTCACCGCTTCTTTAACGCTGTAAATACGGCTCCAGTAATCACGGCCCAGTTCGGCGTCGCCCGGCAGTGCTGTCAGGCCTTCATACCAGGTTTCGTAGAACACGGTATCACCACGCTTACCGGGCAGGTGCTGCCAGATTTCATCGGCCGTGAAACTCAGGATCGGCGCAATCCAACGCACCAGCGCTTCTGCCACATGGAACAGGGCCGTCTGACAGGAGCGACGCTCGCGGCTGTCGGCCTGAGTGGTGTATTGCCGGTCCTTGATAATATCCAGATAGAACCCGCCCAGGGTGGCCTCGCAGAAGTTGTACACCTTCTGGTAGATGCGCAGGAACGCGTAATTCTGGTAATCCTCATGCAGCTCCGTCTGCAGCTGCAGGGCCTTGTCGACCATCCAGCGGTCCAGCGCGATCATATCCTCTGGCGCAACGGCATGCTGCTCCGGATCGAAACCCGTGAGGTTGCTGAGCAGGAAACGGGCGGTATTCCGGATACGACGATAACCATCCGCAGTCTGTTTGAGGATGTCCTTGGAAACCGTCATCTCACCGCTGTAGTCGGTGGCGGACACCCAGAGCCGCAGGATATCGGCACCCAGCTCGTTCATCACTTCCTGGGGCGCGATCACGTTGCCGAGGGACTTGGACATCTTGCGGCCCTTACCATCGACGGTGAAGCCATGGGTCAGCACCTGCTTATACGGCGCCACGCCGTTCATCGCGATGGAGGTTTTCAGGGACGACTGGAACCAGCCACGGTGCTGGTCTGAACCTTCCAGATACATATCTGCCGGGAACTGACCCAGTTCGGTGCGGGGACGCAGCACGGATTCGTGTGTGACCCCGGAATCAAACCATACATCCAGGGTATCCATCACCTTTTCATACTGGTCGGCATCACTGCCCAGCATCTCAGTGGTATCGATGTCGTACCAGGCGTCAATACCGCCCTTTTCGATTTCCTTCGCTGCCGCCTCAATCAGATTCTGGGTATCCGGATGCAGTTCCTGCGTTTCCTTGTGGATAAACAATGTGATCGGCACACCCCAGGTACGCTGGCGCGAGATACACCAGTCCGGGGATTGCCTGAACATGGCCTCGATGCGGTTCTGGCCCCAGGCAGGCACCCAGCGCACACCCTTGATGGCTTCCAGGGCGTCGTCACGGAGGTTTTCCTTCTCCATGCTGATAAACCACTGAGGGGTGGCTCGGTAGATCAACGGTGTTTTCGTCCGCCAGCAGTGGGGATAGCTGTGGCAGAACTTCTCCGCCCGAACCAGCTTGCCCTCGCGTTCCAGAGCTGAACACACAGGGTCATCCGCCTTGTAGACGTGAACGCCAGCAAACTCACCGGCGGCCTGGGTATAGGTGCCATCGGCCTTGACCAGGCTGATGGTATCAATGCCGTAGGCCTTCCCCACTTCAAAGTCTTCCATGCCATGATCGGGGGCCGTGTGGACGGCGCCGGTACCAGCGTCGGTGGACACATGGTCGCCCAGGACCAGCGGCACCTGCTTGTCATACACCGGATGATGCAGATCCAGTTTTTCCAGCGTGGCGCCTGGTACAGTCGCCAGTACCTCATAGTTCTCAACACCCCAACGCGACATGATGTCATCCACCATGTCCGCCGCGAGGATCATACGCTCCCGTCCATGTCCGGCATCGGTCTGTACCAGGGCATATTCCAGCTCAGCGTGCAGTGAAACAGCCTGGTTGGCGGGAATGGTCCAGGGTGTCGTCGTCCAGATAACAACTGACACATCACCCTCGCCCTTGTCGGTACCAAACAGATCGAGCACGCGCGCCTGGTCTACGACCGTGAACCGCACATCGATCTGTACTGACGTCTTGTCCTGGTACTCAACTTCGGCTTCCGCCAGTGCAGACTGACCGACCACGCTCCAGTACACCGGCTTGAACCCGCGCACCAGATGGCCTTTGGCGACTATTTTGCCCAAAGCACGCACAATGCCCGCCTCGACCTTCGGATCCATGGTCAGGTACGGCTTTTCCCATTCACCCATCACCCCAAGGCGGATGAAATCGGCCTTCTGGCCGGCGATCTGTTTGGTAGCGTAATCACGACAGGCCTGACGGAAGGTCTTGTAATCCACCTTCACACCCGCCTTGCCAATCTCCTGCTCCACCTTGTGCTCAATTGGTAAGCCATGGCAGTCCCAACCCGGCACATAAGGCGCGTCGTAACCCATGAAGCTGCGGGATTTGACGATCATATCCTTGAGGATTTTATTGACCGCATGACCGATATGAATGCTGCCATTGGCGTAGGGAGGGCCATCATGGAGGATGAACTTGTCCCGCCCCTCACGCTGCTTGCGCAGGTTGCCGTATACGTCCAGGTCCTGCCAGCGCTGGAGCATGTCCGGCTCGCGCTTGGCCAGGTTACCGCGCATGGGAAAGGCGGTTTCAGGCAGATTCAGAGTGTGCTTGTAGTCGCTCATGGTAATGGTGCGTAGCTCAGGTTGTTAAATGTCGGTCAACGTTCGGTGGCTGAGGAGCCATGGCCTGCAATCCAAGCCCGCGCATCGTCAAAGTCACGGGCAATCTGCTCCTTGAGGTCATCCACCGAGTCGAATTTCACCTCGTCCCGCAGGGCATGGCGGAAAACCACATCAAGACGCTGGCCATAAAGTGTGCCAGCAAAGTCAAACAGGTGCACTTCCAGGGACGGCTGCTTACCATCCACTGTGGGGCGCAGACCAATGTTGGCTACGCCGTCCAGAACACGGCCATCCTCAAGGGTTGCGCTTACCACATAGACCCCTTTCAGCGCCGGCATATGAGGTAACAGAATGTTCGCCGTGGGCGCGCCAATCTGCCGCCCCAACTGGCGGCCATAAACGATTCGCCCTCGGATGCGGTAAGGATGGCCCAGTAGATCCTCGGCGTCGTTGATCCGGTTCTCTGAAAGCACACCTCGAATTCGGGTACTGCTGACACGCTCGCCGTGCACCGTCACGGTACGGGTATTCTCCACCGTGAAGCCGCGTTGCTCACCCACTTCACGCAACAGCGAAAAATCGCCGGCCCTGTCGCAACCGAAACGGAAATCGTCCCCTACCACGAGATGGCGAACTCCGAGGCCATCTATCAAAACGTCTTCAATAAAGCCCATACCAGAGTAACTCCGGAACCGCTCGTTAAAACGCAAACACAGGACAACGTCGATGCCAGACGCCAGCAGCAATTCAAATTTCTGCCGGAACGGCATCAACCGTGGGGGTGCGTCACGGCCCTGGAAGAACTCACGGGGTTGGGGCTCAAACACCATCACCACGGAAGGCACGCCGAGCTCCAGTGCTTTTTCATGAACCTGGTCGATGATGGTCTGGTGCCCAAGATGCACCCCATCGAAATTCCCGATGGTGGCAACGCACCCGTTCGCGAGCGGAGCTTCGTCCTGCTGCGAAAGGCTTTTCAGGTTGGTCAGGCCCCGGATCAGACGCATGTAAAGCGAACCCTTGTTTGCCAGCGGTGTAGGTTTCACTGGTGAGAAAACGCGCGATTATAACCTACCTGTGGCGAAAATGTCTTACCCGAACCCCTGCCAATGCCAACACAATAAAGTACACCGCGACGCCCGAGACTACGAGAATACCCATATCCGTGGCCCGCTGGAGACCGCCTGCCATCAGCCACCGACCCACTGGCGGCTGTAGCCAGAGGATGACCGCAGCCAGGGCCGCATTGGCAAGTCCGATCTGAACCAGGAAGCGGGTCCACCCCGGCTGCCATTTCCAGGCGCCTTCACGGATAAGGCCACGCCACAGGAGCGCCGTGTTCAACCACGCAGACAGCGAAGTTGCCAACGCCAGCCCCGCATGTGCCAAGGGGAAAATCAGCGCCAGGTTAAATACCATATTGGCCACCATCGCGATAATGCCGATTTTAACCGGCGTTTTGGTGTCTTGCCGTGCGAAATACCCCGGCGCCAGCACCTTGATCAACATGAAGGCCAGCAATCCGGCGGAGTATGCTCGCAGGCTTTGGGCCGCCATAGTGACGTCGCGATCGGTAACTTCTCCGTAGTGGAACAGAGTCGCAATCAGTGGCTCAGCCAGAAGAGCGAGGGCCAACGCGGCAGGCAAACCGATAAGCAGCACCGCCCGCACAGCCCAGTCCAGCGTTGCGGCAAACTGGTCTGCCGATTCCGCTGCGTGTTTGCGGGACAGACTGGGAAGAATCACCGTGGCAATAGCGATACCGAATACACCCAGGGGCAACTCCGACAGGCGATCCGAGTAGTAAAGCCAGGACACACTGCCGGTCTGCAGAAACGACGCAAGAACCGTGTCCAGAAGCAGATTGATCTGGCTGACAGAAACCCCGAACAACGCCGGCACCATCAGCTTCATGATGCGACGGACCCCTTCGTGCCTGTAATCCACTTTTGGCCGCGGCATCAACCCTAACTGCATCAGGAAGGGTAACTGAAAGAACAGCTGCAACGCCCCGGCGATAAATACCCCCCAAGCCAAAGCGATGACAGGCGTTTCCATCAGGGGCGAGAGAAATATGGCCGCGCTGATCATCGCCAGATTGAGCAACACTGGCGTAAACGCGGGAACGGCAAAACGGTCGTAGCTATTGAGAATACTACCCGCAAACGCCGTCAGGGAGACCAGCAGCAAATACGGGAAGGTAATCCGCAGCATATCGCTGGCCAGGCCGAACTTGAGGTCGTCATCCAGAAAACCTGGCGCAAACACTGCGGTCAGAAGCGGCGCCCCCAGCATGGCAACTGCCGTCACGCCCAACAGAACCAACCCAAGGACGCCTGCGACCGCGTTAACCAAACGCCGGACTTCGGTGATGGACTCCTGCTGTCGATACGAGGAAAGCACCGGCACGAAGGCCTGAGCGAACGCACCCTCGGCAAACAGGCGGCGGAGAAAATTAGGGATTTTGAAGGCGACGAAAAACGCGTCGGCGCCCGCCCCGGCACCAAAATAACGCGCAATCACCATATCCCTTACCAAACCGAGGACCCGTGACAGCATCGTCATTGAGCCAACGACTCCAGATGACCTCAACAGCCCTGGTGGTTTGGGCAACGCCTTTGGTGTTTCTGTCTGCTCAGGTTCGGACGACATTCTAGGCCTGGACAATGGTTCGGTAGTTTCTGGATGTACCCGGGATGTAGCAGGCCATATTTCGGTAATTCCTTAGGGCCTTTACGGGAGTCTCCGGTGATGAGCGGCGAGTTTACCACAGGGGCCCGAGATACCGGGATGAAATAGCGTTGAGCCTTGACATTTTGGGGCTTTGGCGGCATAGTTCCGCGTCATTTATTTCGACGCGCTGGTTTTGGCGCGCCCGCGATTTTTACGAATCGATTCACAACGAATTTCGGATTTCACAGATCTCAGGAGTTATACGGTGGCAAATACCCCGCAAGCCAAGAAGCGCGCACGTCAGAACGAGAAAAACCGCAAGCACAATGCCAGCCTGCGTTCCATGGCGCGCACTTACATCAAGAAGGTCCAGGCCAGCATTGAGGCCGGCAAGCCAGAAGAAGCACAAGCTGCTCTCCAGAAGGCTCAGCCGATTATGGACAGCATGGTCAACAAAGGCGTGTTCGCCAAGAACAAGATTGCTCGCCAGAAGAGCCGTCTGAGCGCCCGCATCAAGGCCCTGAAGAGCGCGTAACGCTTCTTCGGAACCTGAATGAAAAAACCGGCCTGATGGGCCGGTTTTTTTGTGCCTGCCGATTATCTTACTCGCCTACACAATCACCATGTTGTCGCGGTGGATCATTTCTTCGTCTGAGATGTAACCCAGAACCTCCGTTATCCGGTTGCTGGAGCGGCCAGCGATGGCTCTGGCTTCGTCAGCATCGTAATTGACCAGGCCGCGGGCGATTTCTTTGCCGCTTTCGTCGACGCAGGAGACCATTTCACCCCGACGGAACTGACCGGAAACGCTTTTTACGCCAACCGGTAAAAGACTGCGACCACCGCGGCAGAGGACGTTGACCGCTCCCTGATCAAGGGTGAGCTTGCCGCGGGTCTGAAGGTGGCTGGCGAGCCACTGTTTGCGGGCGGCGATTCGACCCTGTTCGGGGAGCAGCAGGGTGCCGATGCTGTCGCCGTCGCGCAGGCGAGAGATGGCTTTTTCGATTCTGCCACCGACGATGACGGTGAAGGCGCCGGATCGGGCAGCCAGGCGGGCGGCGCGGACCTTTGTTTGCATTCCGCCGCGGCCCAGCACGCCAGCACCACCACCCGCCATGGCATCGAGCTCGGTGTCGCTGGCGCGCCGTTCGTCGACCAGCTGGGCATCGGGATTTTTGCGGGGGTCTTTGTCGAACAGGCCGAGCTGGTCGGTGAGGATGATCAATCCGTCGGCTTCGATCAGGTTGGCCACCAGCGCGCCCAAGGTGTCGTTGTCGCCAAAACGGATTTCGTCGGTGACAACGGTGTCGTTTTCGTTAACGATGGGCACCACGCCGAAATCGAGCAGCGCTCTCAAGGTGCTACGGGCATTGAGGTAGCGCTTGCGATCAGACAGGTCATCGTGGGTCAGCAGGACTTGTGCGGTGTGCAAATCATGTCGTTTGAACTGGGCTTCCCAGGTCTGCACCAGCCCCATCTGACCAACGGCGGCTGCAGCCTGAAGTTCATGCAGTTGCTCAGGGCGAACTGTCCAGCCCAGTCGGCTCATACCTTCAGCCACAGAGCCCGAAGACACCACCACCACTTCAACGCCAGCAGTGACCAACTCTGCAATCTGGTCCACCCACAACCCGAGAGCAGCAACATCCAGACCTCTGCCATCGTTGGTTAGCAAGGCGCTTCCGATTTTTATTACCAGGCGACGGGCATGACGTAATTGGGTGCGTGTACTCATTACATTCCAGCTCAGGGAGCGGACAGGCGGGGGCCTTGCTGGCGGATACGCGGTGAATACGTCCATGTACGCTCGACAAAAACATCCATGTTTTTGTCGATCCACCAGCAAGGCCCCCGCCTGTCCGACAATACTTTGGCAGTTAACTCTGACGACATAACTCGCTACTCAGGCGCGTAGACCACTTCTACATCGTAATCATCGTCATCGAAGTCGTCGTCATCATCGTCATCCTGACGGGCTTCGCGGCGGATCTGCCGCTCGGCTTCAATTCTCGCTCGCGCCTCTTCGTCCATTTTCCGGCGGCGCGCAGCTTCGCGTTCAGCAAACTCGGGGTTTTCCGCTTCTTCCTGGGCCTGATCTTCTATCCAGCGCATGACGGCCTGAGTCAACGGCTTGGTGCCTTCGCCGCTGAGTGCGGAGATGCTGAATACAGGACCTTTCCAGTCAAGTTCATCGATGATGGCCCGACAGTGCGCCTCACGGTCTTCTTCAGAGACCATATCTACTTTGTTCAGAACCAGCCAACGCTCGCGACTGGCGAGGGTTTCGCTGAACTTTTCCAGCTCGTGCTCAATCGCACGTACGCTTTCTACTGGCGAAGACCCGTCGTAAGGCGCCACGTCCACGAGATGCAGCAGCAAGCGTGTGCGCACCAGGTGCTTGAGGAAACGGATTCCCAGCCCTGCGCCTTCCGCCGCACCTTCAATCAAGCCCGGAATATCAGCAATAACGAAGCTCTGATGAGCCTGCACGCTGACCACACCGAGATTGGGCACCAGGGTGGTGAACGGATAGTCCGCCACCTTGGGGCGGGCAGCTGACACGGAACGGATAAAGGTAGACTTGCCGGCATTGGGCATACCCAGAAGACCGACATCCGCCAGTACCTTCAGCTCCAGCCTCAGGTTGCGAAGCTCACCCTCGGAGCCTTTTGTAGTCTGACGCGGGGCGCGGTTGACCGAGGACTTGAAGCGAGTGTTACCCAGCCCGTGAAAACCGGCCTGGGCCACCTTCAGGCGCTTGCCGGCATGGGTCAGATCCCCCAGTACTTCGTGGGTATCCATATCCACAACCGTGGTGCCTACCGGCACCGGCAACACCAGGTCGTCGCCCTTGATGCCAGTGCAGTTGCGGCCTGAGCCCGGCTGGCCATTCTCGGCTTTGTGTTTACGCTGGAACCGGTAATCGATCAGTGTATTGAGCGCACTGTCGGCCTCCAGATACACAGAGCCACCGTCGCCACCGTCACCACCGTCGGGTCCGCCTTTGGGCACGTACTTTTCACGACGGAAACTCAGGCAACCATGGCCGCCCTTGCCCGCTTCTACAATGATGGTGGCTTCGTCTACGAACTTCATCAATCAACCCTTTGCGCCCTGCGCATAAACTAAAAAGCCCCGCAGCCTCATGGAAGCTATGCGGGGCTCCAGGTGGCTCTGATATCAAATCATATCAGGGCCACCGAAGGTTCGACAGAACCCGAGATCGCCGCTGCTTACGCAGCCGGAACGATGCTCACGAACTTACGGTTCTCCGGACCCTTTACCTCAAACACGACCTGTCCGTTTGCAGTTGCAAACAGCGTGTGGTCCTTGCCAAGGCCAACGTTGTGACCCGGGTGGAAACGGGTGCCGCGCTGACGAACGATGATGCTGCCCGCGGATACAGTCTCGCCGCCGAAGCGCTTCACACCAAGTCGTTTCGACTCGGAATCGCGACCGTTACGGGTACTACCTGCTGCCTTTTTATGAGCCATTACAAGCCTCCTTATCTAAGGGGTTACTCGAGGGTCTTAGCCCTGGATACCCGTGATCTTGACTTCAGTAAACCACTGACGGTGGCCCTGACGCTTCATGGAATGCTTCCGACGACGGAACTTGATGATCTGGATCTTGTCGTGACGGCCGTGGCTAACCACTTCCGCAGTCACTTTGGCACCATCAACAACCGGTGCACCAACCTGAACCTTCTCACCATCAGCGATCAGCAGGACGCGGTCAAACTCGACGTTGCCGCCTGTTTCCACTTCCAGCTTTTCCAGCTTCAGAGTTTCGCCTTCTTTTACACGGTGCTGTTTACCACCGCTAACAATAACTGCGTACATTAACGTTCTCCGCGATTGACCCATCCCTGCTCTTATCCACCTGGTTCTAAGGGAAGCGCTTCGGCAACCCTATAGCAGGGAGCGCAGGTTGGGATGAGTTGGGCGCGTGATTGTACGAAAACCGCCGCCGCTTTACAAGCCAAGTTGACACCGATCACAGCAATACCTAGCATTGCGGCACCCGCCTATTTTTCCAACGAAAACACCAGACAAGGGATCGGACCAGCCGCATGACAGCCCAGCGTATTTACGACACCGTCGCGGACGACTTCAGCCGCGTCAACGACCTGATCATCAAGCGGCTGTCATCCGACGTTCCCCTGGTGGAGAAAATCGCCCAATACATTATTGAAAGTGGTGGTAAGCGCCTGAGGCCATTACTGGTTTTACTCTCAAGCCGAGCCCTGGGCTATGAAAGGGACGATCACCTGAAACTCGCTGCGGTCATCGAGTTCCTGCACACCGCGACGCTCCTACACGATGATGTGGTGGACACCTCGGACATGCGTCGCGGCCGCAGCACCGCCAATGCGCGCTGGGGGAACGCACCCAGCGTACTGGTAGGTGATTTCCTCTACGCCCGGGCCTTCGAGATGATGGTGGAGCTCCAGAATCTGAAAATCATGGATGTGCTGTCTCACGCCACGGCTGTAATTGCCGAAGGGGAAGTCCTTCAATTGATGAACGTTAAAAACCCGGACGTTAGCGAAGACAAGTACATGGAAGTGATTCACAACAAGACCGCCATGCTGTTCGAAGCAGCCTCCCACACCGGCGCGCTGCTCGCCGGTGCAAATGACGATCAGGAGCGGGCTATGAGCGCCTATGGCAAACACCTGGGCCTGGCGTTCCAACTGGTGGATGATGTACTGGATTACCGCGGCGATGCGGAAGCCATGGGCAAGAATGTTGGCGACGACCTGGCCGAGGGCAAACCCACCCTGCCACTGATTTACGCTATGGCCAACGGCAGTAATGATGAGAAGCAGCTCATACGCCAGGCTGTCCGCAAAGGTGGACTGGAGGACCTACCCAGTATCCTCGATATCGTGAACCGTTCGGGCGCACTGGAATACACCATGGAACGCGCGAAAGCAGAAGCTCAGGCAGCCCTCGACTGCCTGAAAGACATTCCCGAATCTGATCACCGGGATGCGCTTACGCTACTGACCGAAGTTGCGGTCGCTCGGGTCAGCTGATCATCCCCAAACAGCCCTAGCCCTCAAAATCAGGCCCCAGCGCTTCCCGGTTGTGGGCCGATGTAAAATCCAACCTTGGCCCCTCCGGCACAATCTGTGTCGGATTGATCGTACGCTGACTCACGTAGTAGTGCCGCTTGATCTGCCGTATATCGACCGTATCTGCCACACCGGGTACTTGATAAAGATCCCGGACATAACCGGAAAGTGCCGGAAAGTCCGCAATTCTCTGACGATTGCACTTGAAGTGACTGAAATACACAGCATCGAATCGAATCAACGTGGTAAACAACCGCCAATCCGCTTCCGTTAAGCGGTTACCAGCCAGATAACGCTGCCCCGAGAGGCGCTCCTCCAGCCAGTCGAGAGACTCAAACAACGCCCCGTATGCCTCCTCGTATTTATCCTGGGCAGTCGCAAATCCAGCCTTATAAACACCGTTGTTCACCGTGTGATAAACCCGCTCGTTCACCCCATCGATCTCATCGTGAAGTTCTTCCGGGTGAAAGTCCAAGTCACTCCGGACACCATCCAGCCCATCGAATGCCGAGTTAAACATGCGGATAATATCCGCCGATTCATTACTGACAATTGTCTGCTTTTGCTTGTCCCACAGCGTCGGTACCGTCACCCGCCCGGAATAATCGGGCGCCGCTTTCAGATACACCTCGTACATGAAGCGCTTGCCATTGGCCGAGTCCCGATGCGCCTCTTCATCCGGCCGGAACTCCCAGCCATTCTCCAGCATATCCGGATGCACAACTGACACCGAGATATGGTTCTCCAGCCCCTTCAGTGCCCTGAAAATCAACGTCCGATGGGCCCAGGGACACGCCATCGACACATACAGGTGATACCGGCCCGACTCCGCCGGAAAACCGCCCTCCCCGGCGGGCCCCGGCAAGCCATCCGCCGTGACCCAGTTCCGGAACCGGGCGGCTTCACGCTCGAACTTGCCGCCGGTTTTCGAGGTGTCGTACCACTGATCATGCCATTTGCCGTCGACGAGAAGTCCCATAACCCTATACTCCTGAACCTTATGTTTTGAGAAGGCGGCTGCGATAGTTTGTGATCGCGTCAGGGATGGGTTGTAAAAACCGTGCATTGCCAAGGATGGCAATGCCGAGCCCCCAGGGATGGGTTTACGGCGTGTTTTTACGCCCATCCCTGGCGTGATCTGACTCCGAGCCTTCAAATTTCTGAATAAGCCTTACATCTTTAACAGGAAGAATACCGGCCACCCTGCTACGCTCTCAAACAATCAATTCTGGCCAACACATTCAGATAATTCGAACATGAACACAGCCATCACCATAGACGCCCTCAAAGTCCTCGATGCCATCGACCGCAAAGGCAGCTTTGCCGGCGCCGCCAACGAACTCTTCCGCGTTCCTTCGGCAATCAGCTACACCGTCCAGAAACTCGAAGAAGACCTCAACGTCCCCATCTTCGACCGCACCGGCCACCGAGCAGCCCTCACCCCAGCCGGGCGCTATCTGCTGGAAGAGGGCCGCACCCTGCTGGAAGCTGCTGAAAACCTGGCCCACACCACCCGCCAGGTGGCCCAGGGCTGGGAAACCCGACTGCGAATCGGATTCAACTCCCTGCTACCGGCCGAGTGCCTGTTTCCCGCCGTAAAAGAGTTTTACGAACTCGGCGTGCCGGTGGAAGTGCAACTGGTGGAAGAAGTCTTCGCCGGCTCCTGGGATGCGCTGCAAAGCCGACGAATTGATCTGGTTGTGGGCGCCGATCAGGTGAGCAAACCTGCAGGCTCTTTCACCACAAAACCGTTGGGAAACATGACGTTCGTCTACGCAGTAGCACCGGACCACCCTCTGACAAGGGCCTCTCAGCCATTAAAGGAGGAGGATATTGCTCGCTTCCCCGCAGCAGTAGCTGCAGATACTTCCCGCTCCTTGCCCCCCGGCCACGCCGGCATATTCCGCCGCCAGCGAACCGTGACAGTTGCCAATATCGACCAGAAGATCGCCGTGCAAGAAACCGGCCTTGCCGTCGGTTGGCTCCCGGAAGCACGGGTGCGAGATCAACTGGCGAATGGCCGTTTGATAGCACTCAAAGTCCACGAACCCAGGCAGGCTATCCAGCTTCACCTGGCCCGCCACGCCGAGGACCAGGGCAAGGCTCTGATGTGGTTCTGGGAAAAGCTGGGAGACTCTCCAGACATTGCTGCCTGGCTGCAGCCCTGAATGACCGCCCAAAATAGTCCTGACTTCACAACACAGGCCTCCGGGGCAAAACGGCCAACAGAATAGTGGCGCAGTCGTTTATACTGCCCCCACGCAAGAACCTGTGAACGGAGCTCAAACCATGCGGCAGCTGTCGGAGCTGGATGCCTCATTCCTGTATCTGGAGTCAGAAACCGCCCCCATGCACATTGGCGGCATCTATCTTTTTGATGCCCGGGAGCGCGACAAACCCCTGGCCTTCAGCACCTTTGTCGCTTATCTGCGAAGCCGGCTTCATGTGGTCCCCCTCTTCCGCCAGCGCCTGAAGGAAATACCCCTGCGGCTGGGGCGTCCCTACTGGATTGACGATCCAGACTTCAGTATCGAGCGGCACCTGGCTTATGTGAACCTCGGCAACCACGGCAAAGTCGATAGCCTGATGGGGCTGGCCTCTCGAATTCTGGAAGAACCGCTCAAACGGGATCGCCCGTTATGGCACATCACGTTCGTCGACGGATTCCAACTCGACGACGATGCAGACAGCAAGAGCTTCGCGCTCATCGTAAAACTGCATCATGCCGCCATTGATGCGTTCAGTGGCGAGGAAATCATTGGCAAACTTCTGGAATATTCACCGAAGGCGAGAGCGATAGAAACACCGCGACCCTGGTACCCACAGCCGGAACCGTCCGAAGAAAGGGTCATTCTCCAGACCGGTGCAAATCTGCTACGCAAACCCTTGCAAATGACGTCCCTCGCCATAAGTGCGGCCGAAGCCACTGCTCGCGGGCTTATACAAAAGCAGATGCGAAAGCTGCCGTTGCCGTTCCCCCTGTTTTCGGCACCTCACAGCCCGTTTAACCGCCAGATTACCGCTAACCGCAAGATCGTTTCCGCCAGCCTGGACCTGTCCAGGCTAAAGGCCATCAAAGCAACACTCGGTGATGTAACCCTGAACGACGTCGTCCTCGGCCTATGCGCTGAAACCTTAAGTCGATACCTGGACAAGAGCAATGCCACAACGGAACGCTCTCTGGTAGCGATGACCCCCATTTCCGTGCGTTCAAGCAGCCTTCGCAAGGCCACCGGCAACCAGATGTCCGCCATGCTACTGGACCTGGCCACCACCGAGCCCAATCCCGCCGAACGAATTCGGCGGATACACTGGAATGCGGTGGAATCCGAGCCCTACCGTGAAGCCATTGCGGCAGACAGGCTGACAGAGCTCCTGCCCTCCACCATGCTCGCACTCTCCGCAAGACTGTATTCCGAACTGCAGATTGCGCAACGATACCAGCCGGTATTCAACCTCCCGATCACCAACGTACCCGGGCCACAAGTGCCGCTGTACTTACAAGGTTCACGGTTGGTGCGGCAGTTCAACTCCGCCCCCCTGTTCGACAGCATGGGATTGGTGATTGTTGCAGTGAGCTATCAGGGCAGTCTGACGATCAATTTCACCCTGTGCCCCGACGTAGTGGCTGACGGCGACTCACTGCCGGAACTGCTTGAAAACAGCCTGAAATCAATCGAATCGGCGGCTGAGACTTTGCCGCCGTATGAAGAAGACACGCGCGAATACCCCGACAGTCACCCGACTCTGACTGACGAGGCACTAAACGTCATGGAAGGTGCTCTGCGGAAAACGTTCAGGCGATTTCGCAACTGAACGGCAATGGCGAGCGGCAGGCGGAGCCGCCGCCCGTCAGGATTGCGGGTTACTCGAAGGCCCAACGCAGGAACGCCCGTCGCTCTTCCTCATTGGCCTGACCCCAAAGCGACTTGAGCTCACCCAGAGTACCCATTGAGTCGGCGCTTTCTCCTTCGCCACCAGAGCCGACCGGCGCCCTTGCAGCAGTTCGAGTGCCGGCAGGTTGGCCATCCCAGGCGCTGGCGGTGGCTACAACATTACCGGACCCATCAACCACATCAGCAGTGAAATTATTGGCGAAAGCCTCGGCATCGCTCTTGTTGGCGGGAGGCTCGAAACTGAAACGGTAGGTATCACCCGCTTGCGCATTGATCATCACTGCCTGGGGCGCTGTTTCAACAACGTGCACTTTGGATTCGCCATTGCGGACCACGCCGCTCTTGGCCCAGATGGTCTTATAGGTAAACACAACCTGATTTTCGCCCGGTAAAAGCTCGTAGTTCAGGGCCAAGTCATCCATTAGAAAGTTACCGAGTTTGCGACCATTCACCTGCTGCACCCGGATTTCACCCGGGGACTCGAGGACGGCGGCCTGCGAGGAATCCACGGCGCCCCCCTCCCAGGTTTGGACGTTGCTCATGGTAGAGCTGCATCCCGCAAGCAAAACCATGGCAACAAGGGCCATTGCACTGAATCGTACTTTCTTGAAAAAGACTAAAACGTGATAGATACTCATGCTATATCCTTGTGCTGTTCGCCAGTTTTCACCGGCGGATAATCACTTGTGGTTGAAAGGCATTTTGAAGAGTGGCCGAGCCAAGGGCAAGACATGCAGCCTGTTTACAGTAACCCGATGACACTCCGGTTACGGGGAAGGCATCAAGTCTACCCAAAAAATGTAAAAAAATGTTGAATTCGGCAGGAATTGATTTAATTTTAAACAGTCATAGAATTGAAATAGCGCCCACACGTGTCACAAATGCACTGAAGGGCTCAGGAGACAACATGGATACCCAACGTCGGTCCGGAGAAAACGGCCCCGCACCGTTCCGAAGCAGTCGGTTCTTCTGCGTCGGGAGCAAGTGGTATTTCACCACCCGGGAGGGCTTCGACAGCGGTCCTTTTGCCTCCCGGCAACGCGCAGAAACTGGCCTCAGGCGTTTCCTGCATGTAGTGCGACTTCTTCCGGAAGAGCAACAGGTCCACTGATAGGGACTTGTCCTCCAGTCTCATAACGATGCTCAGACAATGATCGGCATCAACCACCGGTCAATGGCGAGCAGGCACAGTAACGCCATGAAACCCGCCACGACATCGTCCACCATGATACCCAGCCCGCCCGGCAAGTACTCATCCAACCAACTAATCGGCCAGGGTTTGAGCACATCGAAAAGCCGAAATAACGTGAAGGCCATCAGAATGCCGTAAATGTTGTCCGGGATGAGTCCCAGCGCGATCCACATGCCCACAAACTCGTCCCAAACGATCCCCCCATGATCGTGGACCTTGAGATCGGCTGCCGTCTTGCCACACAACCAGATCCCAATCACGAAGGCCAGCAGGACAATTCCCCAGTAAGCCACGGGTGGCAACCAGGCAAAACAGAACCAGGCGGGAATCGCTGCCAGACTGCCCCAGGTACCAGGCGCCCTGGCCGCTGTACCGCTGCCAAACCCAAACGCCAACAGGTGGACCGGATTACGGAGAAACCCTGGCGGCAGCAGTGCTTCAGTGAGCTCGGGTTCCTGGAGGTTATCGTCGCTGCTCATGAATCAGTTCCTGAAATGGTCGTATCCTCCCGCTGACAGGCTCTCGATATGATCACCCCAGTCAATGGTTACACCCTCCCCGGCAACGACCTCGCCAATAACGGTCAACTCCCGCCGGACATCCTCGGGGAGACTAGCCCAAACCTGCGGAGGCAAGGTAACGCATAACTCGTAATCGTCCCCGGCGTTCAACGCCAGGCCGGCAGCAGACTGACCCACAAGGCGCTTCAGATGTTGCGACAGTGGCAGCCGACTCGCATCGATACTGCCTGCAACTCCAGAGGCCTCGAGGATATGTCCCAGGTCTGCCACCAGACCGTCAGATACATCCACCGCTGCAGTGGCGTGCCCCCGAAGAGCCCTGCCAAGCACAAGCCTGGGCTCTGGAAAGTGGTACCTTCGCAGGACCGCCTGCACGTCCGGCCCGGGATCATTATTCTCAAGGTGATCCAATGCCGCTCCTGCCTCTCCCAGCATACCGGAAACACAAATGTAATCTCCCACCTGGGCTCCAGACCTCAAGATGGCCCCACCTTTCGGTACCGTACCGTGAACCTGCACGCTCAGGGTCAGTGGGCCACGCGTGGTGTCGCCGCCAGCCAGTGACAGCCCAAAGCGTCTGGCCGCACTTGCCAATCCGTAGGCATAGGCGCTCAGCCAGTCTGGATCAGCATCGGGAAGGGTCAACGCGAGGGTAAAACACACCGGATCGGCCCCCATGGCGGCGAGATCACTCGCAGCCACGGCAAGGCTTCGCCAGCCCAGCTTTTCAGGATCGTAGTGGTGGGGAAAATGCACGCCCTCGACCAGGGCGTCCACCGAAAAGACCAGGTCCAGGCCTGGCTCAACACGCTGAATGGCGCAGTCGTCACCGGGGCCCAGCAGAACCGAGGAGGCATTTCCGACCTCGGCGATGGGAAAGAAATAACGGCGGATCAGCTCGAATTCACCCATCACTTAGCGGGGACGGGTCTCAGCCAGTCGCAGTCGGTGACTGAGCTTGTCCAGAAGGCTGTTGACGAACTTATGACCTTCGGTGCCACCAAACCTCTTGGCCATCTCGATGCCTTCGTTGATCACCACTTTGTATGGAACGTCCAGGCGATGTTTGAGCTCGTACGCGCCCAGGCGTACGATCGCCAGCTCAATGGCATCCACCTCATGGATCGGGCGATCGAGGAATGGCTCCAGTAGACGGTCTAACTCAGCCTGCTCCCGGTGAACCCCCCGGAGGAGATCGCGGAAATAGGCCGCATCTACCTTCGACATGTCGTTGTCGACAATGAATTCGGATTCGATATCGGTGATCGAGCTCTTGCTGAAGTGGCGCTGGTAAAGGCCTTGCATCGCAAGAGCCCGGGCTCTGCGTCTATCGCCTGCCTTAGGTTGGCCCGCGGGGGCCGGTTGCGCGGCACTGTCTTCCGATGCGCTCATTATTCACCCAGCTTTTTGAAGAGGCTGACCATTTCCAGGGCCGTAATCGCCGCTTCGGCGCCTTTGTTACCGGCTTTGGTACCGGCCCGCTCGATTGCCTGCTCGATGGAATCGACCGTTAACACGCCGAACGTCACCGGCACATCCGTTTCGAGACTAACCGCACCCAGACCGCTGGAGGCTTCGCCTGCCACATAGTCGAAATGTGGTGTACCACCCCGAATAACCGCACCCAGGGCAACAATTGCATCGTGGTTGCCGGTTTCCGCCACACGCTTGACCGCAAGAGGCATCTCATAGGCGCCGGGAACCCGTACAATCGTGATATCGGAATCGGCGATACCGTGACGACGCAGGGTATCAACCGCACCCTCCACCAGGCTCTCAACCACAAAACCGTTGAAACGACCGACAACCAGTGCGTATTTACCGCTGCAGTGAGTGAAATCGCCTTCTATTACTTTAATGTCTGCCATGCATGGCTCCTTCTTGGCAGCCCCGCCGTTACGATACGGGCCTGCCGGGGTTCATTATTCGGGTGTGTAGGGCACGTATTCCACAACTTCCAGCTCAAATCCGGAAATGGCAGAAAACTTGATGGGCGGGCTCAGCAGGCGCATTTTGCCAACACCGAGATCCCTCAGAATCTGTGAGCCGGTACCAACGGTAAAATAGACACCGGAGCTGCCCTTACCCGCGGACTTTTTATCCTGCTCGAAAAATTCGTGGATACGATCTTCAAGATTGTAGCTGTCTTCGGCGCTATTGAGCAGGACAACGACGCCGCGACCTTCACTCGCCACCTTCTCCAGAGCATGATGCAATGGCCAGCTACGGGAATCGGCGCGGCGGGCACCGAGCAGGTCACGCAGAGTATCGGTGATGTGCACACGCACCAGCACCGGGTCCTCGGCCGCAATATCCCCCATCACCATGGCCAGATGGGTGGAACCCTGGATATTGTCGCGATAGGTGCGCAAGTTGAATACACCGTACTCGGTATCCAGGTCGTACTGCTCAACGCACTCAATGGTGCGCTCGTTCAATGTCCGATAGTGGATCAGATCCGCAATCGTGCCGATCTTCAGGTCGTGAGTTTCGGCAAATTTTTCCAGATCTTCACGGCGGGCCATGGACCCATCGTCGTTCATGATTTCGCAGATCACGCCGGCAGGCTCGCAGCCGGCGAGGGCTGCCAGATCACAGGATGCTTCGGTATGGCCGGCTCGGCTGAGCACCCCGCCCGGGTCCGACATCAGCGGAAAAATATGGCCTGGCTGAACCAGGTCAGACGCTTTTGCATCGCGGGCAACAGCGGCCTGGACAGTTCGCGCACGGTCGGCGGCAGAGATACCCGTCGTTACGCCTTCAGTCGCTTCAATGGAAAGGGTGAACTTGGTGCCAAAACCCGATGCATTCTGCTGCACCATCAACGGCAGGCCAAGCTGTTCGCAACGATGGCGCGTCATCGGCATGCAAATCAGCCCACGACCGAAGCGGGCCATGAAGTTGATAGCCTCTGGCGTACAGTGCTCTGCGGCCATCACCAGGTCACCTTCGTTTTCCCGGTCCTCATCGTCCATCAGGATAACCATCTTGCCCTGACGGATATCGTCGATAATGTCTTTAATGCTATTCAGTGCCATACCGTATTTGCATCCTGTTGGTCTGTCCGTCCGAGTGTCGGTGCCGGCAGCCATGAATTTAGTAACCGTTACCCCGGCGCGAGGATCAATCGCTGGTCCTCGCCCAGCTGACGGCGATCCAGCACTTTCCATTGCACCTTATCCGCCATGGATTCCAGTGGCAGATTGGCCGTGGGCCGGCCAGTGCTGCCCAGGAACACCGGCGCCTGGTAGAGCCATAGCTCATCTACCAGACGCTCGCTGATAAATGTACCGGCCAGCGTTGGACCAGCTTCCACCAACAATTCGTTGATGCCCAACTCCCCCAGTGAGTCGAGCAACTCGCGAACATCAATTCCATTATCCTTCCAGGCCACACCCGTCAGGCCCACGCCCAACGCGGCAAGGTCCTGTGCCGGCGCGGTTGCCAGTGTTGGGGAGGCGCAATACACCTGGACATTGCCACCCTGCAGGATCGTAGCGCCCGGGGGCGTACGCGCGTCCCGGTCCGCGATCACGCGCAGGGGCTGGCGGGACGGCTCCGTGGCGTCACCAATGTCACCCAATTCAGTCCGACGAACGGTCAGTGAAGGATTGTCAGCGAGAACCGTCCCCACCCCTGTCAGAATGGCATCGCTGATGGCCCTGAGACGCTGGACATCGCGGCGGGACTCCGAGCCGGTAATCCACTGACTTTCGCCGGAGGCCATGGCCGTCCTGCCGTCAAGGCTCGCAGCCATTTTAAGCCGGACATAGGGCCTGCCAACGTTCATTCGCTTCATAAAGCCGGGATTCAATCGCACGGCCTCTTCCGCCAGCAGGCCTTCCGTTACACGAATGCCTGCCTCACGGAGCATATCCAGGCCGCGACCGGATACCGAGGGATTGGGATCCTTGGTCGCCGCAAACACATGGGCGATGCCCGCTTCTACCAGCGCTTTGGCACAAGGCGGTGTACGGCCAAAATGACTGCAGGGCTCCAGCGTGACATAGGCCGTTGCGCCACGGGCATCCGGCCCAGCCAGGCTGAGCGCGCGCGCTTCTGCGTGAGCCTCGCCAGCTCGCTCATGCCAGCCTTCGCCCAAAATCTTGCTGCCTCGGGCGATGACGCACCCCACCCGCGGGTTGGGATGCGTCGAATAGCGACCACGCCAGGCAAGCTGCACCGCCCGTGCCATAAACGCCGTGTCCTGAGCGTCGATCATGCCTGCCCTTCGGAAGAATGGTTATCCGCCAGGGCCTTGGCTACATCCACCGGGTCTTCGCCCGAGGTCGCTGAAAGGCGTTCGATCTCTTCCTTGAACTCGTTGACGTCCTGAAAGCTGCGGTACACAGACGCGAAGCGCACGTAGGCCACTTTGTCCAATTGACGCAACTCCGTCATCACTTCTTCACCGAGTTGCATGGACTTGACCTCACGCTCGCCGGTCGCCCGCAACCGGAATCGGATGCGATTCAGCGCCGCCTCAATTTCCTCGATGCTCACCGGGCGCTTCTCCAAGGCTTTCATCAGGCCAGCCCGGAGTTTTTCCTCATCGAAAGGCTGACGGGTGCCGTCCTGCTTGACCACTCGAGGCATCACAAGCTCAGCCGACTCGAACGTTGTAAAACGCTCACGGCAGGACAGACACTCCCTGCGGCGACGCACCTGATCACCCTCGGCCACCAGCCGGGAGTCGATTACCTTGGTATCCGCTTCACCACAGAAAGGACAATGCATACTCAGAAGCTCCTGCAAACCATCGGGCCAGGCAAAAAGGCCTGCCCGAGGGCGCAATCAGGCTATTTAGCCGGCGTAAACCGGGAACCGCGAACACAGGCCTTCAACTTGCTCACGAACCCGGTCATTAACGGATTCATCTTCCAGGCTATCCAGGATATCGCACATCCAGCCAGCCAGATCGCGACACTCGGACTCTCCGAAACCACGAGTGGTCACCGCGGGCGTACCGATGCGCAGGCCGGAGGTTACGAACGGCGAACGCGGATCGTTAGGTACTGCGTTCTTGTTCACGGTGATGTGCGCTCGGCCCAGGGCTGCGTCTGCATCCTTACCGGTGATGTCCTGCTTGATCAGGCTGACCAGGAACAGGTGATTCTCTGTACCACCGGAAATCACATCGAATCCGCGGGACACAAACACCTCAGCCATGGCCTTGGCATTCTTGATCACCTGTTTCTGATACACCTTGAACTCGTCGCTCATGGCTTCCTTGAAACAAATCGCCTTGGCAGCAATAACGTGCATCAAGGGGCCGCCCTGGCCGCCAGGGAATACAGCGGAGTTAAGCTTTTTCTGCAAGTCGGCATCGTCACAGGCCAGGATCAAACCACCACGGGGGCCACGCAGGGTCTTATGGGTAGTCGTCGCAACCACGTGGGCATGAGGTACCGGGTCTGGATAAACACCAGCAGCCACAAGACCTGCCACGTGGGCCATGTCCACAAACAGATAGGCGCCAACCTTATCGGCAATCGCGCGGAACCGGGCAAAGTCCAGCTCCTGGGAGTAGGCTGAGAAACCGGCGATGATCATCTTGGGTTTGTGCTCAACGGCAAGGCTTTCCACCTCATCGTAATCGATCAGCCCCGTGTCCGGGTTCAGGCCATACTGGACGGCGTTGTAGATCTTGCCGGAGAAGTTGACGCTGGCACCATGGGTCAGGTGCCCACCGTGGGCCAGGCTCATGCCCAGAACCGTATCACCCGGCTTGAGCAGCGCCATGAATACGGCAGAGTTGGCCTGTGAGCCGGAATGCGGCTGCACATTGGCGTAGGCAGCACCAAACAATTCTTTGGCCCGGCTGATGGCCAGGTCCTCGGCGATGTCGACAAACTCACAGCCGCCGTAATAACGTTTGCCGGGATAGCCTTCGGCATACTTGTTGGTCAGCGCACTACCCTGGGCTTCCATCACCCGGGGGCTGGTATAGTTCTCAGACGCGATCAGCTCGATATGAGCCTCCTGGCGTTTCTCTTCCGCCTGAATGGCGTTCCAGAGCTCGTCGTCAAAACCGGCGATTTTCATATCACGATTAAACATGGATGCGCTGCCCCTATGTGCTTAGCTGCCCGAAAAAATGGGCCGCTATTCTATCTTACAAATGGGTAAAAAATCACCCTTTATGCCGTCCGCAGATACCGACACGCCGCCGCCTGCGCTTTTTGCTCAATTGCTATCCCCGGTTGGTTTCGATACCTTACTCGGTCAATATTCATTGGTTGCGGCTACTAGCTATTGGCGTTACGGCCATCGGTCAGGGCGATCCGGGATACGCTGTGAATACGTCCCTGTACGCTCGACAAAATCATCCTTGATTTTGACGATCCCGGATCGCCCTGACCGACGGACTTAGTCAGACATCATCAGTAATTCCGACACTTACACTCGCAAGAAGGATTCCGACACATGGCGCAATCGGAATATCTATCCCATTAGTTTTTAGTTAGGTTTGTGCGCAGGCTGACGGCCTCAGCACTAACGGTCCTCTCAGCCTGGTCGAGCGTCTCACCGCCCTAAAATTCACGAAAAACCAGCCGCTTTCGTTATCTTTCATCGATTTTGGACCAAATCTGGGCTCAAAACTTAACTTTTTGTACGTGTCCAGATATCGCACCCCGCCGACGATAGTCAGTCCGTTTATAGTTTTAAAAGCAAAAATTCACTGCTCAGACTAGCCCTCAACGCGGGCAGTGAGCCAGCACATTGCTTCGATAGCTACACAATTGATGTTCGTTAATCGCTGTTAGCTGGATCAGACTCAAGATGGCGGCCGCCCGGCGACCAAATGACCTTGAAAAATTTTTGTCCGCTTCGGCCAAATCATGGTGAGGTACGCCGCGAGCCTTGGCCGCATATGTGCTTTCCGGTTTTAAACAAAAGCGAACATTAGTAAGCCTTTTTAAAGATTCACGAAATTAGAAAGCGGACCTTTTTGCCGCGCGCCTTTGGCCCCTTTCACACATGCTCTGCTCAATGATTTTCTGACTGGAGGCGTTAGTACCAGTTGAAGAAAAAACAAAGTAGGGGAGGTTATACATAAAGAAAGCCAATTTCCGGCTGACCCGACACTTACGATAAAAACGTCAGAATATTTTACATTTCATTCATTCTCCCAAATTTTCGGTTGGTCTAAGTCTCTATAGTAATGCCGTTATTTTTACATGGCATACAGATGGCTTGTTTTTTTGGTTGGTTAAAAAAGCCACGCAACTCAGGTCCGAGGGAATTATGCAGTCGTCGCGACAACCATAAACAAAAGAGCAAGGGACTGGCATGATGAAACAATTCAGCGCGTTCAAGCTAACGTTCGTACTCATTTCAAGCCTTATGGCGTTCTCGGCTATAGCGGCACCACCACCGGTGGTTACCGACGATCCCGACGACGAATCTCAACACAAACTAAATCTTTTGGACGAGTTCGTCCTACCCGACCCGAGCGCTCCGCTCATCGAACACGATGCCGCGGTAGCCGGTATTGTCAGCGATGCGCCATTCGCCAAGGTCACCAAAAACCTGGCGCCTGCCGGCCGCGGTGAACGAATTTCTGCCAACTCTACAACCGACGTCTGGGCGCTGGGTAACTATGCCTACACCGGTACATTCAACGACCCTTGCGGAGGCGACCCGGAAGCAGGTATCTGGATATGGGACGTCCACAACAAAAACAAGCCGGAATTTGTCGGCATCATCCAGTCACCGGTCGGTAGTCGCACCAACGACGTCCGGGTGGCGACATTAAGTTCGGGCGATATCCTGGTGCATTCGAACGAATCTTGTGCCGGCGGTCCTGGCGGGTATGAGATCTATAACGTTGACGACCCATCAAACCCTGTCTATCTGGCGTCAGTTCGAATTGATGACCCGAACCCCCTAACGCCACTTATCTTTGGGCCCATCACCGACGTTGGTGTACACAATCTTTGGCTCTTCAGCCAGGGCGCACAAGATTACGTGGGTGTAACGACCGAAACTGCATATGGCAACTTCCACATATACGACATTACTGATCCAGCCAACCCCGTGCTGGTGTCTTTCTGGGGTGCAGAAGAGATCTTCGACCCGGGCGTCGTCGCCAGCGCAGATTTTGGTCGAAACCTGGACGCAGCGCTCTGGCTTTTGGACGGATTCGGTGCATCTGCGAATCGATTCCTGCACGACGTCACCATTACAACCGACGGCACCAGAGCTTACCTTGCCAATTGGGATGCGGGCCTGGTTCTGCTGGATATCAGCGATCCCACTAATCCGCAGCTTGTTTCGGTAGCTCTGGATCCAGCCAATGGCTCACTCGATGGCGAAGTCAACAGCCATTCAGTCTGGCCTAGTGCGGACGGCACGATCGTAGTCGAAGGTGAAGAGGACTTCAGCGCCTGGGAGGCCACGGTCGCCCCCGGCAATGTAACGTTCGGCGACGGCAACCCCATTCCGGGGGTGATGGCGGCAACCTCTACGGGCGATGCATTCGAAGCAAACCAGACTGGAAACGCCGGTTTCATAACGGCATCCAGTGTGGAAGTCACCAGCGGGCCATTGACCGGCTTGGTTTTCGGGGCCAATGAATTCAGCAGCAACAACTTCCCGCTTGGTGCAGGCTCCTACACAGGCAACTTCGTATGGATCGGGCGAGCCTGTAACGGCGATCCGGTTCTCAACCCGCTCGGATCAGATGATATCGCTGTCGTTCGCCGAGGTGCCTGCTCCTTTGCGGAGAAATCCGTGAACGCGTCTAACGGAGGTGCTGGTGCTATCGTCGTGACCAATAATAATTCGAACTCTACACCGTGGAGCGGAATTCGTATCTGGAACTATTCGGATCCAGCCAATCCCATACTGGCCTCGATTTTCGACACAGAATGTTCGGCTTCGACCGCGCCTGGCGGGAATTGCGATGCCCGAGGTACCTACTCAAGCCATAATGTCTTAGTTGAGACCAGTGGAAATCGGGTCAAAGCTTATATTTCCTGGTATTCCGATGGTGTCGTGGTTGTGGATGTTACCAATCCGTATGCTCCCGTTGAAATTGCCCGCTATCATCGCGCCGGCGCCGAGTTCGAAGCTGAAAACGGCGGCATCCAGGATATTTGGGGAATTTACAAGGTTCCGAATGAGCCATGGATTTATGCGTCTGACCGTAACGGTGGTCTCTATATACTTAAAGAGTACGGTTCAGGTTCTGCCATAAACGGTAAAAATTAACGGAAAGAATGCATTTTTATGACGGAGGCGGTGCTTGGCACCGCCTTTTATGCATCATTTAACGTACGTGCTTTGATACCGAGGCGCTAACCCTGCACCGTGCAAGATACCCCTTACATTGGAAAGCGGTCCTTTTTGCCCCGACCACATGAGCCAGTGAATGGAGTCTGAACCAGGGTAGGAAGATAAAGGTATTTAGGTCGATGTTCTGGAAGATTAGCAAGGCATAAAACTCTATGCCTACTTTCACGCAGAAAAGCCCGAGCTGGAACTTGAGGATTGGCGGGGCGTGAATGCCGTGCGAAAAGATGCATGATGAATTGGTTGTTTCATGGGTAGTCGAAAAGCCCCGGGAATTGGTCTTCACGGGGCTTTAACGCTCTTCTCAGTGACGCGCCTCCAGAACGATATTGAAGGGTGTTTCCGTCGCCCGGCGCACCGTCTGAAAACCGCCCGCTTTGATTACTTCTGTCAGCTTGCGCTCGCCAGCCTGGGCACCCAAAGCAAGGCCCGTCTTTTGCGCCAGTGATGTTGGAACGCAGATCGTGGTTGATGCGGCATAGAACAAACGTCCGACCGGGTTGAAATTTTCAGTCAGCTCGTCTCCTGCCATAGGCTCAACCACCATCCAGGTGCCATCAGGCTTGAGTTTTTGGGCAATGTGAGCAGCCGTGCCCACTGGATCTCCCATGTCATGAAGGGCATCGAAGCAGGTAATTAAATCAAAATCACCCTCCCCGAAATCGTCGGCCGTCGCCTGTTCAAACCTTACCCGGTCGGGGTCCAGGCCGTGCTCATCACGATGCTCATTCGCCGCATCTATGGAGCTGCCGTGGAAGTCGTACCCGATGAATGTTGAGTTCGGAAACGCCGCTGCCATCAGTAGGGTGGAATGGCCATGGCCGCAGCCTATGTCCGCCACTTTTGCGCCTTTTTCAAGTTTCTCGACTACGCCGCTCAAAGCTGGCAGCCAGTTCTGTATAAGGTTGTGGTTATACCCGGGCCGAAAGAACTTGGCGACCGCACAGAACATGCATTGGGCCTGATCGCCCCACGCAACGCCTTCGCCGGTACGAAACCCTTCGCTGACCTTGGCCTCGTTTTCTAAGGTGGTGAAGGCGTTTTCGAAGCCGCCAATCATATACACCGGACTGTCTTCGTCGGCGAATACCATGGCTTGCTCCGGTGGCAAGCGAAAGCGTTTGGTTGTCCGGTCGTAGTCCAGATAGTTAGAGGCCGCATGGTGGGAAAGCCATTCGCGCAGATAGCGCTCGGAATAGCCGGTTCGTTCGGCCAGCTCGGTCGAGGTGGCAGGCCCGCCACTCTGCAACTCCCGATAGAGCCCCAGCCGATCACCAATTTTGACCAGCGCTGCACTGTAGGCACCGCCAAGGTCGCCAAGTACCTGCCCGACAAAGGCGTTGAGTTTGTTTTCGTCAAAAACCTGGATCGCTTCCATGATCGTTCTCCCAGAATTTCAGAGGTTTAAGGTTGCTTTACTGGTGCGCAACCGACGTACCCAGTTTGCTAGGATCGCCCATGGGGCAGAATGATCGTTTGTCCGACCTTTATGACTGAATTACCGGATTTGTTGAGCGGATCGCTGATGGCGCCAGGCTGCGGGAGATTGACCCAGGGTGCGTTTGAAGGAGCGGCTGAAGGCTTCCTCTGATTCATAACCCACTTCGTGGGCAATGGTGGCCATTTTCGCGTTGCTCTCCATCAAAAGGTTGGATGCCACCTGCATTCGCCAGCATCTGAGATATTGCATCGGGGGCTGACCGACCAGTTCAACAAACCGGTCCTGCAGCGCCGAACGTGAGAGGCCAGCGTGGTCTGATAGTTTTGCAAGGGTCCAGGCTTCCGCCGGCTGACTGTGCATCGCGCTCAGAGTTCGGCCCACATGTCGATCACGAAGTGCTGCGAGCCAACCGGTCTGACCTTGGGGCAGATTGCTGAGGTACAGGCTGATCAGGTCCACAAACATCATCTCGCTCATCCGCTCCAGGACAGCCTCGCTACCCGGCCGGCTACCGCGGGATTCGGGGTCGGCGAGCCTGGCGAGCTGTCCGGCCCAGTTGATATCTGACAACTCGTTGGCACGGGCAACGATGACTCGCGGTAAGGCGCGAAGTAGTGGGTTGAAGGGGCCGCGATCACAACCCAGAAAGCCGCAAAGTAGTCTGGCAACAGGCGGAGATGAGGTGGCTTCAGTTTGAGAAATAGCGGGCTGGAAACGTCTGTTGTCATTCAGACGAACCATGAACGGTAAATCGACCATCTGTTTCAGAGCGGCAATCAGTAAGGGTAGGTCGGGCTCGGAACGCAAGCCGGGCGCACTGGACATAACGTGAGGGTCGCCGTGGGGAAAGAGAATGACGTCCCCGGCGTTCAGCTCAAAAGGTGGTTCCCCTGTGATGCCCGCCCAACAGGTACCAGTCAGAATGACGTGGTATTCCATCAGGTGCTCGGAGGCAGGCAAGACAACGCTGGCAATCAGTGCTGAGGCCGGCGCTTCAGTCACCCAGGCGCCACGACATTCAACATTGAAAAACACCGTCCCGCGAAGGCGAATGCTCCGAAGTAACCCGGAAAGCATATCCTCACTCATAGTGGTTGCCTCCTTTACCACTCCATTCAACCACAACCGGCGTAGGAAAGCGCTTTAATAAAAAACCGTGATAGATTTATTGTCTGCCTATCGCAGAAAATCAGGAGGAAAGAATGCCTAGCGTAGATCCAACCCGAGACTTTCTTCGGACTCCCCTGGTATGCATGACACGCCCCCGCCTCATACGGGAACTTTGTGACTCGGATCTGAATGTTCGCTTTGCGACCAGGTTGGACAACAGAAACAATTTTCTGAGCCATACTTAAAGGCCCTTACCCTCCGAAGAGGGCCACACCATGACATTTCCTATCAGCAACGATCCCTGGAACAAGGGAAAGCTCGTTGGCCAGAAACTACCGCTCAAACTCGAACAAATATGGGCTATCCGTATTCGGTTGGAGATTGCTAAAAACATCCGAGAGCTGGCAATGTTCAACATGGCAATTGATTGCAAGCTCCGGTCCTGCGATTTGGTAAAGCTCTTGGTTCGAGATATTTCCAGAAACGGAGAGGTTCTGGATCGGGCGCAAGTTACTCAGCAGAAAACCAGTCAACCTGTTCAATTTGAGATAACGAAAAAGACGCGCGAATCGGTCGAAGCGTGGATCGAATTGCGCGGACTCTCAGGTATGGATTATTTGTGGCCGAGTCGGATGAGAAAGTTCGACCACATCACTACACATCAATATGCCCGTCTCGTCAAAAAATCGATAACCAGCATTGGACTTGATCCTTCAGTCTACGCAACCCATTCGATGAGACGAAGCAAAGCTACATTGATCTACAAGAAGACCAAAAATCTGCGAGCTGTTCAGTTGCTGTTGGGACACACGAACATGTCGAGCACCGTGCGATACCTTGGCGTCGAAGTCGAGGATGCTCTGGAGATAGCTGAGAGTATTGAGATCTAAATGCGTATTTTGGCTCCTTGGTCGCTGAATGTTGCAGACGCTGCCAGGTCTGGTCGATGATCACCTTCGGGTTTCCATCAGGCTCTTTGAGTTGTTAAACAAAAGCGAACATTCGCACAGGATCCGATTCGTGCCCATTTTCCCTCCTCGGATTAGAGAAATTCTTTTCCCCTGAGAGTTTTGAAATGCGTTTCAAATCCGGATCTCTAAAGTGAAACTGGTCGTAAGAATCCTTGTTCGATTATTAGGCATATAATTGCAAATACGCTAAAACAGCATGACTTGTGCGTTTTATTTTGCACAGCGCCGCACACTTTTCACAGAGCACCATCTTTAGTGGTCAACTAATTCCGGACAGTATTGGATGCCAGTGTTAACGGCTAGCGCTGTGGGCACAATTCTACGGAAATGCTTCTACCTTCAGCCCAGGCGCCCGGGAAGGGGTGAGTCAGTGCTGGGTGCGGTATCCATCCAAAATAGCGGCCATGTCATCACCCAGGTCGCGCATGATTTGCGGGTCGAGATTACGTTCACCCATGGATCTCAGGCCCATGATCTGCGCCTGGAGAAGACGGGTAAGTCGCCGGCTGTCTATGGACTGTACGAGCTCGCCTTTTACCCTTGCCTGTTCCAGCAATTCCGCGATGGATTGTTCAATGGCAGCAAGAATGCTGTTGGCCTGGTCCGCCAGGGCCGGGTGGGTATTGCTCGATTCCAGCAGCGTTTTCACAATCATACAGGCCCGGGAGGGCGCTGCGTTTTCGTCCCCGCAACTGCAGGCGATGCCGCGCAGATAGTCCTGGAGACCTTCGACAATAGAGTCAAAACCCTTGAGGTGTACGGCCAGCTCCCGGCCTCCCTGCTCAGCGTAGGCGGCCAGTGCTTCAGAAAACAGACCATCCTTGCTGCCGAAGGTGGCGTAGATACTGCCGGGCCGCATGTCCAGGGCCTGCTCGATCTGTTTCATGGAGCTGCCGTGATAGCCCTTCTCCCAGAACAGACCTACGGCCTTTTCCAGAGCGGTTTTGCGGTCATAGCGTGCGTGTCTGGCCATAACAACGATTCACCATTGTCCTGATTTGAGTGACTACTCAATTATAGCTTGAATGGTCACTCAATAACAGTTAGCCTGAAGTTGTAATTGAGCAATCGTTCAAAAAGGAGATCGTGATGACTGACTTTCCAATGCATGATGTCGAATCTGCCCCGGAAAAATCCAAACCGCTTCTTGAGAATTCCCTTAAGGGCTTTGGCATGATTCCTGGCCTTCACGCCGTGATGGCCGAAGCGCCGGGAGCACTTGAGGCGTATCAGAAGCTGCACCAGCTGGTGCTCGACAGCAGCTTTGATAATGACGAAAAAACCGTGGTCTGGCAGACCATCAACGTTGAAAACGCCTGCCACTACTGTGTTCCGGCACACACCGGCATCGCCAAGATGATGGAAGTCTCCGATGACATCATCGATGCGCTGCGGGATGAAACACCGTTGCCGAGTGACAAGCTGGAGGCGCTACGGACCTTTACGCTCGCCGTGATGCGCAAGGACGGCAATGTCAGCAAAGAGGACCTGGACGCCTTTTATAAGGCAGGCTACAAGCACCGCCAGGTTCTGGAAGTAATTCTGGTGCTGTCCCAGAAAACCTTGAGCAACTACATCAACCACATCGCCGAAACGCCGGTTGATGAGCCGTTCAAAAAGTTTGAGTGGCAGAAAAAGCAGTAATCTCAAATCCTGCTGGCAACGGATGCGGCTCAGCCCGCATCCGTTGCCAGTATGTTTGCCTGCCTTGACAGTTTTGTCCTTGAGCCTTTTGCCCACGCACCGGGCCTTTAGGGTGTAAAACCTGAAAGTGTAGTTTGCTTTTTATTCGGAAGCCTAGAAGCACGATAAAGTGCTTCTAAAGCCGACGAAAATAGGGCCCTTTCCGGTGTGCGGGGGGAGTTAAGCACCCGCGCGCACTCATCCACGAAGTGCTTCTGGGTCTGTGCAGGACTCGTCCGGCCGGTTTTGTTGAGCAGGTCAACCGGTTAGCCAGTTGACTCTCAGGTTCCATCCACCGGACTGTGGACACAGGTTGGATTGTTGCCACATTCGATGTCTTCGGCGCTTACGCCCTCGGCGTGTGCAGTTGAGCCCATCGCGAAAGCAAACAGTACGCCTAACAAAGCCAGAATTTTCATGATGTATCCTCCTTATTGCTGATGTCCGTCCTCTGATCTTGCCGCTGGGACAGGTATCAGTGAATGGCGCTCGCAACATAGACACCGGGTACCTGGAAGCGTTACAGACGTGCTGATCGAAATTCTCCGGCGTGGAGTTTCCCTGCCGGCGCCACTCCGTCCTCGTGTTTTTGAATTTATCTCTCTGTGTAACAGAACCGCTCCGAGTGAGTCTGAAGCACCGATCACCAACCCTTTATCAAACCCACCGACTGGAGAGGAATGATGCGTGGTTATCCACTTTTATCCTTAATTGTTTTGCTGGCCTTGCTCCCGGGCAGAGCCATGTCTGATGTCAATCGCGACAGTTTCCAGCACTATCAGAAGCTGCTTGATCGGCACCTGATTGAACACACTCTGCCCGGAAACGGACTGGTTTCCGCCTTTGATTATCGTTCCGCCCTGGCCAGCGACAGCCTGGAAAAGACACTGACTGAGCAGCGCGAAACCCTGAAGGGGTTTAACCCCGGTGCCCTTGAAGGGAAAGCAGAATCTGTTGCCTTCTGGATTAACGCCTACAATTTTTTCATGCTTGATCAGATTCTTACCGAACGGCCAGACGGCGAGCTTGTATCTTCCGTGTGGGACTATGGCGGCCGGGTTAACCCGTTTGTCGACAGCGTATTTGAGCGGAAGAACTTTGTTATTGGCGGGCGTAATTACAGCCTCAACGATATGGAGAAGGGAATTCTGCTGGGCGAGGAATACGCCAGCAAGGGCTGGAAAGATGCCCGGGTTCATTTTGCCGTGAACTGTGCATCGGTCGGCTGCCCGCCGCTGCGGGACACCATTTACACCGCCGATAATCTGGAGCGTCTGCTGGCGGAGAATACCCGGCGGGCATTGAATACGGCGCGTCATCTGCAGGTAAAAGGCGATACCTTGTATGTGACCGAGCTGTTCAAATGGTATGAAGAAGATTTCGCAGAAGCGTCGGGTTCTTCGAAGGCATTTATAGAAGCGTGGGCTGCTCCCGAGAGAGCTAATCAGGTGGCTGCCACATCGTCCCTGGAATTCATCGATTACGACTGGGCGCTTAACACGCCGGATAACTTTCCGACCCTGGACCAGCCAGTTGACTGAAAATAGCCACAAAAAAGGCCGCTATTCCGAAGAGTAGCGGCCTTTCTCGTCGCGGGTTATCTCGCGGATACTTTCACGTCAGCAACCTGATCGACGGTCTTGGTCGGGTAGCTCTGCGCCTCATGGTACCTGTCGGCCTGACCATTCATAGCCAGGACAGTAGTCGCAGAGAAGGACAGTGCGATAGCGGCGAAAATCAGTGTCAGTTTCTTCATGGTCTGTACCTCGTTCGGTTCGATGACATGCGGGGTCTGCATCGTATGGGAACAGGCCTCGCTTACGGGGTATAGACACCGCAGCATCGAGTTGCGTTACAGATGAGCTGTGGGATTTGGCAAAAAATTCCGGGATTTCGATATAACAAAATACGATCAGTGCGGGCCTATGCATTCCTCTCCCTTGGATTCATAATGATCGTTCAAGAATTCGCAACGAAGGAGAAGTATCATGAGTCGTCTTCTGGCCCTTGTATTGATCGTTGCAAGCTCTCTGGCAATGGCGGATGGGGATAAAACGCCGCCGCTTGTGGATGCCAACTGGCTTGATGCAAATCTGAATCGTAGCGACCTCGTGGTACTGGATGTTCGCTCCGGTATTGATAACGGCGGGGATCGCAGCAGCTTTCAGAAAGCACACATCCCCGGGTCCGTCTACAGCAGTTACACGGGCGACGGCTGGCGAGAGAGCCGTGATGGTGTTGCCGGCCTTTTACCACCGGTGGCCAGCCTGGAGCGCTTGATAGGAGGCCTGGGTATCGGTAACGACGATACGGTTGTCATTGTGCCCGCTGGGACCGGCGTTACGGATTTCGGCAGCGCAGCCAGGGTCTACTGGACCTTCCGTGTGTTGGGTCATGATGATGCCACCATTCTGAATGGTGGTTTTGCCGGCTGGCAGGCAGCCGGGATGAACGTCGCCACCGGGCAGAGTGAGCAGCGAGAGATGGTTGGGTTTGAGGGCACCCTCCAGCAGGATTTGATTGCTTCGCTCGAAGAAGTAGAGGAGGCCCGCAACAGCCAGGCCCAACTGGTTGATGCCCGGCCGAGTGACTACTTTACCGGTGAAACCCAGTCCCCGGCGGCAAAGGCTCCAGGCACGATTCCCGGTTCCCGGAGTCTTCCCCACTCGGACTTTCTGGGCCAGCGAAACCAGGCCTGGTATCTCAATGAAGGTGAGATCACGGCGAGAGTGAACCAGGCAGAGCTGGACCCGGGCGCTCGTACTATCGCCTTCTGCAACACCGGCCACTGGGCCGCCACAGATTGGTTTGTTCTCAGCGAGCTGGCCGGATTTGAGGAAGTAGCCCTGTATGACGGTTCCATGGCCGAGTGGTCCCAGGACAGCGATCGGCCACTGCAGGTCGCGAAGAAAGGTCTTGGCAAGATCCTGGATTTTTTCAACTGATCTGAAAAAGTGATTATTCATGTCTGATTCAGCAGTCCTCCAGCCCGGGTTGCAACAGCCCGGCTGGCAGGTGGACCGATTCATCGTATCGACGGCCCTGTTTGGCCTTGCCCTGTTGGGTGGGCTGATCTGGCTGGAAACCGCCCCGTTCATGGTGGCGTTGTTTGTGATTGGCACCGTGCTGGGCATGGCCCTTTACCACGGAGCCTTCGGCTTCACCGCTGGCTGGCGCAATCTGGTGGTGAAAAAACGCGGCGCCGGCATGCGGGCTCAGCTGCTGCTGTTCGGGCTCAGCTCCCTGATCATGGTCCCCATGCTCCACAGCGGCCAGGCAGGCCTGGTGGGTGCGGTGGCGCCGGTGGGCACCTCTCTTGTCGTCGGCTCCTTCATTTTTGGTCTTGGCATGCAGCTGGGCGGTGGTTGCGGCTCCGGTACGCTGTTTACCGTGGGTGCTGGCAACATTCGTATGGTGGTGACACTGGTGTTTTTTATCGCCGGTGCCGTGCTTGGATCCATTCACCTGCCCTGGTGGCTGGACCAACCGGGTTTTGATCCGGTGCCACTGGTCAGCAGTTTTGGCATCAGCGGTGCCATTTTGGTGCAGTTCGTGGGTCTCGGGTTGATCGCCTGGTGGGTCAACCGCATTGAGCGCAAGGCCCATGGAACCGTCGAGCGCGATGAACTTCTGTGGAAAGGCCAGAGCCACGGTGTACTCAGAACATTGCTCAGTGGTCGCTGGCCCTTCACTTGGGCCATCCTGATCCTTGCGGCCGGCAATGCTCTGACCCTGGCCATCGGCGGTGCTCCGTGGAGCATCACCTTTGCCTTTAACGTCTGGGGCGCCAAAGCTTTGGAAGTGGTGGGCGTTAACATGTCCCAGTTCGAGTTCTGGACCTGGGACTACCCAGCCATGGCCCTGAAGGATTCGGTGCTCACCAACATTCCCTCGGTGATGAATTTCGGGCTTCTACTGGGCGCCATGCTTGCCGCAGGCTTGGCCAACCGGTTTAACGAAGCCAGCCGCAACCGGCCGGAAGGGCGCCAGTTCCTGGCCGCCGTGGTGGGTGGCCTGCTGCTCGGCTATGGTGCCCGTCTGGGTTTTGGTTGCAATATCGGGGCGCTGTTTTCCGGCATTGCCTCCGCCAGCTTGCACGCCTGGGTCTGGTTTGCCTGTGCCTTCGCCGGTTCACTGATCGGAATCCGGCTTCGGCCCTGGTTCCGGTTGCCGAACTGATGCGGGAGGATAGGATGGACAGACCTTATAGTCGTACCCGCATCCTGGTGGTGCTTGTCATCATTCTGGGGATGATTATGGCGGATCATCTGCGCAGCCCAACCTTTGCGTTCAATTCCGGCCAGGGGAATGTGGAAACCGCCCTGATGCAACGAGAAGAAACGGCCTGTGCTCCGTGTGGGGCGCCCTGTCCATCAACCCGGGACTGAGTAATCTGCGATTCCCCGGTCTTGTTGCCCGGATCCGCAACGCCCGAATACCGGCACCCTTCGGCAGGGGCGCTGTAACTTTCCAGCAGACTCTGTGTCTGAGTGACTGGCATTTCTCAATTTACTGACCGGATAAGGATCTCAGGTTTTGGAATCCATTTATTACGTCCTTTGCTGGCACTGCCACCGGCGCTGCAAACACTGCTACGAAACCCGCTTCCGCCCGTACATTCGCGACGAGTTGGAAGAAGTTTTACTGGAAGCGGAACACAATATGCCGAGGATCGTGGACAACCTTCCGCCGGTGATGGCTTACGAAGACTGGCGCAACCCTTTGCCGGACGGCACCATACCCAACCGGCGCAGCCGCCTCATACTTTCCGGTGGCGACGTGCTCACCGAGCCGGTGCGGGAGCGTCTGCTCTATCCCGCACTCGAGCGAATCACCGACCGCTACCGCCATAACGGCGGCGTAAACATCGTGGTTCAGACCACCGGTGATCTGCTGACGCCGAAAATCATCCGCGAATTGCTGGACCGGGGCGTGTGGATGATCTCTGTGTCCGGGCTGGACGATTATCATGTGGGCATGGCTGGCGACCGCAAGCAGGCACTGCTGGATGAGCTGATTGGTGAATTCGAGGCCGCCGGCATGCATGCCTCTGGCCTGAAAGCCGACCAACGGGAATGGATGGATGAGGAAGGCCCCGTTTACAGCGCCTTCGGTGCCACCGATGACGCCTGGATCGGCAAGCTCTGGCCCCGGGGCCGGGCCTGGGAGAACAGCCTGTCCAAGGCCAGTCTTGCCGACAATTTCTGCAACGCCTGGTCCGGCGGTCTCAATTTTCTGGAATATGGCCGGTCCGGTTCCGAGGTGTCTATTGATCCCACCGGGGATGTCTACCCCTGTTGTCTGAAAACCAAAAGCCCGATTGGCAATCTGGTGGAAGAACCGCTTTACGAGATTCTCGACAGCCTCAAGGGCCACCCGGCCATGGAGGCGATCAACGCCGGCAAACCCGAGCGCATGGGCCTGACCCAGGGTTGGAGCGTCGAAGACTTTGAGGCGGCCTCCCGAACGCAAATGCCGGACGGCAGTGACTATCAGAACCTGTGTATCGGCTGTGACCGGTATTTCGCCAAAGTACTCGGGCCGGTACTGGAGGATCTTCGTAATCAGCGGCGGGCCAAACGCCACGGGGTGGTGGCTTTGTCATGAGCCATTCCCCGGACAACGACACCAGTGGTCTGTTCCAGAGTTTGGGGGTTTCCCAGGCCGGTCTTGAGCTGATGCTTGCGGACACGCCCTGGCGGGGGCAACCGTTGCATCCGTTGCAGGATACCGGGCTGGCCCATGCTCACGTGTGCCTGGGTGATAGTGGCCAGCTTCTGCGCATTCCCAAACAGAGCCAGGTTGATCTGGCCCCGTCCCGGCATCTGACCCATGAGGCAGCCTGCTTTCGGGCCGCCGAGCCATCCCTGGTAACGCCGGCGTTGCATGGGGTGTTGCCCGTCAGCGATTCGCTGCCGCGAGGGGCCCTGGTGCTGGACCTTGTTAGGGGCGAGCCCCTGCAACTTCCCGAGCACCTGACCTCGGTGGCCCGGTCGTTGGGTGCTATCCACAGTGCCAGGGTGCCGCAATCGCTGCACCAGCAGCTTCGTCTGCCGGAAAATCCGATGACAAGCATGTTGCAAGAGGTCCGTACCCAGGCGGGATTTCTCGTGAAGGCCGGGGTGTCTGCCGAAATCCAGTCCCGCCTTCAGGCAGAACTGGAAAGGGCAGCCCAGGCCGCATACTCAGATAACCGGCCGCCTGAAACACTGATCACGTTTGACGCCCACCCCGGCAATTTCCTGGTCGACAGCCAGGACATTGCCTGGATGGTGGATCTGGAGAAATGCCGCATCAGCTATCCGGGCTTCGACCTGGCCCACGCCACCCTGTATACCTCCACGACCTGGGATATGAACTCTCACGCCGTTCTTGGTCTGGACGATATTGCCGTCGCCTACCAGGAATGGGAGCAGGCATTCGGACCCGGCGGCGCGGACCATCGACTCTGGCACGTGCCCCTCCGCCGGCTGATGTGGTTATGGTCCACCACCTGGTGCGCGAAATGGCTCGCGCTTTCCGGACACTCATCGGGCGCGGATGAAGGCCAGAACTGGTCTGAATCCAATAATGAGCAGGCGCTGAATGACCATGTGCGAGACCGGGCAAACCACTATCTGGAGGCGGGCGTTATTGATGCGATTGCCTCTGAATTCCAGGAACTGGAGCGGCTTCTGGCGTAGCCAGCCCCGAGTATCTGGTACTTAATCAACGATGATCACGACAGACTGGAGGTTTTGATGAAAACAACGCTGCTGGCGTTATCCCTGAGCCTGGCGCTGCCCGGAGCGGTTTATGCGCAGGTTCCCGAACAGTGGCCGGCCATTGTCGAACAGGCCCGGGGGCAGACTGTGTATTTCAACGCCTGGGGCGGCGAACCCAACACCAACAACTACATTCGCTGGGCCGCCGAGCAGGTTGAAGGCCGCTACAACATCGATCTGGTGCACGTAAAGCTGGGCGACACGGCCGAGGCCGTATCGCGGGTGGTTGCCGAGAAGCAGGGTGGCAATACCGACGAAGGCGCGGTTGACCTGATCTGGATCAACGGTGAGAACTTCGCGACCCTCAAGCAGGCGGATCTGCTTTTCGGCCCCTGGGTTGGCCGGTTGCCCAATTTCCAGTTGACGGACCCTGAGAACAATCCCGCCGTCACCACCGACTTCACGGTGCCCGTGGATGGCCTGGAAGCACCCTGGAGCAAAGCCCAGGTGGTGTTCTATTACGACAAGTCTCTAACCGATAACCCACCGGGTTCCATGCCCGAGCTGCTTGAGTGGGCAAAGGCCAACCCCGGTGAGTTTTCCTATCCCAAGCCGCCCCAGTTCCTGGGCACGACGTTTCTCAAACAGGCGCTGATCGAGCTGACCGACAACCGGGAAGCGCTTTATGGCCCGGTCAGCGAGGCCGACTTCGAGGCCGTCACCGCGCCGCTGTGGTCCTTTCTGGACCAGCTCCATCCCCATCTCTGGCGTACCGGCCGCAACTTCCCCGATAACGGCCCGGCATTACGGCGGCTGATGGGCGATGGTGCGCTTAGCCTGGCGTTCTCCTTCAGCCCGGCCGAAGTTCCTGCCGCCATTGCCAACAACGAGTTGCCGCCAACGGTAGAGAGCTACGTACTGGATGGCGGCACCATCGGCAACGTCAGCTTTCTGGCCATTCCCTTCAACGCCCAGCACAAGGCCGGCGCCATGGTGATGGCCAATTTCATGCTGTCGCCTGAAGCCCAGGCCCGCAAGCAGAACCCGGAAAACTGGGGCAGCCTGACGGTGCTCGACATGGACGAACTGAACGCGCAGCAGCAGACGCTGTTCGACACTCTGCCCAGCCCCAGGGGTGGTGTCACCGCGGACCAGCTCCAGCGGGTGGTTGAGGAACCCCATGCCAGCTGGGTGGAGGCTCTGGAGGCCGCCTGGCTTGAACGTTACACCGGGGGCTGATGAATCATGTGTTTCTATAATGCCCGACCCTGATCCATGCTGAGGCTGGCGCCCTGGTTGATCGTCCTCAGCCTCGTGGCTCCGGTGGTCGGGGGTACACTGCTGACCCTGCCACCGGCCTTCGGTTACCTGCCGGTGCTGGGCGGCGAGCACTCGTCGTTCCGGCCCTGGCTGGAACTGGCGGCAACGCCCGGTATCCTGCGTTCGGTTGCGGTGAGTTTTGGCACCGGGCTGCTGGCCACTGGTATGGCGCTGGTCATCGTTTTTCTGTTCCTTTCCACCGTCGCCAACACCCGGTTTGACCGCTGGATCCAGCGGCTCATCTCGCCGCTGCTTTCGATTCCCCATGCCGCTGCCGCCTTCGGTTTTGCCTTTCTGATTGCGCCTTCGGGTTTGCTGTTGCGCTGGCTTTCGCCTTCCCTGACGGGGTTTGAGCGGCCCCCGGATCTGCTGCTGCTCAATGATCCTTTCGGGCTGTCCCTGATCAGTGGCCTGGTGCTCAAGGAAATTCCCTTTCTGCTCCTGGTCAGCCTGACAGCGCTGCCTCAGCTCAACGCCGGTCAACGTGTGATGCTGGCACGCTCCCTGGGCTATCGGCCTCGGGTTGCCTGGTTCAAGGTTGTGGCGCCTGCGCTGTACCCGCTGATCCGCCTGCCGGTGTATGCGGTTTTGGCTTTTGCGACATCCACGGTGGATGTGGCGATGATTCTGGGGCCGAACCTGCCCGCCACGCTCAGTGTTCAGGTGGTGCAGTGGTTCAATGATCCGGATCTTTCCCTGAGGTTTCTGGCCTCAGCCGGGGCCCTGCTGCAGCTTCTGGTCACTGCTTCCGCGCTGTCTGTCTGGTGGCTGCTGGAGAGGCTCATCGCCAAGGGCTTCAATACCTGGCTGGCCGGTGGTAACCGGCGAGGTGGTGACCGCGCGTTATGGACAGCGGGTCGGGGCATCATGATAGTGGCAACGTTGCTTCCGGTTCTGGGCCTGTTTGCCCTGGCCCTAAACTCCGTTGCCGGTTTCTGGCGCTTTCCCGACAGCTGGCCCCTGTCGGTCACGCCGGACCATTGGCTGCAGGCCTTGCCGGACCTGGCTGGCCCCTTCGCCACGACCCTGATCATTGCATCGGCAGCCTCGGTGCTGGCGGTGGCCATGGTGCTGGCGGCCCTGGAGCATGAGCAGCGCCGGAACCGGCCCGCCACCCGCGCCCTATGGCTGCTCTATCTGCCGCTGCTGGTGCCCCAGGTGGGATTTCTTTCCGGTATTACGGTGCTCAGCCAGATGCTCGGCCAGGCGCCGACCATCTGGGTGGTCGTCTGGGCCCACCTGCTGTTTGTACTGCCCTATGTCTACCTGACACTGGTGGAGCCGTACCGGCACTTTGATTCACGCTGGATCATTCTGGGACGTTCTCTGGGTCTGTCGGTGAATCAGGCGTTCTGGCGAATTCGCCTGCCGATGATGCTGCGCCCGGTGCTCACGGCCATGGCCCTGGGTGTGGCGATCAGCGTCAGTCAGTACCTGCCGACACAGATGCTGGGCGGCGGGCGTATTGTCACGGTCACGACTGAAGCGGTGGCGCTGTCTTCTGGCGGGGATCGTCGTCTGATTGGCGTCTGGGCCATGGTGCAGGCGCTGACGCCCTTTATCGGCTTTTTGCTGGCCTTACTGATTCCGAGGTTACTATGGAAAAAACGCCGGGGCATGCAGGCCCTGTAGCAGACGACGGCTGCCTGCATCTGCAGAATGTCGCTCTGGAACTGCACGGACACCACCTTCTGGCGGTGAACGAGACCATCAGGCCCGGTGAGGTGCTCACCATCATGGGCCCTTCCGGTTCCGGCAAGTCCACACTGCTGGCCTGGATTGCGGGGTTTATGTCTTCCAGCTTTCACGCCACCGGCCGCGCCATTCTGGACGGTGACGACATTACCGGCCGGCCTGCGGAGCAGACCGGAGTAGGTCTGCTGTTCCAGGACCCTTTGCTGTTCCCGCACCTGTCGGTGGCGGGCAATGTGCGGTTCGGAGCCCGGGGCGCAAAGGCGGATATGGCCGAGCGCGTCGAGAGCGCCCTGGCCAGCGTGGGCCTGGAAGGGCTGGGCCATCGTGATCCGGATACCCTATCAGGAGGCCAGCGGGCGCGGGCGGCGCTGGTCCGGCTCATCCTGTCCCGGCCCCGGGCCATTCTGCTGGACGAACCCTTCTCAAAACTGGATGCGCCCTTGCGCCGAGAGCTGCGGGCGACGGTATTCGAGCATCTGCGTCAACAGAATGTGCCTGCTATGCTGGTAACACACGATCAGGAAGATGCAGAAGCGGCCGGTGGGCTGGTCGTCACGATTGACTGACCAATTGCTTGCTGGCAGACACAACGCTTATGTCGAACTGAACGGGAGATAGATTATGAACAGAGTCTGCGTAGTAATGGGCGTTGGTCCGGGCAATGGCGAGGCCTTTGTGCGGCAATTCTGCGCTGAGGGCTACCAGGTGGCCATGCTGGCCCGCAGTGAGGGCTACCTGCAACAGCTTGAGCAGTCGGTGGGCGGCGCCCACGCGTTTCCCTGCGACATGATGCAGCCTGAACAGATTGCCTCGGCGTTGGCGGCCATCAAGAGCAGGCTCGGGCCGGTGTCGGTTATGCTTTATAACGCTGGGGGTGGCGTGTTCAAAAGCGTGGAGGAAGCGAGCCTGGAGGACTTCGAGGCCAATTGGCGTATCAACGTACAGGGGTTGGTGGCCGCCACCAAAGCCGCATTACCCCAACTTCGCCAGCACGATACAGCCAGCATTATTGTCACCAGTGCGTCGGCGGCAACCCGGGGCCGGGCCAATACCGCGCCCTTTGCTTCCGCCAAGGCGGCGCAGCGTAGCTTGGCCCAGTCCCTGGCCCGGCAGCTGGGGCCGGAAAAGATTCATGTGGCCAATGTGGTGATTGATGGTGTGGTGGATCTGCCGCGCACCCGCGAGATGCTCCCCGACAAGCCGGACGATTTTTTTGTGCAGCCCTCTGCGGTGGCGGACGCGGTCTGGAGCCTCACCCAACAGCACCCGTCCGCCTGGACCTTCGAACTGGATATCCGGCCATTCGGAGAAAGCTGGTAACGCTTAACCCGACGAATGTTACTGATCAGGAACAATGGGAGAAAAGCCATGCAGAGATTTCTAGCAACGACTATCGTGTTGAGCTGTGCTGTCTGCACCCCTGCCTTCGCAGGCGCGATTAACGGCGTGGATCTTGGTGAGCTGGATGTGGGCGCCAAAATAATTGGTCCGGTGGGGCCGGATGTGGAACTTTCGTTGATCAACGCGGATGGGCATAGCGTAGGGGATCTGCGCAGCAGTGTTAGCTGCCCATCGGGCTTTACCAAGTGCAGGCCATCAGGTAACCCATCCGGCACTGTCTATACCTATTCGCACACCGTCATTCCTGGACTGGATAAACCCAATGACCAGCCATTCCCTCAGCCCTCGACAGTACTCGATTTTGATGATGTGAACAGGTTTAAGCTTGGTTTTGAGGCTACTGGTTTTAATGGCGTCGCCGGATACGACTTTGGGGAAGCGGATTCGGCAGGCGTGAGCTTCACCATTGAGCACACCGAATCAGGCGAACTGGTATGGACGGCGAATTCAGACGGCTGGGACACCGGCGAGCCAATCACCTTCTTCTGGCAAACAACAAAACCGCCAGTGGGACCGACTGGGGTATATTCCATCTCGAATTCGACCGGTCATGGTGATGGCAAAGGCCCTGTACCAGCGGCGAACTAGTGTCCCATTTGGCTAGTTCGTTGATCTACTGAGTCACTGGGAGCCTTGCTCTCAAGGCTCCCGAAGGGTCAACGAATTAACCAAACCAGACGGAGTCCGGCCCGGGACAGCGGTTATCGGCTTGCAACGAGTGTCTCAATATCACTCAGGATAGCAGGAGCATCCGTTACCCGGGCCAGCCAGCTCAATGGGATACCACAAGGCCCGCCGATGCCGTGTAATGCCGCCATCGCCGGGCCGATGATCCAGGCCCGGCCGCAGGAATCGCCACCACACTGGATATTGGCGCGAACTGCCTCGGTATAACTGTCGGCATGGCTCAGGATATGAAAGATCACCGGCATGGCCTCATGGAGGTAGCAGGTGCGGCCATAGGTGTCACCAGCGGTCACGGCATCCAGGGAGCCGCCGGAACGGGCGCCGGCCAGGCTTTCGGGGGCCGGGGCTTGGCCGCTGGCAGCCTCCAGGGCCGTGGGCAACGCCTGACCCTGGAACAGGCCTTCCAGCAGCCGCGCGGCGCATCGTGCCCAGGCCACCGCGTCATCATTGTGATTGGTCACCCGTACGGCTGCCTCCACCTGCTGCATCAGGTCCTGGTGGCCACCATAACACGCCACCAGGGGCGGCAGTTTTGAAACCGCCGGTAGCTGCATGTCATCGGCGCCGCTCTCCGGTATCAGGTGGTGGTCGATGGTCTCGGCCAGATGGACACCCGCCTCCAGTATCTCCGGCTCGTTGTAAGTCAGGCTTATCGCCCTGCGAACAGGCTCCGCCAGTTGATCGCCGGTAAGCCGACCAGTGTAGGGCAGGACTTTCTGAACCAGGATCCGCTTTTGCTGATCTGTGAGATTTGCGGAAGTATTGGCCTGCGCCTTCTCAATTGCCGTTTGCTCGATGAGGTTAAGGTTGTTCAGAGTCACCCGGGTGGGGTTATCAATATACCCCTGCCACTGTCCCCCGGGGCCGAAGAAAGCCCGGAAGCTGCGCTGGTAGTCCCGGATATCCAGCCGGCCCTGATTGGCCAGAAGGCTGTCAGTCAGCACCACCGTGGCGGCCCCGTAGTGGCTTATATCGCCAACCTGCTTGCCTTCATGGGCAAAGTAACCGAAACCGCCCTGGAAATACTCCGCTTTTGGTAGCAGGAATTCCGGTTCATCACCACCAACTTCCCGAATGCGCTCACTGTTGTATAACCAGTGCAGTCCAAGACTGGCGGCATCGGCAACCCAGCCACCGGCAAGGGCTGCAACTATGGAGGGACTTCTGCCGGAAGGTTTGGTGCTGGTCATCGGAACTCCTTGTTGGTCAGTCTTAGAATTTAAGGTCGATGAAATTGCTCTTTGCCCTGCGAAGCAGTTCTTTTTCTGTTATTTGGTCGTTTACCAAACTTTCTTCCCATTGCTTTCGCCCATCTTGCTCTGGCGAACGATGGAACAGCAACAGTTGGCCATCGACGATTTTGAAATTGGTCGGGTCAACGGTTTCAAGGCGTCCTTGCACCAGGTTATACGGGCAACTGTGGGGGAAAGTAGGAGCATAGGCGGCAGGGGCTTTGTCAAACGTCTCTTTCTGTCCCGCGCTGGTAAACCAATATACATTTCCTTCATAGGTGCTCCGGTACTTGCTGGATCCCATCTCCGGATGGCCCTTTTCATGATAGGAGACTGGGCTGTAGCCCTCCAGCGCAGGCTGGCCGGGTTCCGGGATTTCATGATTTGAAGCATGGGTTGGCAACGCGGTAACAAGAAGCACTAACAGGATGATGGCTGAGTACATCTGCGTGCCGTGTATGGACATGGGACGGAACTGGCCCCACCTGTACCTGTTAATAAGTTCTCGCTTTAACATTGTTCTGCCTTCCCGGATAAGAGGCTGGTGTTGACGGACTTCTTCCATATGACAACTGAAAGACACGTTCCAGGATCGGTTGTTACAGACAGCCACTCGAGAATGGCGTTGTCGACAATACTGTTCTGTAACGCTTCGGGTGCGTCGGTGTCGTTTAACAAATGCCGACTATTAATCGAGAAGGTTGGTCAGGCTCACTGGAACCGATTGGAGGAAGTACTTTTGCTAAAAGTCCAAAGGACGATACTTGCTCTGGTTCTATCAGTTGGTGGTCTCCCTGCGAGCGCTCAGTCGACCATCAGACTTGAACTTTCCAATGACATCATTCTCAGTTCGGACAACCAGTTCACCAACGGCACCTCGGTTGTCGTTTCGTCACCCGTGGTGGAATCCCTGGATGAGACGACGGGTACGCCGGCATTCGGCCGATCCCTGGTGTCCTGGGCAATTCCCGAGCAGACCGGGCTGAACTATCGGGAGAGCTGGGTGTTTGGGCAGAACATGCAAACGCCGGCGGATATCGAGCAACCGGAGATCATTCTGAATGACGTGCCCTATGTTGGCTTTCTGGGCTGGGGGAACAGTTTTTACGGATTCAACGATGACACCTTTTTTGGTGCCCAGTGGCTGCTGGGATGGGTGGGTGAAGAAGCACTTGCCGAACAGACACAGAAGTTCGTACATACCGTCATCACGGGCGAGGACCCCGAAGGCTGGGACAATCAGCTGGATTCCGAGCCCGTTCTGAACGGGTATGTGAGTGTTAAACGGCGATTTTTCCGGAATGCCCGGTTTGATGCAGCTCTGGCCGGAGATCTTGCGGTTGGTAATTTTTTTACTTTCGTGCAACCTGGGCTGGAGTTCAGGTTTGGTGACCGCCCCGGTGGCTTCCATTACATCCCGGATCCTATTGGTCGGGGCATGGACTACGATGCAACTCTCCTTCCAAATAACAGTACCCGCCTATACGCCTCGGTCACCTTGCGAGCAACGTATTTTGCGTGGGCGTTACCCAGGGAAGGCAATCTGCTCGTCGACAACGAATGGACGGACAGGAATACCGTCGACATCAACCGTGCTGTCGGCCAGACGGTGTTCGGATTGCACTGGGTCGGGCCGCGATTTGGTGCCCATCTGAGTCTCTGGCTGTCTACGGACACGGTGGAAAAAGATAACCTGCCGTCCAGCGAGGACCCGCGGAACAGCTTCGGGTCCTTTATGGCCGAGTATCGGTTTTAGGGCCCAGATTGCTCAACTGAGCCACATTCTCAAGGAATTGCTGGTAGGTTTCAGATTGCTCCAACAGGTCGGCGCCCAGAGCAGTAAGGGCATCGACTTGTCCGCCATCAAGGGCGGCCGTTGGCAGGGCGTTGTACTTCGTCCGCCTGGTGGTATCCTCAACCTGGTTGAATGTCAGGGTTGCAAAGTGAACGCTGACCTCGGGTTGCTCTGGTGGTCTTTGGGCGTTGATATTCGCGCCCCAGGCCAGAAACTCCCTGCGCGCCTGTGCGATGTTCTCTGTGGTGAGTGTATTGAACGCAGCATCAAAGGACGCTTCCATGGTTTCGATGGGGCCGGGTTCATCACCGGTAACGGCCCAGGGATAGGGTGGGTAGACCTGGGCGTTCACCAGAACAACCAGCACCTGTTCAACGTTGCTCAGGGCCTGCTCGCTAAAGGCGCCGGTCATTTTCTCTACATTGCCCCGATGGGCAATAGGGCTCATCATCGACCCGCGCACGCCGATATTGTCAGTAATGCCTCCGTCGGCCAGGTTGAGGTAGGGCATCTCCTCCTGCTCGAAATAACGGGACACGCCCTGGGCGACTGCAAACTCTCGCGATAGCAGATTGCGGGCTTGCAGGGCCTCGTTGATCCAGGGCTTGGTTTTGGCAGCGCATCCGGAATAATTGCGAAGCCGCAAAGGGGCAAAAGCAGGAGGCACCATCGACGATGCCATCACAGCGCGACTGACCGGGTAGCTGCCGAGATCGGAGCAGAGCAGATCAAACTGTGGCTGGATAAAGCTGAACGTCAGCGAATTATTGATATCCGTGGCATTGATAATGACGAACGGTAGGGGCCCCAGTGAGAGATCCGCGAAGGTTTTTCCGTCGAAAATCTCCTTATCAAGAAACCTGGCCATAAGATCAGAGCGATTGAAGTCTGGCGAGGCGAGCTTTGCCATGTTGACCGGGTTTGCCAGCATCCAGCCATAGGTGCGTGGCCAGTTGCGGAGCAGAAAACGTTCCCGGAAATCCTCGAACAACCGGTCGCCGAACAATCCATAGTAGGCAGCTGTGTAGCTTCCGCCGGAGACCGCGGAAATGACATCAACCTGATCCAGTAACCGGTGTTGCTGGTCACCAATCATGATTTGTTCCCGGCGAAGGGCATCGAGCACACCGTAGGACAGGGCTGCTGCGCGCGTGCCGCCGCCCGAGAAGGCCAGGACAACAAACAGCCTGTCATCGTTATCCGGCAGCCTGGATTCGAAATCGTAGTCAGGCTGCAGAGTGTGCTCGCCCAACTCAGTGTTGAGTACTGCCGTTGAACAACCGGTGATTGCCAGAGCCAGAAGAATGATCGCGCAAACGCCCGCCGATGTATTCCCTGTTCGCTGGTGACACGAATGGGTCATTCTGCTCCCTCGAATGTAACAATCACGGCCCCTGATTGGTCTGTAAACAATAGACCAATTCGAAGGCCAGGAAAAAACCTAATGACACGATCCAAAGTTGAGTTTACCAACACTCAAAATCAGAAACTTGCAGGCTTGCTGGAATTGCCGAGCCAGGGCAAGCCCAGGGCGATGGCCTTGTTTGCCCATTGTTTTACCTGTGGCAAGGATATAGCCGCAGCATCGCGTATCGGCCGGGCTCTGGCGAAACATGGCATTGGCGTATTGCGGTTTGATTTCACCGGGCTTGGCAGCAGTGACGGGGATTTCGGCAATACCAGTTTCTCCTCCAACATCGAGGATCTGCTGGCTGCCAGCCAATTTATGGAAGAGCATTACGAGGCGCCCCGGATCATTATAGGCCATAGTCTGGGGGGCGCCGCAGTACTGGCGGCCGCACAGCGTATGCCATCTGTGGAGGCGGTTGCCACGATCAGCGCACCGGCCACGGCCAATCACGTTCAGCATCTGTTCGACGGCAAGGCCAGCGAAATTCATGAGCTCGGCGAGGCCGAGGTTACCCTGGCCGGCCGCACGTTCAATGTGAAGTCCCAGATGCTGGATGACCTGGTGCAGTGGAATACCCCGGACCACATCGGCAACCTGCGCAAGGCGCTGATCATCTTTCACTCGCCGGTGGATCAAGTGGTGGATATCAGCGAAGCAGCCACCATCTACCAGGCTGCAAAGCACCCCAAGAGCTTTATTTCCCTGGATAATGCCGACCACCTGCTTTCAAGTGCTGTGGACGCAGAGTATGTTGCGGATATGCTGGTAGCCTGGTCGAGCCGATATCTGTAGGCCTGCAACGCCAGTTCAGATCATCGCATTGCGAGAAACCCTTGCAGATGTTTCACGGTCAAGATGGATAAAGGTGTGTCGAAATGTCCAAACAAACCCTGAATAGCGAACCCCGCATAGTCTTCTTCGATGTTGTGGAGACCGTTTTCTCCCTGACTCCGCTGGAAGATAAAATGGCAGATCTCAATCTGCCTGCCGGTACGGACCGGCTATTCTTCGCGCAGTTGCTGAGGGATGCTTTCGCGCTTTCGGCGAGCGGTATTTTCCACTCCTTCCCGGACATCGCCAAAGGCACCCTGAAGGTATTACTGCACAGCCTTGGTCACGAGCACGATGAGACCACGCTGAAGGATATTCTCGGGGTTTTCTCCCGCCTGCCCGCGCACGAGGATGTTAAACCCGCGCTGGAAAAGCTGAGAGATTCTGATTGTAAGGCCATCATGCTCACCAACGGCTCCCGGGCCAACACCGAAAAACTGGTCCACGATAACGGCATCGAAAACCTCGTTGATGACATCATATCGGTGGACGATTTCAACATCTGGAAACCGCAAACCGAACTTTACCGCCAGGCTGCGCTGAAGCACTCCTGCGCTCCGGAGAATGCACTGCTGGTCGCGGCCCATGCCTGGGATATCCACGGCGCGATTCAGGCCGGGTTTGATGGTATCTGGATTCAACGCCATGAGTCGCTTTATCACCCCCTGATGGTTAGCCCCGGGGAGCAGGTGACCACCCTGGTCGACGCTGTGGATCTGGCAATAAAACAGCCCCGGAGAGCTGGAGGATGAAATCCGGGGCTTTATGCTCCCCATTAGGCAGTAATTTTCTTGACGGCCTCATCCGTTGACCACAGGGCATTGGCAATAAAGCGGAAATTCGTCAACGCTGCCAGGTAGCCATCTCCCTCTGGAAGTTTGGCCGCGGCAGTGGCGTCCTTGACGACAGCAACTTCAAAGCCCTGCTCCAGCAACTCACGCAGGTGGGACTCAACACAGAGATTCGCTGACATGCCTGCAAGGATGACCTTGTCAATGCGCCGCTTTCGCAACTGCAGAACCAGATCATTCTGTTCAGGACCGTAAACCTTATGTGGTGAAGTGATAATAGTCTGACCGTCCTCGATATATTCTTTGTACTGCGGCATGAAATCCGCGCCGCTTCGGGTTTTCACCGGCGCAAGGGGGCTTTGCCGGTCAAACATCCCGATGTTGTGCATGAGCTTTTCCAGGGGCCCGCCGAAATCCCACTGATGGTCGAAGGTGTAGTAATAATGAGGCGACACCGCGACCAGCATGCCGCTTTGCTTGGCTGCGGCGAAAAGACGGCCGATGTTTTCAACCGTATTGTGCTCGGTAACGCTCTCTCCCACCACCTTCCAGGTAACCCCGTCCGGGCTCAGAAAATCAATCTGGGGGTCGGTCACCACCAGAGCCGTTCGTGCCGGATCGATCTCGAATCCGCTGGGTGGCAAGGCTCCTTTGGCAGGAGCTGCGTAGGGGTCCGACTTTGCCTCCTTGGCTTGCGCCGTGGCAGAAAGCCCCCCCAACGTAGCGGCGGTGATGCCAGCCAGCCCGCCAGCAACCAGCTTGCGACGTTGTGGATTAATAAGGCCGCTGGTCGGATGGTCAGGGCGTTCATCCGATGGTAATTGTGCATTGTGCTTTTGGGGTAATTCAGGATTATCACTCATGGCACTAGTCCTCTTGTCGGTTTTGATGACAGACTTGACTCTAGGCGGATCAGGGGGCAATTGTGTCCAGATCTGGTGCCATTTCGTCCAAACCGTAATCAGAGAGAGAATTGCTTGCTGGAACAGCTGTTGGAAGTGGTAACCACTCATGTTCGTTCATTTGCAGTGTGTGAGGTTCGCAATGGCTTGACACTTGGAACCCCGGCCCTGGGCTCCATATCTCTGCATTACGTTCTCAGGGGCGAGGGGGAACTGATCACTGCCCATCGCAATCGGGTGAGGTTCACACCCAACAGTCTCGTTGTCTGCCCTCCGGGCCAATCCGTCGAGATTCGGGAGGTGCAGGGGGAGTATTTCAGCCTCGGCCGCTGTCACGAAATAGCTCGGTCACTGCACTGGCTAAGAGCCGGGGAAGTTGAAAGCTCGAGCGGAGGAGAGCAGCCGGGCATGCTGGTTATGTGTGGCATAATCGATATGGGTCCGGAAAAGTCATTGGGACTGTTTGACAGCCTCACGGCGCCGTTGATTATCGATAGCGATAACGATGAAACACGGCAAATTTTTGCCCGATTATTCAGCGAACTCACCAATCCCGGAGTAGGATCGACTGCGATGCTGTCGGTTCTGATGAAGCAGTGCCTCATTCTGATGCTCCGGCAGATTCACAACCGCGAGGAGACTCATCCCTGGCTTCTGGCCATGCAGGATCCCGCAATGGCCAGAGTGATCGACACGATGCTCCTGGAGCCGCAAAAACAGATTAATATTGAGCAGCTTGCGGCGCTCGCCAACATGGGCCGTTCTACCTTTGTGGAGCGTTTCAAGGCCGTTTTCGGCGATCCTCCACATCGCTTTGCAACCAGGATAAGGCTGCAACACGCGGCGAAATTACTTGCCCATACCTCTCTGCCAGTCAAGGTGATTGCTGACCAGCTGGGTTATCGCAGCCGTAGCCAGTTCAGCTCGGCGTTCAAGGCGTATTTTCATCAGGACCCCGGGAGCTACAGGCAAAAACTGCCGTAGTCACTGCCCGGCGTGCAACAAATTCTGTCAGTCTGATGGCAGCGGGCAGACGTTGTGGTCAGCCTGGCGTTTGAGAGGCCAGCGCCCGTGCCAGTTGCTGCAGTTCATCTGCGCGTGCAAGGCCGTCCAGAAAACGCTGGGGAATACCGGCAAGACCCACCTGAGCGCCTACCAGAGCCCCGGCCAGCATGGCCCGGGACTGATTCTGGCCGCCACCATTGATGGCATGAAGCACTGCACTTTCAAAATCGTCACTGAATCGTGCCGCCAGGTAATAAGCCGCAGGTAACTGGTGGTAAAAAGCGCAGGGCATGCCGTACAGGTGGGAAACCTTCCAGGCGGGCTCGATGCGAATGGCCGGGTCCGTGGCCGATGCAGCAATGTCAGAGGCGGCATGCAAGGCGTCACGAACAATGTGTCGCCGGGCCCGCAGTGGCAACTCCGGGTGATCCGGCGCCGGCTGGCGGGTGGTGACTGGCTGGAAAGCCAAGGCGTTCTCCGCCAGCCACTTCAAGGGTTGCTGGGAGATTTGAGCGTCCATAGTGTCGCCCTGAATAAGACAGGCCAGAATACAGCCGTAACCAACGCCCATGGAGAGCATGGTTTCGCTGCTCTGGGTCAGCGCCGTGTTATTGGCAATGGCCTGGGACAACCGGGCGGGCTCGGCGGCATAACGCATGGCAATGGCAAGGGTGCGTTCCATGGCCTCGGTAGTGTCTGCGGCCCCACCAATATCGTGCCAGGGGCGTTTCTCTGCCACCCGTCGTTTCCAGGCGTGGCGGATGGACTCGCTGGTGTAGTGGCCAGGCCCGCTTCGGGGTTTGCCATCCAGCAACGGGAAAAGTTCGTTATCCAGGCGCTGGCAAAAATCGGCTTCGTCATAGCCGTCGCGCTCAATCAGCGAACGCAGCATAAGTTCCAGAATAAAACCGGCCTGGCTGTTCTGGCCGGCCGTCAGGCCATGGTGAAAGCGCCCGGGTTCCGGTGTGGTGTAGTCATCAATCCAGTCGCCGTAGGTGCGGTGCAGTTCCTTCAGGTCGTAATACCAGTGAGGGCCGACGCCCAGGGCTTCGCCTATGAAAGCACCCACAATGGCGCCCATGGCGCGGTCTTTCAGGGTCTTACTCATGTTGACTGATGCCTCTGGGCTTTTATCAAAGCGGGAGCATTCATCCGGCACAACAGGATAACTGGCTTACGTCTTTGGTGAAGGTCTGGGCACAAAGTTTAAGGCCCTCCACCATGGTCAGGTAGGGAAACAGTTCATTGCCGATATCCTCTACCGTCATACCGGCCCGTAGCGCCATAACCGCCGTCTGAATCAACTCCCCGGCTTCCGCCGTGACCGCCTGCACACCCAGCAATCTTCCCGAATCGCGTTCGGCGACCATCTTGATAAAGCCATGAGTGTCGAAATTGACCAGTGCGCGCGGCACGTTCTCAAGTTCCAACACACGGGTATCTACACTGAAACCTTGCTTGAGCGCCTCGGCTTCCGTCAGACCAGCGGTGGCAACCTGTGGGTCGGTAAACATTACCCCTGGCATGGCGCTGAGGTCCAGCCTGGCCTCGCCTCCGGTCATATTGACGGCGGCCCGACTGCCCCCAGAAGCGGCAACATAAACAAACTGCGGCTGATCGGAACAATCACCGGCGGCATAGATGCCGGGGGCGGTGGTCTGCAGGTGCTCATCCACCTGAATCGCACCGCGGGAGGTTTCCACGCCGATGCCTGCCAGGTTCAGGGCTTCGGTATTGGGTGTCCGGCCGGTCGCCACCAGCAGTTGATCCGCTCGCAATGAGCCCGAATTGGTGTCGACGGTGAACTCATTGTCGCTATAGTTCACGCGGCTAGACTGGGCCTGCCTGAGAACCTTGATTCCCTCTCGCTTGAATGCTGCTTCTATGGCCTCACCGATGGCGGGGTCTTCACTGGACAGCAATCGGCTTCGGGCCAAAACAGTGACGTCGCTGCCCAGCCTGGCGAAGGCCTGGGCTAACTCCAGGGCAACGAAACCGGCACCGATTACAATCAGCCGTTCGGGCACGGTATCCAGTACCAACGCGCTGGTGGAGGTTAGGTAGGGCGTATCGGCCAGCCCCGGTATCGGCGGTTCTGCCGGACGGGCGCCGGTGCCAATAAAGGCGCGGTCAAAGTGGACAGTCTGCTCACCGCCGTCGTTCAGCTTGACCTCCAGGTTATTGGCATCGACAAACCGGGCCTCACCTTTCAGGACGGTGATGGCTGTGTGGTCGCGCAGTATGCTTTCATATTTGTTGTCACGCAGCTCCTCGACACGTGCCTGCTGTTGCTGGAGCAGTTTTGACCGGTCTACCTTTGGAGCGATGGCGCTTATCCCCTCGTCAAAGGGGCTTCCCTTGCGTTGGTGGGCGATATGAGCGGCGCGGATCATGATCTTCGAAGGGACACAGCCGGTGTTAACGCAGGTGCCGCCGATAGTGCCGCGTTCGATCAGGGTAATCCGGGCGCCGCGCTCGACCGCTTTCAGGGCGGCTGCCATGGCTGCGCCGCCGCTGCCAATAACGGCGATATGCAGGTTGGTGTCATTACTCATTCGGGGAACTCCTTGAATCTGTGGACGCTTTCTCACAGTAAGCGTCGTATTGCTTTTTGCGCCATACGGCGTAGGCGGTCAGACCAATGAATAAGGCCAGGGCTGGGAGCAGCACGTAGTCGAGATAACCGGTCAGGGCTGCCAGACCCACAGTGCTCAGCAGAATCACCAGAATCGGCGTGAAGCAGCACAACGCCACCAGGACAGTGCCAATCACGCTCACGCGTAGCAGGGTTTTCGGGTTCTTCATGGTCACTCCCGGTCCGCTTCCGAGGGCTTGAGTGTGGATGGATAGCCGGCACCGCCCGTGGCCTGGGTTAAGGCTTCGACCGATGTTAGTTTATCGTCGAAGGAGACCACAGCCTCACGGTCCGGGTAGCTCACGTCGACTTGCGAAACACCGTCTACCTTATTTAAAGCCAACTTGACGGTGATCGGGCAAGCAGCGCAATTCATACCTGGTACCGAGAGTGTCACGGTTTGCATCGCGGCCAGCGCAGGCATGCTGAACAGAGTCATGACCAATGTGAGGAGAAAGCGCATTCTCATGGAAGATCTCCTATCAGTAGAAAAGGGGAAGAACATAAGGGAACACCAGAGCGATCAGCACCAGTACTGATATCCCCCAGAACATTACCTTGTAGGTCGTTCGCACCTGAGGTACCGCACATATTTCTCCTGGCCGGCACTGTTCCTCTGGCCGATAGACCCGGCGCCAGGCGAAGAACATGGCCACCAGTGCAACGCCGATGAAAAGCGGACGATAAGGTTCAAGAGCCGTGAGGTTACTAATCCAGGCACCGGAAACCCCCAGCGTGATCAGTACCAGCGGCCCAAGGCAGCAGGCCGAGGCGAGAAGCGCCGCGACCCCGCCGGCAGCCAAGGGACCGCGCCCTGATCTGGAATTTGACATAACGCCTACACCTTTCATGACTTTGTTCGATCGGATAAGGTTACTTCCGTAGTCAGCTACGGAGTCAAGCCACATGTCGGATAACGCAAATTCACTGACCATCGGTGGTCTGGCCAGGGCAGCCAAGGTTCATATCGAGACGATCCGCTATTACCAGCGGCGAGGATTATTACCGGAGCCCCAACGTCCTCCGGGTGGTATCCGGCGCTATGGCGATGCCGATATTGATCGGTTGACGTTCGTGAAAACGGCGCAGCAGTTGGGGTTCAGTCTCGACGAGGTCAGCGACCTGCTCCGGCTTGAAGACGGCACCCACTGCCAGGAAGCCAGTGCGATTGCCGAGCACAAGTTGTGGGACGTGCGGGAGAAGATCGACAGGCTGGAGAAAATCGAGAAGGTGCTCGGAGAAATGGTCGGCCGATGTCGTGCCCAACAGGGCAATATCAACTGCCCGCTAATTGTGTCTTTACATGGGGGCATCAAAAGGACAGGAGTTCGTGGGTGTTGATCCTGTAGTCAGGTACGGAAGTATCATCAGTACGTCGGCCCCGGTACAGGGTTCTAAACTGGCTATACACTGATGAGGATATCGCCATGATCAAGAAACTATACCTGCTGGTAGCGACGTTGGTGTTCAGCATTGCCGCGCTGGCCGCCGACAATCGTTATCTATTGGGTGTGGACGGTCTGGCCTGCCCGTTCTGTGCCTATGGCATTGAGAAACGTCTGAACAGGATCGACGGTGTGGTTGATGTTCAGGTCGACGTGGGCGAAAGCGTGGTCCATGTAACCATGCGCGAAGGTAAGACACTCACCGAGGAGCGGGCGAGTCAGGCGGTTGATGAGGCTGGTTTCACTTTGCGCTCCTTCTCGGAAGCCGGAGGCGAAACAGGGGGCAATGATGCACAGTAACCGCCCCTCAGCTGGTGTGTCAGCGCTGATTGGTGCCCTGCTGCTGACTGGCGTGTCCTGGGTGGAGGCGGCCCCCAACACCTTCAACACCGCCCTGCCGGTGGCCGAAGGGCAATACCTCTGGCGCGAACAGCTGGTGTTGCGTGAACGCTCGGACAACGGGCCTATGGGTCGCGACGTTTCGGTGCAGGCGCTGGGCAGCGTTCTGGGCTACGGCGTCACTTCCAGGTTCGCCGTGTTTGGCATGATCCCCTACTTCTTCAATAAAGAGCTGGACGTCACCACGCCCATGGACAGGATTGAGCGTGACACCAGCGGTTTTGGCGACGTTTCACTGTTCGGCCGCTACACGCTCTACAAGAAGGATTATACGGGCAGCACCTTTCGCGTGGCACCGGTATTCGGCCTCACGGCCCCCACCGGTGACGATAACGACAGTGATCGTTTCGGTGAACTGCCCAGGCCACTGCAGGCCGGGGATGGCGCCTGGGACGGTTTCGCTGGCGTGGTCACCAGCTATCAGACGCTGCAGTACCAGGTAGATGGGCAGTTGCTCTACCGGGAAAACGGCCGTCACGACGGCTTCGCACGCGGGGACGAGACGCGCTTCGACGCTTCACTGCAATACCGAATCTGGCCACGAAGCATGCAGGGGGTGCCTGGCACGCCGGCCTTCGTCTACGCCCTGCTGGAATCCAATGTCATCCATCGGGAACGCGACGACCTGGGGAGTGGTACCGATGCCGATTCCGGGGGTACCCAGTGGTTGCTGGCGCCGGGACTGCAATACGTCAGCCGAAGCTGGATTGTCGAGGGCACGGTACAGTTGCCTGTGGCCGAAGCCCCCAATGGTGACGCCATCGAAGACGATTACATTGTGCGCGTCGGCTTTCGCCGCAATTTCTAGGTTTCGGGGGCGGCGTGAAAAAAATTGGTAAATGGTCAGGCTACAGTCTTCTCGGTGTCGTGGTAGTGCTCACCTTACTAGGCTGCGCGGGCGGCGCGATCAACTGGAACCAGGAACCGCCGTACGCTCTCGTTCATAGCTGGGGGGGAAAAGGCAGCGGCCAGGGGCAGCTGAATGATCCCACCGGCATTGCCGTAACGGACACTGAAGTCTTCGTGTCCGATGCGCGCAACGGGCGAATCCAGGTTTTTGATCATGAAGGGCGGTTCAAACGGGCATTCGGCACCCCCGGCGATGGCATCGGCGAGCTTGGGCGGCCGATGAACCTGACGATCCACGACCAAAAGCTCTACGTTCCCGAATACATGAACGACCGCATTCAGGTATTCAGCCTCGCTGGCAAGTCTCTTGCGGTAATTGGCGGCCCCGGTGAGGAGCCGGGACAGTTCGATGCACCGGGCGGTGTTGCCGTCGCGGAGAATGGCGACCTTTTCGTGGCCGACTTTTACAATCACCGTGTGCAGCACTTGCGGGCGGACGGTACCTTCGTTAAACAGTGGGGAAGCACCGGGGAGACCGGAAAGGACGCCGGGGAATTTACTTACCCTACGGATGTAACGTTTGCCGATGATGGGACTCTCTATGTGGCAGATGGCTATGGAAATCGTGTTCAGGTTTTCGATGCCGGGGGCGATTTCCTGCACAAGTGGGGAGGGCCGTTTGCCCTGGGCCTATACGGGCCGTTCAAGGGCTGGCTCACCACCGCGACGTCCACTGCCGTTGGCCCCGAAGGCGATGTCTTTGTGGCCGATTTCTATAACGATCGTATACAGAAGTTCGCGGCGGATGGGGGCTACCTCACCGCTTTCGGCAGCAAGCCGGAAAACCCCGGCCACACGGTCATGGCCATCGCCATCGGGAGTGACGGAACCGTGTGGAGCGTGAACTTTGCCGATAATCGGGTCGAGAAGTGGGAACCTGTGAAGTAAGGTGTCAAAGAGGGGGTCGGAAGATAGACAAGTCATTTACGCAGAAGATCGAGGAGAGTCAACATGGGTAAAACCTATCAATCAGTTGTGGTCAATGCACCCGCTGAGGCAGTCTGGGCAAAGCTTCGCGATTTTTATGATCTTAGCTGGGCGCCGGATGTGGTAACCAGGGTTGATGTGGTCGGGGACAAGGCGGGAGACCAGCCAGGCGCCAAAAGAGTATTGAACGAGGCCTTTCACGAAACCCTGCATGCGCTCGACGACGACAACCGGGAGCTTACCTACAGCATCGACGAAGGCCCTTCACCGGTTTCTTCCAATGAAGTCAGCAACTATGAAGGGCATGTCCAGGTTCGTCCGGTAACGGAAGGCGACGGTGGCACCTTTGTGGAGTGGTATTCACAGTGGAGTGGCAATGATGAGTCCGCCGCTGAATTCTGTCACGGCATCTATGCCGGACTGCTGGAGCAGCTCAAGAAATCGCTGGAGGGCTGAAGCGCCCAGAGTGATGGCTTTCAGGGCGCACGGTCGGGACTCCGGCCGTGCGCCCGACATCTGGTGTTCGGGAACCTATTGGACAACGATGGTCCCCGTCATTCCGGCTGCCTCATGGGGAATACAGAAATACTGGTAGGTGCCGGGCTCAGTGAAGGTATGGCTAAAGCTGTCACCAGAAGCCAGGTTGCCGGAGTCGAAGGTCTCCGCTCCCTCTGGTAATGAGACGCTGTCAGCATTTCTGGCTTTGGCAGGGTCCGCTGTGACGGTATGCACTAGTGGTGAGCCATTCACAAACTCAACCGTTTCACCGGCTTTTATAGTGACAGAGGCGGGTTCGAAGGTCAGCTGGTTGCCCATTTCCACTGTCGCCGCGGGCTCCGATGCCCAGAGAAGACTGCTGGAAAACAGCAGAATGAAGCTCAGCAGTGCTTTCGGGTGTTTCATGGCGGGTTCCTCAGTGTTGGTGGAATATCCGGATAGGTCAGTACACCCACACTGACACCGCTTTGTGGCAGATGTTACGGAGCACTTCCCGGTAACATTTACCCTGTTCGCGTGTCCTGTCCATCAGGATACGGAAGCAGGGTACTCATGTTCTCAGTTGTAATCGCATTGACCATTGCCGCGGTGATCGGTTACACCGCCCAGGTAACCGGCCTCTGTATGGTCCGTGGCGTCAGCGACTGGATTCGGGGCCGGCGCTTGCGCCTGACGGCCATTCTCATGGCGGGGTTCTGGATCTACCTGTTCACACCTCTGCTCGACTATCACGACCATTCCTTCCTGGCGGTCTATCCCTTTCACTGGTCAATCCCACTGGGTGGTTTCGTGTTCGGGGTCGGGGCGGCGATCAATGGCGCCTGTTCGATTTCCACGGCAACGCGTCTTTCCAGCGGCGACCTGCGCATGGTGTTGACCATGCTGGGTTGGCTGGCCGGATGGGTACTGCTGATCGTGGCAGATGTGGAGCCGGACCTGCGCAGAACAACCTATCAACTCGGGCTTCTTCCCTGGTTTGCCGTGGGCGCCCTGGTGTTGGCGTCGATACTGGTTTACTGGAAGTTTCGCTATCGCTGGCGCATGTGGAGCGGGATCATGCTGGTGGGGATTTTTGCCGGCGCCCTCTTCCTGTATGAACCGGCCTGGTCACCGAGTGATTTTGTGCGGGACGGGGGGCTGAACCTGATGACGGGCACCTCATCACCTCCTTCGCTTTCCCGGGCACTGATTCTGGTGGCCATGTTGCTGGGTATGACGGTCGGTGCCTGGCGTTTTGGGCGTTTCCGGTGGGTGTTGCCGGCTGCTGGCGAAACCGGCAAACACCTTGGCAGTGGTCTCTTGATGGGAATCGGATCGGCGCTTGCGCTAGGGGGCAATGATTTCCAGTTACTGCTGGCACTGCCCGCACTATCCCCCGCCAGCCTCTCCGCCCTTGCGGGTATGCTGGCGGGGATCTGGCTGGGTGCCTGGCTAACCGGAGACCGACCGAAGCCTCACAGGCTGTAGCGGGTCATCCATTGCGCGATGGCCTGGCCTGTTTTTTCTGGCTGGTCTTCCTGTATGTAGTGGAGCCCTGGCCCCACAAGTGCGGTCTCCAGTTTCGGCAACTTTTCCCGATACCAGTCCACGGCGGGTGCGGGAATCAGCAGGCCGGGGTCTGCGTGAACCAGCAGTTTGGGCAGGTCTGTCTGCTGGAGCCATTCCATGTAGGCCGTCTGCTTCTGGTAGATGGCGGCCGGTTCCTTACCGATACACAGGTTCTGCGGGAACTTACACAGAATCCGCCGGGATTCACAATCCGTCCACGGGGCTCGATAGGCGTCCATCTCGTGGGGTTCCAGCTGTCTGCAGATCATGGCGGGCAGGATGCCTTCGACGAACTGGTTCTCATCCATCATCATGCGCTCGGCGTTGGCCTGTGAGGCTCGCAGGGTCTCGAAAAACTCACGCGTCTGGGGATCAAACACCTCATACCCCGGTATCGGCGTCAGCATGGCCTCCATAAACGCCAGCCCCTTGATACGCTCCGGGTGACGATGGGCATAGTGGAAGCCGAAGAACGATCCCCAGTCGTGACTGACGATGATAATACGATCAAGCCCCAGCGCTTCAATAAAGCCATCCAGGTAACGGATGTGGTCGTCGATGTCGTGGGGAATGTCGGGTCTGTCAGACATCCCGTAGCCGATCAGGTCGACGGCAATCAGGCGGCCCTTGCCCTCGAGTTCAGGCAGAACATTTCGCCACAGGTAGGACCAGGTGGGCTGCCCGTGGAGGAAGATTATCGGGTCGCCACTGCCGTGTTCCACGTAGTGCATGCGCGAACCCAGCACATCCGCGAAGTGTGAGGGGTAAGGGAAATCTTCAGGCTTCTGAATTGTCATGATTGGGCTCCTGAGGGTGTATGCTCAACCTGTATTATCGGTGTACGGCTTTACCTGTTGCCATTGAGCTTAGCCTTTTCGCGAGCAGGTCGAGAAGGCTGGGTCGGAACATTCCACCCTTGAAATTCGGGACGGTGGCATAGAGCTCTTACGGTAAGTACGTCCGAAAGCGGAGATCCCTATGAACAGAACGACGGAAACCACATCCATACAACCAGGCACAGTGACAGGCGAAATCACCTTCATGGTGCCGACGGAGCAACGCCCTTACGTGCATACCGAAGCGCTCACTGGCGAGACTGAACCCCGCTATTACGCTGAGCTCCAGCGCCGCGCGGTGACCATCCACGATGCAAGAGATCAGGCGCATGAGCTGTCACTTGATCGCCATGGCATAGAGTTACGCCAACGCCCGAGTGCCGTCGAAGACTTCTACAACAATACAAGCGTCGAGCAGGAATACTACCCGGAGGTTGAGGCTCTGGTGCGGGAAGCCACGGGCGCTTCCAGGGTGCTGATCTTCGATCATACCCGGCGCTGTGACGATGGCAGCGGCAGCGCCAAGACGCCGGCCGACCGTGCCCATAATGATTATACCGAGTGGTCGGCACCGCAGCGGGTGCAGGACCTGCTTGGTGAGCAAGAGGCACAGCGCCTGCGAGATGTGCCGTTTGTCCAGGTTAACGCCTGGCGACCCATCCGCGGGCCCGTCAGGCGCTCACCTCTGGCGGTGCTGGATGCCGCCACACTGGATTCGGAGGACCTGATTGCCACTGACATGATCTACCCGGTCCGCACCGGCGAGATCTACCACCTTGCTTTCAATCCTGGCCAGCGCTGGCTCTACTTCCCTGCCATGGAACCCGATGAGGTCCTGCTGATCAAGGGCTACGATTCTCGCACCGACGGTCGCGCTCGCTTCGCACCTCACACCGCCTTCCAGGATCCAGGCACCCCTGCAGACGAACCGCCGAGGGAAAGTATTGAAGTGCGAACACTGGCGTTTTTTGAATAGCGATCGCGCCCAGAGCCTGTTCAATCCCGGGCGGCTTTCCTGCCGCTCGACAGCACGCTGTTCCTGAAGGGCTGGATCAGCATCTGGTCCAGGCGCAGATCCTTCACTGTGCGAAAGTCCTCGATTCCGATGGTCATCCCCAGGTGGCCCTTTTCCGGCTGGGCTCGGTAGGTGCCGAACAGCCGGTCCCACCAGGGCAGGTTGAAGCCGAAGTTGCTGTCGGTCTCCCGCACGATGACCGAGTGGTGGACCCGGTGCATGTCAGGCGTCACCACGAACAGCCGCAAGTACCGGTCAAACCAGAGCGGCAGCCGCACGTTGCCATGGTTGAACATGGAGGTGGCATTCAGCAATACCTCGAAGATCACCACCGCCAGCGCCGGGGCACCCAGTGCCAGAACCACGGCCAGTTTGATGGCCATGGACAGAATGATCTCGATGGGGTGGAAGCGCAGGCCGGTGGTCACGTCAAATTCCAGGTCTGCATGGTGCATCCGGTGCAGGCGCCAGAGCCAGGGTACGGCGTGGAACAGCCGGTGCTGGAAATAGATGGCGGCGTCCAGCACCAGTACCGATAAAATCACCGCAAGCTAGCCTGGCAGCGACACCAGATTCAGCAATCCCCAATCGTTTTCCGATGCCATAAAGGCAGTGCCAACCACCGCCACAGGAAATACCAGCCGATCTGCCATCGTACCCTGAACAACGACGACGCGTTTCTGGGCGAAGGCTTCCTGCGGCGTATTCTGGGAGGCACCTATTTTGAACATATCCTGCCAATGGGCACTGATGAGAAGCCTGAGGAGCTGAGCCGGCCGGGATTGTTCGAGCAGCAGGTCCAGGCGTTTCGAGGTCTTGTTGAAGACAACCACACACTCGAAGAAGCCAGGGACTGGGTTCAGGGTGTATTGAGCAAGTTGCGGGGGCATCGCTGACGCCCTCCTCGGTTAATTTTTCAGATATTTGATCAGTGCCAGAACTGCCAGCACGAGGAGTGCGATCAGTAGCAGTGGCATGATCATCATGGGCAGCATCATCCAGCCCATGCCTGACATCATGGAATTGCAGAATTCCCAGAAACCTGTCTCCGGGGCCGCCAGTGCGGTTGCGGAGAACAAGGCAAGTATGGACAGAATTGCGAGTAATAGTTTCATGGTGGAGCCTCTTTCAGTTTGATAGTGCGTTGGTTGGCATGGGTGACAAGGCCTCGTAACGGGCCCTGGCGCTGAACAGGTCGCGGATGACCGCAGCCCGTGTGAGTTGTACTCCGGTGAGCTGTCGTGCGCTGGTGATGGCATCTTCCAGCCGGCCGGCGCCGCTGGCCAGTTCGTTCAGACTGGCTTCCCAGTGCGCACGCTGGTTCGGAATATGCCGCTCATCAAGAATTTCCAGGCGTCCGTGGCCGGCTTGCACAGCTGCCGTCATATCGTCAATGGAAGCGAGCAGGTCACGGTGGGCCTGGGTGGTTTGCCACTGGTGCCTCGATACTTCCGCCGCGGCCTTGCGAACGGCACTTTTCTGTCGCTGCCCACTCAAAGGAACCTGTACGCCCACGCCAACGATCCAGCGTTTGCTTTCGTCCGCCCAGAGGCTGTTGTAGCCAGCACTGGCGGTAAATACAGGTCTGCGGCTGACTTCTGCAGCGTCCAATCGGGCGCGTGCTTCGGCCGTTCGGGCCTCGGCGGCCTGGACCAGTGGGTGATCGATTTCCGCCAGGCTGTCTATGGCCATGGGTGTGCGAGGGGGTACGGTTAGCGCCAGTCCGGACGGTTGAGGGCGTCGGCCCAGCAATGGGATCAGGCTGGCTGCGATCCGGGCCTGTTCGGCTCTCAGTCCGACCAGTTGGATGTCCAGGGTGTCCAGCTCTGTTTCTATACGGAGTAAGTCGCTCTGCGCGCCCTCGCCATAATCCAGTCTCTGTCTGGCGATCTCGGCTAATTGTTCCACCAGGGCGCGGGTTTCGTGATGCAGCTCAATGGCCTGGTTCGAATACCACCAGCGGGCATAGGCTTCCTTGACGGAAGCGGTCAGTTTTCGGGTTTGCCAGACGCTGTCGAGTCTGGCCGCAACTACGCCAGCTTCCGAGGCTTCGCGGGAGGCCGACAGCTGGTCCGGCCAGGGTAGCTGCTGGCTGGCCTCAAACCGGTGCCCGACCATGTTCGGGCCCTCCAGGGTTTCGGGAGCCAGGCCATACTTGACAACAGGGTCTGCCCAGGTGCCCGAGCCTTCCACTTCGGCTTCTGCCGCTTCGATGGTTGATTGTAAGGCGCCCAAGGTAGCGTTGTTGGCCAATGCCTCATCAACCCATTGCTCCACTGTTTCCCGTGGTTCGGCCACTGCCGGTGCAGAGAGTGTAATAAAGACCGCCAGAACGGTCTGAATTCCGGTATGTCGGATCATTGGATCGCTCCTTTTCTGGCGAGATTTTTCAGGCGGGCTCGCTGCCATAGATAGAAAATCACCGGAATCAGCAGCAGTGTCAGCATCAGGGTGGTGATCATGCCGCCGATCATCGGGCCGGCGATGCGTTGCATCACTTCCGAACCGGTGCCACTGCCCAGCATGATGGGGGTCAGGCCGGCAACGATAGAGGCGAAGGTCATGATAATGGGGCGGACACGAAGGGCTGCCCCCTGAACAACGGCCTGTTGCAGAGCATTTATCGACAGCCGTTCAGGTTGATGGTCCACTTTATCCAGAGCCTCCCGCAGGGACTGGTTCAGATACACCAGCATCAGCACGCCAATCTCCACCGCCACCCCGGCCAGGGCAATAAAGCCCACGGCGACGGCCACGGACATGTTGTAGCCGAGGAGGTACATCAGCCAGATACCGCCGATCATGCCGAATGGCAGGGTGCCGAGGATGATGCCCACCTCGGTCAGGTTACGGAAGTTCAGATACAGCAGGATGATGATGATAGCCAGGGTCAGGGGCACCACCATGGTCAGGCGCTCCTTGGCGCGCTCCATGTACTCATACTGGCCGGACCAGGCCAGGGAATAACCAGCAGGCAGGCCCACCTGATTCCTTACCCGTTGCCGAGCTTCCTCGACCCAGCTACCCAGGTCCCGGCCTTCGATATCCACCAGGGTCCAGCCGTTGATGCGGGCATTTTCCGACTTGATCATCGGCGGCCCTTTGTCGATCCGGATATCGGCTACGTCCGCCAGGGCAATACGCTGGCCGTTGGGCGTTACCATGGGCAGCAGGCGCATCTGCTCTACCGAATCCCGGTAGCCCTGGGGATAACGCAGGTTGATGGGATAGCGTTCGAGGCCTTCCACGGTATTGCCCACATTCATGCCACCGATTGCGGTGCGGACCACCGACTGGATGTCTTCGATGCTCAGCCCGAAACGGGCGGCGGCCTCGCGCTGTATGTCGACCTTGATATAGCGTCCACCGGCTACCCGCTCGGAGAAAACCGAGGCGGTCCCGGGCAGGTCAGCAAGTACCCGTTCCAGTTCCTCGCCTATGCCCTGGATCACGTCCAGATCTGGCCCGGCCACTTTGATGCCGACCGGGGTCTTGATGCCGGTGGAAAGCATGTCGATGCGGGTCTTGATGGGCATCACCCAGGCGTTGGTCAGGCCGGGAAGCCGGACGGTTTCATCCAGCTCCCGGCGCAGGGATTCCGGCGTCACGCCCGGCCGCCACTGATCCCGGGGTTTGAACTGTATAAAGGTCTCGATCATGGTCAGCGGCGCGGGGTCGGTGGCGGTTTCGGCGCGACCGATCTTGCCGAACACGGTCTCCACTTCCGGAATACTGGCGATCAGCTTGTCGGTCTGCTGCAGAATCTGTCGGGCCTTGCCGATTGAGATGCCGGGGTAGGTAGTGGGCATATACATCAGGTCGCCTTCGTCCAGGGGCGGCATGAATTCACTGCCCAGTTTGTTGGCGGGCCAGAAGCCGATCACCAGTACCACCAGGCCGCCGGCAAGCATCAGGACTGGCCGCCGCAGGGCCCAGCCGATAACCGGCCGGTACATGCCAATCAGCAACCGGTTGATGGGGTTGCGGTGCTCGGGCAGTACCTTGCCCCGGACAAAATAACCCATCAGCACCGGTACCAGGGTAATGGCCAGCCCCGCTGCGGCGGCCATGGCGTAGGTCTTGGTGAAGGCCAGGGGCGCGAAGAGCTTGCCTTCCTGGGCCTGGAGGGTAAACACCGGCAGAAAACTCACGGTGATGATCATCAATGAGAAAAACAGCGCCGGCCCAACTTCGCCAGCTGCCCGCGATACGACAGCCCATCGGTTCTCGGTTGTTAACGGAGTTCGCTCCATGTGCTTGTGGAGGTTCTCCACCATCACGATTGCCCCGTCCACCATGGCCCCGATGGCAATGGCGATGCCGCCCAGGGACATGATGTTGGCGTTGATGCCCTGGGCCTGCATCACCACGAAGGCGGCAAGAATACCCACGGGCAGGCTGATAATGACCACCAGGGATGAACGCAGGTGGAACAGAAACACCGCGCAGATCACGATGACCACCAGGAATTCCTGGAACAGCTTGGTGTAAAGGTTGTCCACCGCGTTGTTGATCAGCGTGGAGCGATCGTAGGTGGGCACCACTTCCACACCGTCCGGCAGGCTGGCCTTGATGTCCTTCAGGCGTTGCTTGACACCTTCGATGGTTTCCAGGGCATTTTCCCCGAAACGCATCACCACAATGCCGCCGGCCACTTCCCCTTCCCCGTTCAGTTCGCCGATACCGCGGCGGATCTGAGGGCCAAGCTGCACATCCGCCACGTCCTTCAGTAACAGGGGCTTGCCATTATCATTGACCCCCAGGGGGACCTGCCGCAAATCGTCTTCGTTCTTAAGATAACCGGTGACTCGCACCATGTATTCCGCCTCGGCCATCTCCACCACCGACGCGCCTGTTTCCTGGTTGGCGTTGTTGATGGCGGCGTGGATGCGCTGCAGGGTAATGTCGTGGGCCCGCAGCCGGTCCGGATCCACCACCACCTGGTACTGCTTGACCATGCCGCCCACGCTGGCCACCTCGGAAACGCCGGGTACGGTCTGCAGTTCAAACTTCAGGAACCAGTCCTGCATGGCCCGCAATTCTGACAGGTCGTGCTTGCCACTGCGGTCCACCAGGGCGTAGGAATACACCCAGCCAACGCCGGTGGCGTCGGGTCCCAGTTCCGGCCTGGCGGCATCGGGCAGCTCCCCTGCCACCTGATTCAGGTATTCCAGTACCCGGGAACGGGCCCAGTACAGGTCGGTGTCGTCATCGAAAATGACGTAAACAAATGAATCACCGAAAAAGGAGAAACCCCGAACGGTTTTGGCGCCCGGCACTGACAGCATGGCGGTGGTCAGGGGGTAGGTAACCTGGTCCTCCACCACCTGTGGTGCCTGGCCCGGATAGGTGGTCTTGACGATCACCTGCACGTCTGACAAGTCCGGTATGGCGTCAATGGGCGTTTCCTTGACGGCATAGAGCCCCCACCCGGTCAGGATGAGGGTGGCAAGCAGCACAAAAAATCGGTTATGAAGCGACCACTGGATAATGGCGTTAATCATGGGCTGAATCCGGTTTGGTGATGGCCGGGGGGCGGTCGCATTGCTCCGCGCCCCCGGACCAACGCTATTGTTTGCTGATGGCGGTCAATTGCTGTTCTTTCTCCGCCGGTGTCAGGGTGAAGGCAACGGAGTCATCCTTGCTCAGCCCTTCCAGATCCACGTCGGGTGCCACGGAAAATCCCATGGTCATGCGCGGCCAGTTCAGCTCCGGAATGGGCTCGTGATTCAGGGTCACTTTGCGTTTTTCGGTGTTGATCGCGGTGATCACGCCCCGGCTCTGGACCGGGCCGGCGGACTCTTTTGTGTCCATGCCGGACATGGAGCCCATACCGGTTTCCGCCACTGCCAGCAAAGAGTTCAGGGTTAATCCGAATACAGCAGCCATCATCAGGGTTTTCAGGTTCATGGTTTTCTCCAGTGGTTATTGCGCGTCTTGCGCAGGATCAATACGTTCAACGAGATAGCCTTCCGCGGTCTCTCGGAATGCAAAGTGGACTGCCTGGTCCGGGGACAGGGCAGTGGTATCCACGGAATCGGCGAGAGCAAACGCCATGGTCATGGCGGGCCAGCTCAGTTCCGCTATGGGGGCGTGATCGAGGGTGATTGAGCGGCCTTCAACATCCACATCGGTGATCCGGCCGACGCCTTCGATCATTTCTGTCGGTGAGCTGTCTGAATCGGTGTCACCGCTGCTTTGCTCATCCGCGTCAAGCCGCAACATGGCGGCTTCGAGGCTGGTTTCTGAATCAATCAGGAACTGGGCGGACACCACCACCTGCTGGCCTTCTTCCAGCCCCTCGACAATCACGACCCGGTCGCCGGCTTCCTGGCCGGTTTTTACGAGCACCGGGCGGAAGTAGCCATCGTCTTCAGCCAGCAGCACATGCTGACTGTCGCTGCGCTGAATCAGTGCCGGGCGCGGGATGGTGAGCAGGTCATCGCCTATGGGCGCGTCCATGGTGAGGTTTACGAACATGTTGGGGCGCAGCCGGCCATCGGAGTTGGGAACGCGTACCCGTGCTCGAAGAGTGCGCGTTCTGGCATCCAGCTCCGGGTAGACGTAGTCAATGCTGCCCTGCCAACTGGTGCCAGGCATGGCGGGAGTGGTGAATTTCACCGCCTGGTCTTCCCTCACCAGCCCGGCCTGCCGCTCGAAGAACTCGGCGATCACCCAGACCGAATCGCGGCTGCCGATGGCCATGATCTCGGTATCCGGGCGCACGTACATACCGGCACGGACTGGCAACGCGGCCACGTAGCCAGAGCCGGGGGCAAACACGGTAATGCGTTCGCGGACCTTGCCGGTTTTTTTCAGGTTGGCGATCTGGGAGTCAGTCATGCCGAGCGACCGCAGCTTTCCACCTGTCGCGGTAGCCTGGGAACCCCGGCTCAGTCGTTCAGACATCAGGAATTCCTGCTGGGCGTTCACCAGCTCCGGCGAATAGATCTCATACAGTGGCTCGCCACGGTTGACCTTCTCTCCCATTGAACGAACATGCAGAACCTCTACCCAGCCGGCAATGCGGCTGTGTACATGAATCAGTTCATCTTCATTGTCGGTGATGTAGCCTACGGTTCGCACTGGCACAGATACTGCGCCCCGGGATACCGCCTCGGTTCTGACACCCAGATTGGCCCTGACGGCAGGGTTTATCTGCACACCGCCATCGTCCCGCCCCGTGTTTTTTGCTTCGTAAACCGGCACCAGGTCCATCCCCATCGGAGACTTGCCGGGTTTGTCCCTGCGGTAGTTGGCATCCATGGGAGCAACCCAGTACAGGGGTTCCTTACTGGCTGAGTCCTTATTCTGATCGCCGGAGTCGACGGTTCCATACATGGGCATGAATTGCTGGCTGGCAAACCACCCGAGACCAAAAGCCAGGGCGATCAGCACCGCCGTAAATGCAGTACGCATCAATATTTCCTCGTTTAAAGCTTCTGAACGCTCAGCGGCGGCCTAGAGGCTGTCCGTGTCTGCGAACGAATCGAAAAGGGTTCGAATCAGGCTTTCGAGGTATTAGGAGGGGGTGTCAGCGTATCGAGAATGATACTGAGATAGGAAGTGCCGTAGTGGCACAGCTTCATCGTGGAGGACAATTGCAAGGCCATGCCGTTTTTTTCAGGGGCGAGGGCCGTTAACGCCGAACCACAGTTGCCCAGGCTGGCTGCGACGGCACAGTTTGCCTTGGTCATATCACCGCAGGCCATGTCACCTTCTGGGTGCCCGGTGTCTGTGTGTTCATGGGCAGCAGATATATCGCCCTTGCAGCAATTCATGCTGGCCATTTGCGATGCTGGCAGGTCCATCTTCCGGTCGCCGGGTGTGACCTGTCCGAATACCATTGCCGACGGCAGTGCTGTTATAAGCAGCAGCAGGGCGACAAGGATTTTACGACAGGTTATTTGCAGCAAGGCGGGCAGTCCGTCAGTTTAAGTAGGAACAGAATAGAACCTGTATGCAACTCACAGGTCAAGCTCATTCGAGCCCGGAACTGCAATTTTCCGGATTTCCCGGTCAATCACCCATAGCCGGTCCTGGCCCCAGCAGCTGGTATCTCCGTAGCGGAAGCTCGGAACGCCCCACAGGCCGCACTGGTACATGGTTTTCCGGTTGTCTTCTGCCCAGTCCCGCCAGCTCTGGTCGGACAGCAGCGATCTGGCTTTCTGCCAGTCCAGCCCTGCACGCTCAACGATGAACTTCAGGCCCTTATCGGTTTCCGAGCGGATACCTTCAGCGTTCACGGCTCTGGCGTAGGATTGCATGTAGCTGACCTCGCGCCCTGCAGAATGGGCGTACTCGAACAGTGCGTAGCACCGCTCCACTCCCGGCCCCAGGGGGTCGGCGACAAATCCATAGGAAATGCCCAGCTTACTGGCCTCTCGTTTGGTGTCGTGAAAAATGTACCATTTTTTTGCATCGGGTACGGACTGGCCACGCATCAGCATGGGCAGAACCGGCCGGAGCCGGAGCGGGATGTTCCAGGCATTGGCCAGCTGCACTGCCCGCTCCAGTCCAAGGTACGAATAGGGACTCCGAATCGAGAAGAACACTTCCAGAGGCGTCGCGGCGGCCGGGTGGTTGTCAGCAAGCACGCTGGCGTTACTGGCCAGGTCCGCCCAGGTGCGAGTGAAGAGGATGACATCCGCCGTATTTCTCTTCAGCCCCTGCTTTGTGAGGCTGCGTTCGAGATGGTCCAGCCGGTCCAGGCCCCAGAACCAGTCGCCAAGGTACCAGATCATAGTGCCCTGATAGTGCCCGAGCCTTCTTAGCATCGCTTCATTTTCGGACAGGGTGGCTTGATCAGGCGTTCCGCCCACCGCTTCCCGAGCTGTCGAACGCCAGAGCTCTTCGAAAATGTTCAGGGCGGTTTTCAGTGCCTCGGTGGTCTTTTCGGCAGCCAGCAGGCGCGCGGTAGCCGCTGCCAGCTCGGTTTCAGAGGGCGGGGTTGGCCGATCAGGGGGCGTGAAGTCATAGAGGTTCGCCAGCTTTGTGGCGTCCTGCTGGGCCCAGGCGCGCCAGAGTTCCGGTTCCGGGAACATGTCATCGTCCAGCCGCCATACCGTGTGTACCCGGAAACGCACCCGGTAGGTTTTCTGAAGCTGCATGAGGGCCTGCAACAGAGGAAGGCCGAAGGGATCGCGAGGGTTTATGAAAACCTGTGCCAGGTCCTGTTCGCCCGTGATCTTTGCCCGTGCTCTGTAAATGGCATGTTTAATGGAATACCTGGGAGTACTGGACAGGGCGCGGGCGAACCAGGGCATGAGGTCCGCTTTTTCGGGACGGCGCATGAAAATCCTTGTTGTTATTGGTGAAGGTGGAGCCAGCGGGCCAGCCGTGAATCCGGATGACGGCTGAGCGACCAGGGTAACCATACCATCACGGCCAGGATAGCCAGTGCAGCCACGACCGTCAGCACCGGACTGAGTTTGAACGTATTTCCCAGTCCTGCAAACACCAGGGTCATTGGCAGCATGCCAATGGTCGTTGCAACGATAAAACGCCAGGTGTGAATTGCAGTCACCCCCGCGGCATAACTGATCAGGGCAAATGAGAAAACAGGAATCAGCCGCGTCAGCAGGATGGCAATGGTCAGGAAGCGCTGTGAGCCGTCCCTGGCCAGAACAGGGTTGTCCGGGAAGCGTTTACAGATTGCTTCGCGACCCAGGAATCGGGCAATCCAGAAGGCCAGAAGGGCGCCGACAACGGCCCCCGTGGCTGCAATAGCGGTTCCCGGCAGAACGCCAAAGGCAAGTCCGGCAGTGGCACTGACAGGGAGTGTGGGAATGGGGCCTACAACCACTGCGATCAACATCAGCAGCATTAACAACACCGGGCCGACAGCACCCTGGCTCTGCAGCCAGGCCGCGAGCACATCCGGTGACAGATTCGGCGGCATTCCCAATATCTGCAGCAACCACCAGGCACCCGCCAGTGCGACGATTACCACAAGGACAACTGCAATTCTTGATGTCATCAAACAGCCTTATCTATTGCCAGCGATCGGCCCTTGCCTGCCGCCAGTCTTCCGCCCAATCTGCCGGCGCGCAGTCTTTGTGCAACAAACAACCGGGTTCGATGCCGGGGTAGAGTTGTGCATAGTTCATCACCAGGCTCGGATTAACACGCCGGTTCAGGTGGCGTGGCTGCAGATCCTCCAGGCGATCAATACCAAGAATGCCAAGCAGCTCTGCAAGCGCCTCCACCGAGGAATGCTGATAGTTTGCCACGCGAACGCCTTTGTCGGTTACGTCCAGTTGTTTATAACGGGCCGGATTGGTGGTTGCGACGCCGGTCGGGCATTTATCCGTGTTACAGCTGCGGGATTGTATGCATCCCAGAGCCATCATCATACCTCTTGCCGAATTGACAGTATCGGCACCCAGCACCATTAGACGAAGCATATGGAATGCCGAAAAGGACTTGCCCGAGGCAATCAGGCGAATCTGGTCGCGAACGCCAATTCCTTTGAGGGCATTATGCACAAACTGCAGCCCGTCCCGCAGCGGCATGCCTACTGAGTTGGTCAGCTCCACCGGGGCTGCGCCGGTGCCTCCCTCGCCGCCGTCCACGGTGATGAAGTCAGGCAGCCGGCCGGTTTCCAGCATGGCCTTGCAGATGCCGAGAAATTCCTGTCGGTTACCGAGGCAGAGTTTGAAGCCCACCGGTTTTCCGCCGGACAGCGCCCTCAGCTTGGCCACGAATCGCAGTAGTTCGGTCGGGTTCGAAAAGGCCGAGTGACCGGGGGGCGACAGCACATCCTGGCCCATGGGGACTTTCCGGATGTCGGCAATCTCCTGGGTCAGTTTGGAAGCTGGCAAGACGCCACCATGTCCCGGTTTGGCACCTTGGGAGAGCTTGATTTCGATCATCTTCACGGAATCCCGGGCCGCTCCCCGGGCAAACAGTTCCGGATCGAAGTTTCCTTCCGAATCGCGGCAGCCGAAGTACCCGGTGCCGATCTGCCAGACCAGATCGCCGCCGTATTTAAGGTGCCACTCACTGATACCGCCCTCACCGGTGTTATGGAAAAAGTTACCGAGCCTGGCGCCCCGGTTCAGGGCCATGATGGCATTGCGGCTGAGTGCGCCATAGCTCATGGCTGAAATGTTCAGTGGCGCTGCATCGTAGGGTTGGGCGCAACGACCCTCGCCAAACCGGATCCGGAGGTTGGCCGGAAGACAGTGTTTCGGCGCCAGTGAATGATTGAGCCACTCGTAGCCGTCCCGGTAGACATCGAAAATGGTTCCAAAGGCCCGGGTATCGTTGTCTTTCTTGGCCCGCTGATAGATCAGACTGCGGAATTCGCGGTTCACCGGCGCGCCATCCAGGTCGGACTCCACGAAATACTGCTGCAGTTCCCGGCGGACGGATTCAAACAGGTATCGGAAGTGCCCGATCACCGGATAGATGCGCAGAAGCGTGTGGCGGTTTTGCAGGAGGTCATAGGTACCCAGTGCCAGCAGCGGTCCGGCAATTAGCCAGAGCCATTGAGTCGATGGCCACTGAGTGGTCGCCAGTGAAAGTGCAATAACGGTAAACAGGCCGGCAAAAATGAAGGCGTGTCGAAAAACCATGGTCGTGTTCCTGACTTGGTGGGAGGTTGTTCGTTGTTTGGTCCGGTGAGCCAAGGACACCTTCGAGGCAGTGTTGTTACAGAAACAACAATCCCCGCTGCCCAAAAGCGATACAGGTCGGGCGAAAGAATTTCGAGCCGTGTTGTAACAGTTGCAAATCTCATGTGTCGGTATCCGTGAAACGCGAGAAATCAGTGCCCTGACGACGGACGAAGGGCAACGGATAACCGGAACGGAGAGCACGACAAGATGACCCGGCATGATCGTCAGTACTGGATGGGTGGCAACAGGTCCTACGAGCAGGATCGCTTCTTCGAGGAGTCCCTCGACAAATCCCTGTGGCAAAAGGCTGAAGGCCCTGAAAACTGGGATGCCTGCTGGTACACCGGGATGCCGGACCCGGAATTCTTCAGCCAGGTGGGGCCGGAGCGGACAATTAACCACATTCCCGGCAACAATGCCCTCACGGTGAAAAGCCGCCTTTACCGCAGCCTGATGGACTTGCGGGATCGCGTCGAGCGCCAGGAAAAGGGGGGCAAACATCTGACCGACCGCCTGGCGTTCGTGCCCAAGGTGTTCTCGATGCCTGAGGACTACCATGCGTTCCAGCAGGCGGCGCTGGATAATCCGGACAAGCGCTGGTTGCTAAAGCCCAAGAACGCCGCCCGGGGTAAGGGGATTCAGCTAGTGGGGGACCCGGCCGACGTGCCGATGGAATCCTCCTGGATGGTTCAGGAATACCTGGAAAATCCCCACACCATGCATGGCCGGAAATACGTTTTGCGGCTGTATGTGCTGGTTTCTTCCGTCTCGCCGTTTCGTGTTTACCTGTATCACCAGGGCTTCGCCAAGCTGGCCTCTATGCCTTACGACGAGGAAAACGCGAACAATCCTTACAGCTATCTCACCAATCCGGATGTGAACGCGCTGAATCTGGATGCCGACGTGCCCGTGGAATTCGTGGATTTCGAACGTTACCGGGCCTGGCTCCGGGAGCAGGGACACGACGATGAAGCCCTGTTTGCCAAAATCGAGGACATGGTCGCCCTGACCTGCCTGGCTGCCCTGGAGCCCATGCGAGAGCGTTCCCGGGTGATCGGTGCCGATACCCGTGGCTGTTATGAGCTTATGGGCATTGATTGTCTGATCGATGCTGACATCAAGCCCTGGATCCTGGAGTGCAATCTCAGCCCCTCCCTGGAAGTGTGTGCCGGCCCGGAGAGTGGCGGTGACATCGAGGAACGCATCAAGGGTTCCATTGTTGCTGACATGGTCGAAATGCTCGGCCTCAATCGCCCCGCGCATGAAGAATCCAGCGGTTCGATGGTGGAGCAACTGGTCCGTGAAACCCAGGCCGAGATGGGCCGAAGCGGCGGCTTCAGAAATCTGATACCGGGGTCGAACCCCTCGGCGTACCTGCCGTTCATGGCCTTGCCACGGTTATCCGATTGGGTAGTCGCCCAGGCCCTCTCGGACCGCCCCCTGAAACAACCCCGGCTGGAACGCTGGGTGGCGGAGGAAACCTTCAGCGAAGACCAGGTTTACCTCTACGACACCCGCCTGGGCCACCTGAGCAGCCTGAATGAGACAGCGTCGCTGATCTGGTTGATGGCCACAGAGGGTGCCGGGCCGGATGACATTGCCTCGGCATTGGTGGATTCCGCGGCCAAAAGCATGCCCGCCGCGCCAGATGCCTGGGCTATCCGGAACGATGTCTGGAATACCCTGGCGGACTGGGTCAATAACCGTTTCCTGGTTCAGTCCGAGGGGCAGCCTGATGATCAGGATGCTTCTGAGTCTGGCCAGCCTCCGTTCCCGGAAACGTCCGCCATGATGTCGATGACTTTGTCCTGCGGTCGTTTCCGGGCACGTTTCTTTACCGACAGCGCGCCGCTGGTCAACCGGATTGAAAGCCTGCTTGAACCCATGGCGATTTCCGATGCAGGCAAGGACTCATTGCCAAGACTTGAAATTGTTCGGGATACCCCGGGCTTTACATTGATTCTTGATGGCCAGGTGATCCGTTCTCGTCTGTCACTGGCGGCGGTCGTTCCAGCGCTTGCCAGCTGTCTGGCCACCCATGCAGCAAGAGACGATGACATTGCCATAGATGCGGGTCTTGTTGCGGGCCCAGATAGCGAAATATTCCTGGTCAGCCATTCGGAGCCGTCGCTGCGCGATGCGATGACGCTGGCGCTGTCCACTCAATGGCGTATGGATTCTGGTCGCGGCGCACTGCTCAAAAGCACCGATGGCTCATGCGTTACGGGGCTGGGGCTGCCCCTGCACGACAACGACAAAGGTGGTGTGTTCATGCCAGCGCAAAAAGACATCGCCGGCTTTGCCGGTCGGGTAGTAGCCGTGCTCGTTCCGAGTGAGAAGCCACTCGAAGACAAAAGCGGTGTACAGGCCCTGACCTTGAACGAAAGCCTCAGATACCTGATCTCCAGCTGTTGTGCCGAAGGTGGGCGGCCGCTGGATACCGATGGCTTCGCCAGGCTGGCGGGTTGGCTGGAAGGTCGTGAGCGCTATCTGGTGGACATGAACAATCTGGAGGCCGCTGCGGCGGCACTGTCCGGGCGGTGTTTTGAGAAGGCACCGCAAAAGGCATCCGGGGGCCGTTGAGCCTAAAAGCTTTTCGGCTCCGGGTATGGAGAGGCCGGGCGTGACGCCTGGCAGTTGTTACGTTAAATCAAGGGGGACACATCATGTCCAGAGAAACACAGAAACAGAGATTGCTAGGCAAACTTGCCCGGGGCATGGCCTATACCGGCCCCGTGTTTGCGGTTGTTATGGGTGCCTCGGCGTTCAACGTATCGGCCGCCGACGCCACGGCTGAACCGGGCTACCTGATGCTGGCCGCCGGAGAGGCGGAAGCCGAAGGCGAAGCGAAAGGCAAGGCTGAAGGCGAAGCGAAAGGCAAGGCTGAAGGTGAAGCGGAAGGCAAGGCCGAAGGTGAAGGTGAAGCCGAGGGAGAAGGCGAAGGTGAGGCCGAGGGAAAAGCCAAGGGCTGAGCCGTTGATCGGGTGGGCACGAGCAACCCTTGTGTCCACGCGGTCGCTTTCATTGCCTCAGTTTCAAAGGTAATAGAACCCGGGACCAACAAGAAGCGGATAAATACCATGACTCAATCAGGCTCTGAGCGGGACGACACCGTTAATGACATTGTTGAAGAGAACGCCCACGCAATCGGGCAACTCATAGATTTGTTGGAAAACTTACCCGGCAATCTGTACCGGCAAAGTTTCGGCCAGCTTAAGCAGCATGTGATTGGCAAGCATGTCCGGCACATTATCGATCATTACAGTGCCCTGCTGTCGGCAACGGCATCACCCGGAGTACTGCTTGACTATGAAAGCCGTGACCGTGAGCTGTCACTGGAAACCGATCGGCGGGCCGGGGCCAACCGATTGTCAGAGATTCTGCAGACGTTGCGCAGCCGATTCAGCGGGAATCACGGCAACGAACTTGCCATGTTGCATACCAGCGACGAACAGGGGCAGGTAGTCACAACCAGCGTGGATCGCGAACTGGTTTTCCTGGCCAGCCATACCATCCATCATATGGCGATTATCGGCATGCTGGCCGAGCAGGCTGGGTTGGAAGTCAGTGCCGGGTTCGGGGTTCATCCCTCCACCTTGCGGTACCTGCAAAGGCAGGCCCGGGGTCTGGCCGAAAGCGCTTGATCCCATGTGTACCCTGAGCTGGCAGTACTCACCGGCCGGACTTGACCTGTTTTTTAACAGGGACGAGTCGTTGCAGCGCCCTGAAGCGGAGCCACCCGTTATTGAGCACCGCGATGGCATAAGCACCGTGATGCCGAAAGATCCGGCGGGTGGCGGGACCTGGATCGCAGCAAACAGTCAGGGCGTCATTCTCGCCCTTTTGAACAACTATCGTTACCCATCCCGGGTGCCTGCCGGGCAGGCGACAAGTCGGGGGCTCCTGGTCAGACGTTTAAGCTCAGCGCACACGATTGCCGAAGTCCGGGCATTCCTCTGGAGCGAGACCTTATTCCAGTATCCACCGTTTATTCTCCTGGCATTCAACGGGGAGCCCTCTGGTCCGTTCAAGTGGGAGTGGACCGGCGAAACGCTCGAGGAAACCCGGGATGGGGCGGAGGCGACCATCAGTTCTTCGTCTCTCATGCCGCGCTTTGTTCCCGCTTTACGCCGCTATCTGGTTCGCCAGGCACTGAAGCGTTGTGAGCCAGGCCAGGCCGCTGGGCGTCTTATGGAGCTGCACAGGAACAGGCATGGCTGGCCTGAGAGTCTCGCCATTGCCATGAAGCGAAAAGGGCGCGCCACGGTAAGCCTGAGTCATATCCGGGTAACTGAGACCGATGTCACTTTCAGATACTGGCCCGGTTTCCCGGGCAGTAACAAATGCGCGGCCGGGGTGTCCGTGCTTCAAAGGCCTGGATCGCAGGCCCGCACCCTGAACAAGGAAAATACGACCGGAGGTTGCAGAAATGTCCACAGACAAAAATCGAAAGGAACTTTTACGAAAACTGTCCCGGAATCTCATGGTGTCGGTTCCCATGATGACGGTAGTGGCCGTGGCCGGCTTCAACGCGAGCAGCGGCCCCGGGCTAGGACTGATCCCTTCGGCTGAAGCCGCACAGGGTGAGGCTGAAGGTGCCGCCAAGGGTGAAGGAGAAGCTGAAGGTCGCGCCGAAGGTGAAGCCGAGGGCCGCGCAGAAGGTGAAGGCGAAGCTGAAGGTGAGGCGGAAGGCGAAGGTGTGTCTGCCAAGCTCAAAAAGGCGGTTCGCCGTCCCGAAGGCTATACCCCCTATCAGGGCAATGTTGCTGATCTGAGAGCCAAGGGTGAGAAGCTGTTCAACGACACCAGCTTGTCCTCCAACGGGCTTGCCTGTGCCACGTGCCACGCAAACGGGGCGGGCTACAACGCGACCTTCAAGAACGAATACCCGCATGCTGTCGCTATGGGCAAACGGGACTTTGGCATGGATATGGTCTACCTGGATGAAATGGTTCAGATCTGCATGGTGGCCCCCATGGCTGCTGAGCCCCTTGAGTGGGGTTCCGAAGAGCTGGCTGCGCTGACCGAGTACTCCCGGGTGCAGCAAAAAGAATTTATCGACAAGCAATAACGTCGCTTTGCATCGGTGAGTCTGCTGTCGATCTTGGGTGGGGATAAAACCCCACCCTTTTTTGTAATTTAGAGGTCTCTCGGGTGTCTCTCTGGAAAGACCAGAGAAGCGCGAGGACGTATGAAACCGGTCGTGGGACTAGAACCAGAAATAACCAATCGGGAAATGGCCGGAGAGGACCGCGCGCTTGCCAGGCGATCCTTCAATGAGTGGGCCAGACAGCTTGCGGGCTGCCGCTTGTGCCGTAATCTCACACTGGCGGCCTTTGCGGCCATTCTCGCCATTGAGGTCGCGATTCTTATTCCATCTTACCGAAGTTACGAAGAAGACCTGTTGAGTGAACGGGTTGATGTTGCCAGTCAGGCAATCATCACTTTCCTGAAGCATTCCCGAAGCCGGGAAATAACAACCGATGCCTTGGAGTTGCTGATCGACAGCAGTCCGTTGACCGGCGTTTCCTTGCGCAGAGACGGTATCGAATATGAGGCAGGAGAGGCTATCCGAATGCCCCATCCTGCCGATGGTTTGCTACGCTCAGCGCCCAGAACACCGCAGGGGACGATTGACCTCTCCTGGGGCGCCGATCCGTTACTCTCAGACTACGAGGTGCTGGCGCGGGTGGATGTCAGCGACGTGTCATCGGAGCTGATTGCCTTTGTGTTCCGGATACTGGGTCTGTCGCTGCTGATCGCCGTTTTTGTGACCGCCGTGACCATGTTTGTGGTGGACAGGATGATGCTGTCTCCGCTGCTTAAACTCAGGGATCGCATTTCCCGGGCCGGAGAGGACGCTGAACACCCTCTGAAATACCTGACGCCTACCGGCCGCTGCGATGAGTTCGGTGAGGTGGAGGGGGTGTTTAACAGCATGCTGAAGCAGAATGCAGCTTACCTGTCACGCCTGAAATTGCTGAACCGGGAGCTCGACCAATTGCTCGAAGAGCGAACCCGCACGCTGCGCAGAACCGAGCAGGAGCTGGAAATCCGGACGCTCTATGACCAACTCACCGGCCTTGCCAACCGGAGCCTGTTCGAGGAGCAGTTGGACCACCATTTCAGCGATCCAGACCATGGCGGAGGGGAAGAAGCCGTTCTTGTGCTCGGTCTCAACGATTTCCAGGCGCTCAATGGCCTGGCAGGCCACGAGACTGGCGACAGGGTGTTGCAGGAAATTGCCCGCCGTATCGCAGGCTTCAGTGCCAATCATGGCTGGGTTGCCCGTCTTGGAGGCGATGTGTTCGGGTTGCTGGTCGGTGAGCGGGGACGAGCTTCGACGGACATTGAAGTCCGGATTTCAGCAGTTATAGAAGCCTGTCAGCGGCCGGTCCAGGTTGGCCGGAAAACATTTGAGTGCGAAGTGAGCGCCGGCGTAGCAGTCTCTGGCCTGGACGGACTGGATGCCAGGACTCTGCTCAGTCACGCTGAAATTGCCATGCATCGGGCGAAGAAGTCCCCGAGCCAGAGGGTGCAGTTCTTTGCTTCGGAATTCGGGGATCAGGTCCTTCACAGGCAGGAATTGATCCACAGTCTCAAGGCGGCCATCGAGAACCGGCAGTTGCAGCTGTATTTCCAGCCGCAGTGCGATCGTCTCAGGCGGAACACTGGTTATGAAGCGCTTCTTCGCTGGCATCATCCCACCCTGGGCCCAGTTTCGCCGGCCGAGTTCATTCCGTTGGCGGAGGAAACCGGGCTTATCGTGAAAATCGGTGACTGGGTCCTGGAGCAGGCAGTTGCCACGTTAAAAAGTTGGTCGGAACAGGGGTTTACAGGGCGCATGGCGGTGAATGTCTCTGCCCTGCAACTTCACGATCCGGGTTTTGCCGACCGCATTGCGGTTTCACTTCGGAATAAAGGCGTTTCGGCTCGTCAGCTGGAACTGGAAATTACTGAAACCGCTTTGATGCAGGATATCGAACTGGCCATGGCAACCCTCAATCGCTTTCGGGAATTGGACCTGACCCTTGCTGTGGACGATTTTGGTACTGGCTATTCGTCATTGGCGTATCTCAAGGCGCTGCCGGTCTCCCGTATCAAGATTGACCGGACCTTCGTGACAGGGCTTCCCGATAACGAGCAGGACGAGGCCCTGTGTCGAACCATCATCAACATGGCCCACACCATGGGCTGCGAGGTTATTGCCGAGGGTGTTGAAACCGAAGCCCAGGCAAGTTGGCTGGCTTTGGCAGGTTGCGATGAGCTGCAGGGGTATCTGCTGGGTAAGCCCGGGCTGCAGGGATTCCAAGGCACGGCGGATGCGGATGATAGCTGAGCTGCCGGATCATTCCGCCCATTGGAATTGTCGGTAATCGAATCCCCGCTCCAGGGTGGGTTTGATCACGTCGAAATAGGGTGATGCATCAAAGTCCCGAGGGGCAAACAGGGAGTGATGCCGAATCCGGAAGTACTCCCGCCGTTGGGCATCCGAATCCGCGTCATCGTCAGAGTCAGCCAGGCGCTCCGGCAGTATCGGATACCGGATCGACTGGAAGCCTTGGGCAATAAATGTGGAACAGATGGCCCGGGTAGGGTCGCTGCTGCCAAGGGCCAGCATGGAACGACGGTAACGTGTGGGTACCGGGGGTGTGGGGCAAAGATAGCGTGCCAGGTCCCAGACGTTTTTCAGGTCGTACTGGTGCCCGAGCCGGCTTTTTGAGTAGTTGATCAGCTTGCGGATATCCAGCTCATTGAGCCCGACGGGCCGGCAGATCCGGGTGTGGAAGTTGCGGTAAAAAGACAGTGGCAGTGAACGAATACCTTCCTCAAGATCCGCCTCGACCAGAACATGTTCTTCGCCGTCTTCAGCAACACCCAGACTCTCCGGTCCCAGATACAGGGCCGCATGGGACCAGGTGGACTGGGTCAGATACTTGATGGCGGTACTTATTCTCGTATTTCCCTCCACCAGAAGCACGTCCCCGGGTTTGATCGACGCCTGTATAGCTGCCCAGGTGGAGGTTCGGACTGAGTGGCATTTGATCTGTTTGGAAAGGTAGGCGGCCAGTCGCCTCGACAGCCAGTTCAGCAGCATGGTTGACCCCGGTTGCGCTTCTGTTTTTGTTAATAACAGTGACAGGCAACCGGGGAGAATGTTACAGCCTGCCGTCAATGGATCAGGCGGTCGCGGGAACCGGTTGGCGGGAAAGTGTCAGGGTATCGTAGTCCCGCAAAAGAAACAGGGCAGCGCAGGCCGCAAGCATTGGCCAGGCCGCAAAGAAAAGGAGGTTATCAAAAGGCTGGAGGTATTTGCCGAATGCCGACAGGGTAGAAGCGCCGTGGAATACAAGAATGGCGCCATAGGTCCAGGTTTTCATTACCCCTGCCACAAACGCCAGGATAAGAGCTAGTTGGGCTGCTCCCATGATGTAAAAGGCGGTCTCACTGAGACCTCCGAGGCCATAGAACGCACCGAAAACTTTGGCAGCATGATCCGGCTGTACCAGCTTGTCCAGGGTCCAGAACAGGAAAACGGTAAAGACACCGAGACGGAGCAGCAACAGGGCGAGGGGTAACTGTTTGGGCATTCTTTTCTCCTTCTGTGGTTTTTGAATGATCGCTCCACGGACAGTATGCCTCGGAGGAAGTTCCGGAAATGTCAGTGGTGCTGTGTAACAAAGGGCAGAGGGAGGTGTCTTGACGTTGTAACTCGTTTGAAACAGCAAGTCAGGAGTCTGCTATGTCCAGAGAAGTTGTTCTCGCCCGTCCTCATCCTTTCATTCGTAAACCGATGACCGAGCTGCTTACCAACCTCGGCTTTACGCCCGTCACCGGCAGCAGCTCCGCGAAGCCTGCGGGTGTGATTGTTTCCAGCAGTGTGACCTCGGAGTCAGGCAGTTTCGCGGATGTTCTCCAAATGGTTAAGCAAACCTGGGCAGGCGTGCCGCTGGTGGTGGCTACATTGTTAAAGCCGGACATGGCCATCAAGTCTCTGGGTAAAGAACTCGAGGCGGTCTTTCCCGGTAAGAAAATCGGCTTTCCATCGGAAAGCCAGAAAGCTGATATTCTTATTGTCCGCCCTGATGACCTCAAAGTTCCGCAAATCGAACGAGTTATTCAGGGATTTTTCAGATAACGATATGCTGTTCCTGAGGTTTTGATGTCATTTCTCCAGATTCTGCGTACCCCGGCCCGCCGGTGCAGGGAGGCCTGCGAGCTTGCGGTAGGCCACGGCACGCCACGACGTGCCGCAAAGTTGGCGGCCGTTGTTGGTACGCTTTTGGTGTTCATCAATCAGTGGGAAGCGGTCACCGGGGCGGTTCCCCTGGACTCGCTGAAAGTTGTGCTGACTTACTGTGTGCCTTATCTGGTATCAACCTACACCAGTGTGAGTAAGGACCTGACTCTGCTCCGGGAGGCCGAAGACGCTGAGCAGACGGTTCACGAAGAGGCCCGGAAAATCCAGATGCAATCGGATTCGGTGTAACAAACCGGCTGGTGCAGTGTCTCCCTCGAAACAGCAGGCAGGGTCCTGTCTCCTGCCTGGGAGGTGAGCATGAAAATGCCAATCGCAAGGGCGTTTGCGGTAACCGCCGCAGTGGCCGTTTTATTGAGCTGGAACAGTGCGTTGTTGGCCGGTGAGGTCATTGAAAAGAGTATGGGGTCACCAGATTCCCGTGTCGTTCTCTTCTCTCAGCCATTCTGCCCGGGTTGTGAAGCGGCAAAGTATTATTTCCACGATAACCAGATCTCCTACCTGGAATTCGATATAACGGCCTCCCGGGCTGCGCGGGACACTTTTGAACGACTCGGCGGCAGGGGGACACCGTTTTTCCTGATTGGTGGCGAGCGATTGCACGGGTTTTCTGTACCGAGAATCGAGCAGCGACTCAGGGAGCTGGGCATCTCCGGGAGGAGCCATGAATAGATTCAACAACCCCTTGATTCTGGCAATGGCTTTACTGCTGTTTGCCCAGCCGGCCTTAAGTCAAACAAAGAATGGGTTTGAGCTTGGTAACGCCCTGGTGCCGGTGGAAGAGATTCTTCGTGGAGGGCCGCCCCGGGACGGGATCCCATCTATAAATAACCCCGTTTTCCAGGACCCGGCGGACGCAGAACTCTGGCGTTCCGATGACCTGATGCTTACCTATGATCAAGGAGAGGTCAGTTTTGCCTACCCCATTGGTATCCTGAATTGGCATGAGATAGTGAATCATGATCTTGGAGGCACGCCGCTGCTGATCACCTTCTGCCCGTTGTGCGGCACCGGAATTGCCTTTGACCCGAGGGTAGACGGGCGTTCTCTCACCTTTGGCGTTTCGGGGCTGCTGTATAACAGTGATCTACTGATGTACGACCATCAGACCGAATCCCTCTGGTCGCAGATTGAGGGGCGGGCGGTTTCGGGGCCGTTGGCCGGAACGGAGCTGGAACCTGTCGCCATTCGCCATGAACTCTGGCACCGCTGGCGGGAGCGCGTTGAAGGAAGCGGAAAAGTGCTTTCCGCCGATACCGGCCACCGCCGCAATTATCGAATGTCGCCCTATGGCGATTACGACCACTCCGAGCGACTCTATTTCCCGGTCACCCACACCAGCCGGAAATATCATCCGAAAACCTGGGTGTTGGGCTGGTCACACAATGGCGAAAGCAAGGCCTGGCCGTTTCCGGAACTGGCTGACCACGGTGTCGTACTTGAGGACCGTATTGGTGGGAAGACGGTGCAACTGCATTATGACCCGGAAGTACCATCGGCGGAATTGCGCGACGAATCAGGCAACCTTCTTCCGGCGACCCGGGCCTTCTGGTTTGCCTGGTATACCTTTCATCCGGATACAAATGTATTCGAGGCAGACTGATGCCTGCCTCACTGACCTTGCCAAGTCTTTATCGGAACGGATTTATTCGATCACTTCGCTGATCTGGACCGTGGGCTGCGCATTGGTGAAATTGGGAATATCGCCCAGTATTTCCTTGGCGTGGGGGCCGAAAGCGGTCTGAAACTGGTCGACGGAATCAAAGTAGAGGTGCCCCATGGCGATGTAGGTAGGTTCCTCGCCCGGTGCACCACCGGCGATGCCGGATTCGATGGCAGTTCGTTTGCAGGCATTACCCAGCCTGTCCCGAACCAGTGCCATGTGGGTGCCTCGGTAGTAGTCAATATCGAAGGTGCTATCTGGGGTTTTCGGGTACAGAACGCTGACTTTTATCATTTCAGGCCTCCGCCGGTGGGATTTGTTGTTAAGGCCCTATTATTGAAACGCTTCGGCAACGTTGGGCAAATGGCACTTTAGAACGAAATTTGAGTGATCATTCATTATTGGCATTCCCGGACTTCCTGTCTTCAAGGGCTTCAGCCACCCGCTGGTCAATCCGGCGCAGGAATTCTTCGTCGGCCTTCCCCGAGGAGTGTGCACTCAGCAGATTACTGCTTGCTCGCAGGTTGCCGATAAACGTTCGGCAATCCTTGCACATCATCAGGTGCATTTTCACGGACAGGTTTTGCCGGCCGTTGAGTTCACCATCGATGTAGTCACTGGCAATTTCGGCCAGGTCCCTGCACATTAACATTCGCCCGTCTCCTGGAAGGTCTCCACCATGAGAAAGATCTTTTGCCTCGCACGGTGTAAAAGTACACGAAGGTTAGAGGCACTGACATCCAGAATGTTACAGACGTCATCGGATTTATGCTGGTGAGCTTCGTAAAGCATCAGGGCAGAACGCTGGGTTTCCGGCAGCGCAGAGAGGTGCTTGTCCAGGCAATCGCTGAGAGCACCGTTCTCCATCAGAGTGTCGGCGGAATCATGAAATTGCAGCTTGGGTGGAAGATCCCAGCGTCCTGTAGAGTTGAAGCGGTTGGCCAGTTCCGGCTCCAGAGTCTCGGAGAAATCCGTTGCGACTTCACGTTTGGCTGTTCGAAGCCGGTTCTTGCAGCGATTTGCGACAATGCGATGCAACCATGTTTTCAGACCGGAGCGGCCCTCAAACTTCTGAACAGCATCAATAACCGTCACCCAGCAATCCTGGACTATTTCTTCCGCGCTTGAGTGGTCAAGGTAAAACCGAGCAACGGCCAGCATGCCGGGTGAGTACTCGCGTACTGCCCTCCGATAGGCGGTTGAATCACCCCGTTTGAGGTCTTCGATCAATGACGCTTCAGATTCCGGTTGCACCGCGGTGTTCATGGGTTTCCGTCCCTTGTCAGTCTCGGTTGGCGGGTTGTCTCTGTATAGTGTTTCGGAATTGATAAAAGTTCCGTTATTCTGTAGCAATTGTTCAAGAATTTTAGTTCAGGAGCGGTGTAACATCCAGCCGGTGATCGTGTCTTGGCTAAAACAGCGTATAGATTTTTACATTGCTTACAGGCATGGATATGAATCGCAGCAAGCTTTTACTCATTCTGATCATCGCCGCCATCGTGGGGATTTTCCTCGGTTTCGACGGGCATAAACTTCTCACCCTGGAAAACCTGCAGTCCCATCAAGAGTCCCTCGGACAATGGATTGACCAGAATCTGGTCCTGGCGGTGGGCGGCTATGCGGCGATCTATATTGTCGTGACAGCGCTTTCACTGCCAGGCGCTACCATTATGACCCTGGCCGGTGGTGCCTTTTTCGGCAATCTTTACGGTCTGGCAGCCGTCTCCATTGCCTCAACCATCGGCGCATCCCTGGCATTCCTCGTGGCCCGGTTCCTGATGCGGGACACGCTTCGAAAACGGTATGGCGAAACCGTGGCGAAGATGGATCTCGGCATTGAAAAAGACGGTGCCTTCTACTTGGCAACCCTGCGCCTGGTACCGGTGTTCCCCTTCTTCCTGATCAACCTGGCCATGGGCCTTACGGCCATGAAGCTGCGTACCTACGCTCTGGTGAGCTGGATTGCCATGCTGCCGGGTACTTTTGTCTTTGTGAACGCAGGAACCCAACTGGGCCAGATCCAGTCTACCGGCGACATCGTCTCCGCTGATCTGCTCCTGTCCTTCGCCCTGCTGGGCCTGTTCCCGTTGATTGCCAAGTTCGTGGTGGGCTTTATTCGCCGCCGCAAAGTGTATGCCGGCTGGCAGAAGCCCGAGCATTTTGATTACAACCTGCTGGTCATCGGCGGCGGGTCCGCCGGTCTGGTCTCTGCCTACATCGCCGCAGCGGTGAAAGCCAAGGTCGCCCTGATAGAAAAGCACAAGATGGGTGGCGATTGCCTGAATACCGGTTGCGTACCCTCCAAGGCTCTTATTCGCAGTGCTAAGGCAGCCGATACCCTGCGCCACGCCAACCGCTACGGGCTGGAATCGGTGCCCGTAAAAGGCTCGTTCAAAACCATCATGAACCGGGTCAAGGATGTCATCGCGAAAGTGGAGCCCCACGATTCCCCGGAGCGCTACCGCAAGTTGGGTGTCGACTGCATTGCCGGCGAAGCCAGCTTCGTTTCGCCCTGGGAGCTTGAGGTCCGGCACAACGATGGCCGCACCGAACGCCTGACCGCCCGTAGCATCGTTGTTGCCACCGGCGGAAAACCGGCGGTACCTCCGATTCCCGGCCTGAAAGACATGCAGCCGCTGACTTCCGACAACCTGTGGGAGCTGCAGGACCAGCCGGAACGCCTGCTGGTGCTGGGCGGGGGCCCGATCGGTTCTGAGCTGGCCCACGCATTCGCTCGGCTGGGTAGCAAGGTGACCCAGGTTGAGATGGGCGAGAGCCTGCTGGCCAAGGAAGATGTGGATGTCTCCGAGCTGGTGCTGAAGCAGTTCCAGGCGGACGGTGTGGATGTCCGGTTGAAACATTCTGCGGTGGAGTTCCGTATAGAAGAGGGAGAGAAAGTTGCCTACTGCGAGCACGAGGGTGAGCGGGTACGTATTCCTTTTGACCAGGTGCTCGTAGCCGTTGGTCGCGCTGCCAACACTGCCGGCCTGAACCTGGAGCGGATTGGCGTCGATACCATGCCGAACGGAACCGTGCCGGTGGAAGAGGATATGAGCCTGCGTTATCCGAACGTATTTGCCTGCGGCGATGTGGCTGGCCCCTACCAGTTCACCCACGCGGCGGCGCACCAGGCCTGGTACGCAGCGGTAAACGGCCTGTTCGGGCAGTTCAAGCGCTTCAAGGTGGACTACCGGGTGATGCCCTGGGTGACCTTCACCTCGCCGGAAGTGGCGCGGGTGGGGCTTAGCGAAGCCGAAGCCAAGGCGCAGGGCGTGGCCTACGAGGTCACCCGCTATGGGCTGGATGATCTGGATCGTGCCATTGCCGAGAGTGAGGACCATGGCTTTATCAAGGTGCTGACCCCGCCGGGCAAGGACAAGATTCTGGGCGCCGTTGTGGTTGGCAGCCACGCCGGGGAAATCCTGGCCGAGTTCACCCTGGCCATGAAGCATGGCCTGGGCCTGAACAAGATCCTGGGCACCATTCACCCCTACCCGACCTGGAACGAGTCAGCCAAGTACGCGGCTGGTGAATGGAAACGGGCCCATGCGCCCCAAGGTACCCTGAAGCTGCTGGAGAAGCTCCATGGCTGGCGTCGTGGCAAGGGTGGAAACCAGCCGCTGAAACAGAAAGAAGTGACCACAGGCTGAAAAAAATCGGGCGATGGCTGTAACAAAACAGCCTCGCCCCTGTCTGTGGCTCCAAGTTTGATCAACCGAGGAGCATTCATGCCCCTGACTGAAACCAGACCGGCCCGCAGTAAACGTATTCCGGCCGTGGAAGTCCTGGAACCCCGGGCATTCGACAGCTGGACCCACACCCGCAACGGTGATCCCCGGGGTTACATCGATGCGGACAAGCTGAAAGAACTGTGGATCCACACCGGCACCGCCTGCAACCTGGCCTGCCCCTTCTGCCTGGAAGGTTCCCATCCCGGTGATGGCCGCATTCCCGGCATGAAGCTCAGCGACGTGAAGCCGTTTATCCACGAAGCCATGGATATGGGTGTGGAACAGTTTTCCTTCACCGGCGGCGAGCCGTTTGTGATCCGGGATTTCGTCAATATCCTGGATTACGCCAGCCAGCACCGGCCCTGCTTTGTGCTCACCAATGCCACCGAGCCGCTGCACAAACGCCAGCACTAGGTACTGCCGTTGCTGGATAATCCCTACCCGATCCACTTCCGGGTCAGTCTGGATTTCCCCAACCGCACCCGGCACGACAATGACCGCGGTGACGGCAGCTTCGATGAGGCTTTGCAGGGCATTCGCTGGCTGGTCGAGCAGGGCTTCAAGGTGTCCATTGCCCGGCAGACTGATCCGGAGGAAATCCCGGCGGATGTCGAGGCGGCCTTCCGTGCCATCTTCCGGGAATGGAAGATTCCGGAGAACCTGGCGTTTACCGCGTTCCCGGATCTGGGTACACCCGGGTCGGAAGACGGCAGCCCGGAGATTACCGAGACCTGCATGGAGAAGTATCCGACCAAAGAGGCGCGTTCCCATTTCATGTGCACGTATACGCGGATGCTGGTGAAGAAGGGCGAGCAGGTTCGGGTGTATGCGTGCACGCTGGTGGATGATGATCCGCAGTACGATTTGGGGGGGGCGCTGGCGGAGAGCATGGATGAGCGGATTATGTTGCGGCATCACCGGTGTTTTTCCTGTTACCGCTTCGGGGCTAGTTGTTCGGCGCCTGCCTGAGTATTGGTTTGCGACCTCTTAAGACTGATCGCTGGTCATTGGCGGCCTGGGAGGTGGGGATAAATTCTCCTTGGAAAAACAACTCGCTTCGCTCAGACATTTTTTCGGCGGGGAATTTATCCCCACCACCCAGACCGCGGAAGGCGCTGTGCTATTCGCGGAGAATAAACCAGGAACAGAACAATGAATTTTACCGAAGCCTCCCTTTTCTGGGGATTTCTGCTGGTGTACGGCGTGGTGATGTATGTGCTGTCGCCCAAGAGCAAGAACGCGAATTCGTTCTATAAGGGCGCGGATGATCAGGGTAATCCGGTGGGTCAGTGGTCGCTGACGGCGAGCATTTTTATCAGCTGGATCTTTGCCAAGTCGGTGACCAATGCGGCGAACCTGGGTGCGGCTTATGGTGTGGTGGGCGGTCTGGCTTATGCCAGTTACTGGCTGTCGATTCCGGTGGCGGGGTATGTGATTTACCTGATCCGGACTCAGACCGGGGCCCGGAGCTTGCAAGATTTTCTGACTTCCCGGTTTGGGCGGTTGGCGAGTCTGGCGTTTGCGGCGGCGATTCTGATCCGGCTTTATAACGAGGTCTGGAGTAACACCGCGGTGGTTGGCGGTTATTTCGGGCTGCCCGGTGAGTGGGAGTATTACGCGGCGGCGATGCTGTTCACGGTGTTTACCCTGGCCTACAGCCTGAAGGGCGGGCTGCGGTCGTCGATTTTCACCGATGTGATTCAGGCTTTTGTGTTTGTCTTCTTTGTCGGAGCGGTGCTATTCCTGATTATTCCGGCCAACGATACCAGCGCACTGTTGACCAATGGCGAGTTCCGGCTCAATGCCGGCTTAGATCTGTTGTTGGTGGCCTTGCTGCAGATGTTCAGCTATCCCTTCCATGATCCGGTGTTGACCGACCGGGGCTTTGTGAACAAGGAAAAGACGATGCTCCGGAGCTTTGTGGTCGCCGGGCTGCTGGGCTTTGTGGCAGTGTTTATCTTCAGTCTGGTGGGTGTCCACGCCCGGCTTAACGATATCGAGGCCATGGGCAATGCGCCGGCGGCGGTAGGGCAGTCCCTGGGGCTGGCGGCGTTGTTCTTTATGAGCGTGGTTATGATGACCTCGGCCGGTTCCACTCTGGATTCCACCTTTACTTCCCTGGCCAAATCTCTGGCGGTGGATCTGCCCCGGCTGGCCCGGCGTGCGTCTGACAAGCTGCCGAGCATGCGGGTGGGTGCGGTTATGATGGTGATCTTTGCCTTCCTGGGCAACCTGCCGATGTTTGCCGGTACCGATATCCTCAAGGCCACCACCATCTCCGGGACGATGGTGATGGGGCTGGCGCCGGTGTTCCTGTTCTATGGGTTTACCAAGTGGTCGCCCTGGAGTTTTCATCTGAGCTTCTGGACCGGCTTGAGTCTTGGTGTTTTGCTGGCGGTTGGGCTGATTCCGGAAAGTTGGGCCATTGGCGATGGCCAATACGCCGTGTTGCTGGGCGTGAACACTTACGGCTTCTTAATCTGCACGGTGGGCTTCTTCCTACCGCTGTTGTTGCGATTTTTGGCTAGTAAACGCCCGACAACGAGCGAAGTATAGTGATGACCATGCGCGATATCGCACAACGGCATAAAGACTGCTGGCAATCATTTCGGGGTTTGCCGGCCTGGGTTCAGGTTTGGGTTGCCGGCATACTGATACCGATCAATGCGGTCTCTTTTTTGTTTCTGGATATGGAGAGCGGGAGATGGATTTCGGTTGCGGCCATTCTGGTGTTGGCGACCAATTACCCAATCATGCTAGCGAGCAGAGGCATGAGTCGTCTGTTGTCGGTGCCTCATCTGCTAATTTGGGTCCCTCTGGAGTTGGCTCTGGTAGATCGAGTGTTTACTAAGGATTTGCAGGGACCTGAACTCTATTTGGTTCTGGCCGTTCTTCTAATAAACGGCATCTCACTTGTATTCGATTTCCATGACAGCTGGCGTTGGATTCGCGGTGAAAGAGAGGTTCCAAGGCATCTGTGACATTGGAAGAGTTTCGAACGAAGTAGATGTGAACCGGGGTGGCGTCGGGCAGAGGCCTTTGAAATGGCCCCGATTCTATGCTGGGGAGCGCCATGTGTATCGGGGTTAGTCCTTTCTCCTGAAAGGTTTAAATTCAAATGGCCCCTTTATTCAGATCTGAATGTCCGCTTTGCGACCAAGGCTACTCACGGACCTCAGGTAAACAAAAGCGGACATTCGAGTTAGCGCCTCGCCAGTGCCGCCGGTTAAACGCGGGCATTGGAGTCTTACGATTTATCTTCTCTGCGACCTAGTTGTCAGCGGGATTTGACGAATCGGTCAAGGTCGCAGAGCTTGCTGGGTTAGCGCAGAATCACCAGCGGCTTCTTCGCCGTCTCTAGCATTTTGGTCGTGGTACTACCCACCAGGAACCTGCGAACACGGGAATGGCCATAGGCGCCCATAATCAGCACATCAATGTCGTGTTCCTCCTGATAGGCATGCAATGTTTGCTCTACATCACCGGTGCGAATAGCCAGGTGAATTTCCATCCCCGGAGTATCAAGGGCTTCTTTTGCGCGTTTTAACTGCGCCCAATGCTCCTCGGTCTCCGAGCCAATCATCACAAGGTGCAGAGGCATGCGCCTGAAGACCGGTGTACCGGCCAGCAACTCAATGCTCCGGAACGCTGTCGGGCTGCCGTCAAACGCCAGCATGGCGCTGCGAGGCACCTTAAACTGGTCCGGGACCAAAAATACCGGCCGGTGAACACTGCGGATCACCGTTTCCAATTGACTGCCCACGTGCCGACCTGCAGCGGCGCTGCTCTCTCCATGCAGTCCCATCACGAACAGCCGGGACTCCGGCTCCAGTTCAACCAGCGAGCTCGCCAGGTCGTCGTGCCGCTGCCTCTTCGTGGCCTTTCCGATACCAGCGGCCGCTACACGCTTTTCCGCCTCATCCAGCAGCAGATGGCCATGTTTCAGGGCCAGTTTGCTGCGCTCCTGATCAAGGCTCACCAGTTCCTCCTGCAGTTGCTCCCGGCTGCCCAGGCCAATGCTGCCGCTCATATCCGTTTTGGCGGGATACTTTTCCTCATCCAGCACGTGCAGAAGCATCAAAGGAACTTCCATGCGGCGGCTGGCCCAGGCTGAATAGTCACAGACGGCCAGTGCAGCCTCGGAGCCATCAATGCAGGCCACGACATGCAGAGGTTTATGAACTTCGGATTCGCGATTATCAGTCGTCATAGTTTCAACTCCGTTAGTGGGCCATCAAACGTTCTACGGCATCGGGTTTGTCGTGGACGCCAAAGCGATCCACGATGGTAGCGCTCGCCTCATTAAGCCCGATGACCTCAACCTCCGCACCTTCACGGCGGAACTTGACGACGGCCTTGTCCAGGGCAGCAACTGCGGTGATGTCCCAGAAGTGCGCACGACTGAGATCAATGACCACGTTGTCTGTGGCTTCCTTGAAGTCAAAAGACTCCATAAATTTTTCTGACGAGCTGAAGAACACCTGACCCACCACGTTGTAGGTGCGAGTGTCAGAGGCCTCGTCATACTCCGAGGTCACCAGCATGTAATGGCCAACCTTGTTGGCAAAGAACAGGGCCGCCAGGAGCACCCCGGCCAGCACACCGAAAGCCAGGTTGTGGGTAGCTACCACGACGACCACGGTCACGACCATGACGATGTTGGTGGAAAGCGGATGCTCTTTCAGATTCTTGATAGAACCCCAGCTGAACGTACCGATCGCCACCATGATCATTACCGCAACAAGCGCTGCCATGGGGATCTGCACCAGCCATTGATCCAGTACCAGAACCATGATCAGAAGAAATACACCAGCAGCCATGCTAGAGAGCCGCGTACGACCGCCGGATTTGATGTTGATGATGGACTGGCCAATCATCGCGCAACCGGCCATACCGCCCAGCAGGCCAGAGCCGATGTTGGCAATACCCTGTCCCTTGCACTCGCGGTTGCGATCACTGGTAGTGTCAGTCAGATCGTCGACGATGGTGGCGGTCATCATGGACTCCAACAGGCCCACCACGGTCAAGCCCACAGAATACGGCAGGATGATCATGAGAGTTTCCAAGTTCAACGGCACGTCCGGCCACAGGAAAATTGGCAGGGTGTCCGGTAACTGGCCCATATCACCAACGGTTCGGATATCGATGTTGTAGACCATGGCCACGGCGGTCAGCACCACAATACAGATCAATGGGGAGGGCAGGATTTTCCCGACAACCGGAATCAGTGGAAACAGGTAGATGATGGCCAGGCCCGCCGCTGTCATGGCGTAAACATGCCAGGTAACGTTTGTCAGCTCTGGCAGCTGGGCCATAAAAATAAGAATTGCCAGCGCATTCACAAACCCGGTTACAACAGAGCGGGAGACGAACCGCATCAGAGCTCCAAGTTTCAGGTAGCCAGCAACAATCTGCAAAGCACCCGTCAGCAGAGTGGCGGCCAGCAGGTATTCAAGGCCGTGCTCCTTCACCAGCGTGACCATCAACAGCGCCATGGCTCCGGTTGCGGCGGAAATCATGCCTGGACGGCCGCCGACAAAGGCGATGACAACGGCGATGCAAAAGGAAGCGTAGAGACCGACTTTCGGATCTACTCCAGCAATGATGGAGAAGGCAATTGCCTCCGGAATCAGAGCCAGTGCCACCACGATACCGGCGAGCAAATCGCCGCGAACATTGGAAAACCAGTTGTTTCGTAGACTACTGAGCATATTCAGTTTATCCGGTTAAGTGGAAAGTAAGGGTTAAAGAAACTGGATAACGGACATCAGGCCAACGCCGCCGAGTACCAGAGTGTAAGGAAACGCCATGACAACCATGCGGCCATATGAAAGCCGCACCAGAGGCGCAATGGCAGACGTCAGCAGGAACAGAAAGGCCGCCTGACCGTTTGGTGTAGCAACGCTAGGCAGGTTTGTGCCCGTATTGATAGCCACTGCCAGATCTTCAAAATGCGCCTGGCTGATCGCGCCTGCTTCCAGTGCCTGTTTGATCTCACTGATGTAAACCGTTGCCACGAACACGTTGTCACTGATCATGGACAGCAGCCCATTAGCGACGAAGAACATCGCGGGCTGTTGAGCTTCCTGCTGGGCCAGGACAAAATCGATCACAGGCTTGAACAGATGTTGCTGATGGATAACAGCGACGACCGCAAAGAACACCACCAGCAGGGAGGTAAATGGCAGCGACTCCTGGAAAGCTTTTCCGATCTGATGCTCGTCCGTCACCCCGTTAAATGAGGTAATCAGGATGATCACCAACAGGCCGATCAGCCCCACTTCAGCGATATGCAAAGCCAGGCCAATGACCAGGATGACTGCGGCTGCCGCCTGCACCCAGAGAGCAGCCTGATCCGCCTTGGTGCGCTTTTTCCGTTCGTTGTCGGCGAACTCCTCTAGCACCTGTCGCACCGGTTTGGGCAGACGGGCGCCATAACCGAACCAGCGAAGCTTCTCCAGGAACCAGCAGGTCACCAGGCCGGCCAGCAGAACCGGCATGCTGATGGGCGCCATGCGCTGGAAAAACTCCGCAAAGGTCCAGCCCACGGTTTTGGCAATCAGCAGGTTCTGGGGTTCGCCGACCATGGTGGCGACACCACCGAGGGCTGTACCGATGGCTCCGTGCATCAGCAGGCTGCGTAAGAAGGCGCGGAACTGAACCAGATCTTCCCGATGCAGCTCAATCACATGCTCATCGCTCTGGGCGTTATGATCCTTGTGATGGTAACCCCGCCCGGAAGCCACTTTGTGGTACACCGAGTAGAAACCCACCGCCACGGTAATAATGACCGCCGTTACGGTTAACGCATCCAGGAAGGCGGATAACAGCGCGGCTGCTGAACAGAACAGCAGGGACAGGGCGGATTTGGAACGCACGCCAACCAGAATCTGGGTAAATGCCACCAACAGCAGCTGCTTCATGAAGTAGATGCCCGCCACCATGAACATCAGCAGCAGAATAACTGGAAGATTTACCAACACTTCGTGGTAAACCGCGTCCGGCGTGGCCAGGCCGATCAACAAGGCCTCAACCGCGAGTAATCCCCCCGGGAGCAATGGGTAGCATTTCAGAGCCATGGCCAGGGTGAAAATGAACTCGCCCACCAGCAACCAGCCGGCGGCAACGGGCCCAATCACCCACACCACCAGTGGATTGATCAGAAGGAAAAGAAGAATGGTTTGTTTGTACCAGGCCGGCGCATTGCCGAGGAAATTATGAGTAAAGCCAGAGATAACCGTTTTGGGCATTGCCAGACAACCGCAGTTCCGTTAGCGAAACGTTGAGACAAACGAATCCATGCACCCAAAGACGGCACAATGAATAGAGGTGTAAACCTTGCTCAACAGATAAACGAGGGAGGGGTAAAACTTGAACGCTAGGGCGGAAGGATCGTCACAGTCTGGTTTTAGTATCTTTGATAAACGTCATGAATTGCGTAAAACAGGGCGCGGAGTCTATCAGACCCCGGCATGAATAGTAAGCCTCCTAGGGGAAAACTCTTAGGGTTGTAAATAAATTTACGAACGCTTTATGAAGCGGGCCACAGAAACATCGTGACTTCACCTGTTGCCGTCAGAGTCAGCCGATGCATGGCGCGGGTGCAACCGACATAGAGCAGGTTACGGTCCATATCCGTCTGATAGTTGGTTTCATTTACCTCCGGAAGAACAACGTGATCGAACTCCAGGCCCTTCGCAAGGTGTGCTGTGCACACGATCACGCCCGGCGCGAAGCTCTGGCTGTCCTCGCGGAGCAGCTGCAACCGCTCACTCTCACTTTCAAGGGCCTTGTGCAGTCGTTTTGCCTGCTTCTGGGTCTTGCAGATAATGCCCAGGGTGTTGAACCGGGAGTCCCTGAATTCTGCAATTCGCTCCTTGATAGCATCGATTTCTTTTTTCCGACTGTTGAAGGCCAGCACCTCCGGCTCGTCGCCGTGGCGCTCAATGATTTCCAGATCAGGGTTCGGTGAGATCCGCTGGGCAAATCGGGCAATCTCGTAACTGGAGCGGTAACTCTTGTTTAGCGTCACGCAGGTCGCGTCACGGAAAGCGCTCTGGATATCGGCCACGGCGGAGGCGCTGTAGGGGTTCACGGACTGGAAGGTATCTCCCAATATGGTCCGCTTACAGGAAAACAGGCGGGCGATCACTGCGTACTGCACCGGCGTGTAATCCTGCATCTCATCAATCAGCAGATGTTTCACGTTGCGCCAGGGCGAGCGGATGCCTTCCAGCCGCATTTTCAGGTAGATCAGGGGAAACACATCCGCGTATTCCAGCTTTTTGCCCTTTGCGGGTTTGAACATATCCAGTTGCTCGGCCCACTCGAAAAAGCGTTTGTAGGTTTCCCGCAGGGTAAACTGCCTGACCATACCCTTGATGGCAGCTTTCAGTTCTTTGCGCTCGTCCGGCATCAGGTCGTAGTTGTACTGGATGCCGATTTTCTGCTCGATTTCCCGGGCCACCTGGTTAACCCGGGCTGTCGTATCCAGGTTGCGGTGCTTGCGGAAAGTTTCCTCCAGCAGCCACGCTGGCACGAGCCGACGGGCAATCCAGAGATCTTCCGAGGCGAAGCGATGCTTTTCCACTTCATCAGCATAGCGGCCCAGCTGTTTCAGGAAATCCGGGCTGGCCTTGTAGCGAAGCCGCTGCTTCATCTGCTCGTCGTTTTTCTCCAGCAGTTCCGCCGTCTGCTCGAAAAAGGTCTGGAACCGGTACTGGTCTTTCAGCAGCTCTTTGGCCAGGGTTTCCATGCCGATTTCGTTGACGGTCTCCTCTCCCAGCTCCGGCAACACGTTGGAGATGTAGTCGGCGAACACGCTGTTAGGCGAGATGATCAGTATGTCCTCGGAGCTCAGCGTGTCCTTGAACCGGTATAGCAGAAAGGCGATACGGTGCAGCGCAATGGAGGTTTTACCGGAACCAGCCACCCCCTGGATGATCAGGGTTTTGGCGTGTTCGTTGCGGATGATGGCGTTCTGGTCCCGCTGGATGGTGGCCACGATGTTTTTCATGCCGTCGTCGGTGGCACGGCCCAGCTCGTCCTGAAGCACGTCGTCGACCACGTTCACGGCGCTGTCGATCATCAGCTCGATCTTGCCGTTGCGGATACGGAACTGGCGTTTGAGTTCGATATCGCCAGTGACCTGCCCTTCCGGGGCCTGATAGCTGGCCGGACCGGTTTCGTAGTCGTAGAACAGTGACGCTATGGGCGCTCGCCAGTCGTAAACCACGTTTTCTTTGTCGACCTCGTCGTAGAAATGATGCACGCCGATATAGACCGGGTGAGGTTTCTCATTGCCCGACATCCGGAAATCGAAGCGGCCGAAATACGGCGATTGCCGCAGTTTGACCAATCGCTTGCGCTGGTCCAGCACGAATTCCCCGGTCGTCACCGCCTGCTGGATGGATTCCCGAGCGGAAATCTTCTCGATGTGGTCCATCTCGTCGCGGCTGTTCCACAGGTATTCCTTTTGCGACTGGATATCCCGCTGATAGGCCTGCAAGCGCTCATCTGATTCTTGCAGGGCTCGCTCAAGACGGAACTGGACCGACTCCAGTTGTCGGGCTTCCTCAAGTTTTGCCATGGAGGATTCAACGTTCATATTGCTCATCAGGTCTGGTTGCTCCGGTCGGTCTGGAGAAATTGGTCAAACAGGGACTGGTACTGGCCGGCCAGTTCCGAGGCGCGCCAGGCATCCGGCTGACACGGGGCGGACTTCTGCTGAAGCAGCCCCTGCAGGCAGTCCGCCGCAGCCTCCGCCTCCCGGTCTGCATCCTGCTCGTGACTCTCATAACGGGACAGGTCCGGGACATATTCACGGTAGGCGAGTCGGTCAGGTGCCAGGGGGATACAGCCAGAAGCCATGGCTTCCAGCATGGAAAGTCCTTGGAAATCATGGAGGGCCGTGGAAAGGACAATGTCCGCCTGGCCCAGCAGCCGATCATAGTCTGCCCGGCTGTCCAGAAATCCCCACCGTTCGATGCGGTCGCCGAACCGCTCATGGATCTGGTCAAACGCCTTTGGGTGGTTGCGGAACCGCTCGCCCACCACACTCAACCGGAACGGAAAGGCGCGCTGGTCCAGAACCTGTAAAAGCTTCAACAGTCGCTCCGGACCCTTGTCGTATTCCCAACGGTGATTCCAGAGCAGGTGCGGGCAGTACCGGTTGTACGCCTTCTCGCGGGAGACAAACAATCTGTCCTCAATCGGCACCGGGGTTACCCGGGATTTCTCCCGCAAACGGGCAATCAGCCCATCCGGAACACCATCAGGCATCTGGTCGAGAAATTCCCGGGCGCCATCGAGAAAGCTGTCCCGATTCCAGGCGCTGTTGAAAACGACCGTGTCTGCCGAGATGGCACTGTAGAGGTTCACCATCTGGGGTTCAGCAGTGGATCGCTGCTTGTTGGAGACCGGAAAGGCGAACTGGTTTTCGTGCATGTACAGCACACAGGGCGTCTGGGCCAGGTGCGGGTGAAAGCTTCGTAGCGAGGCCAGATCCACCATGGAGGTGGCAATCACCAGGTTCCAGTGTTCCTGTAGGGCCGGTTCGTTCATCCAGCTCAGGGGGTTACCGCGAATACGCCAGCGGAAGAACCGGGGCGGCAGCGCCAGGGTCTGCCAGTGGTAGTCACCGAATATGCCGGTGAGCTGGTCCCGCCAGCGTTTATGGCTGGCCGCATCATAGCCGGACAGCAGCAGAACCCGTGGTGGTTCGCTCTGCGGAGTGAGGAATTTAGTCATGTCGCCCCCCACTCAAGCTGCCTCTAAGCCACGGTACTCCCGGGTGGTGTGGAAGGTGACTTCGGGCCATTTTTCTTTAGCCAGTTCAAGAATCTGGCGGCTGGGCGCCAGGAAGGTCAGGGACCCGGAAGCATCCCGGGCCAGCCGGCGATGGTTCGCCTGCTCGAACTTCTTCAGCATCTGGTCTGTATCCGCCGTCACCCAAAGCGCTTTATGAATATTCTCTGGTTCAAAGGTCGCGTTCACCCCGAATTCGGACTCCAGACGCTGGGCAACGGTTTCAAACTGAAGAACGCCGACAGCACCAAGCATTACCTCACCACCATCAAGTCGCTCAAATACCTGGATGGTGCCTTCCTCGCCCAGTTCCTTCAGAGCGCGCTTCAACTGCTTGGTTTTCAGCGGATCTCTCAGGCGCGGAATCCGGAACAGATCCGGTGAGAAATAGGGGATGCCGCCCAGCTCCAGGTTCTCGCCTTCGGTGAGCACATCCCCGATTTTCAGGCGACCGTGGTTCTGGATACCGATGATGTCGCCGGCAAAGCCTGTCTGCAGCCGGCTGCGGTCCTGTGCCATAAAAGTGATGGCCTGCGAGCAGCGGAACTTCTTGCCCGACTGCACGTGTTTCATGGCGATGCCGTCAAAGTACTGGCCGGAACAAATACGGACAAAGGCGATCCGGTCCCGGTGTTGCGGGTCCATGTTCGCCTGAATCTTGAACACAATGCCGCTGAACCGGGTTTCGTCCGGGTGCACGGTGCGGGTTTCTGCCGCACGGGGGCGAGGCGCCGGCGCCCAGTTCACCAGCGCCTTCAGGATGTCCTGAACGCCATAATTGTTGATAGCCGAGCCAAAGAAGACCGGTGACAGCTCACCCGCCAGAAACCGTTCAACGTCAAAGGGTGTACCGGCACCGTTAACCAGCTCGATTTCCTCCAGAAAGGCCTCATGCTCAATGGGGTACTCGGCCTTCAGGGTTTTGTTGTGGATACCAGCGAAGATCTGGCTCTCCGAATGCACGTGATCCTGTCCGGGATCGAAGCGCACCAGCTGATCATCGTGAATGTTGTAGACGCCGGCAAAGCCCTTGCCCATGCCCAGAGGCCAGGTAACCGGCGAGCATTCGACGCCCAGCACCTCTTCGATCTCGTCAATCACTTCCAGTGGCGGGCGCACCTCTCGGTCCATCTTGTTGATGAAGGTGATCACCGGGGTGTTACGGGAGCGGCATACTTCCAACAGCTTGATGGTCTGGGATTCCACACCCTTGGCCGCATCGATTACCATAAGTGCGGCATCCACCGCCGTGAGCACCCGATAGGTATCCTCGGAGAAGTCCTGGTGGCCGGGGGTGTCCAACAGGTTGATCACACAGCCATCATGCTCGAACTGCATGGCCGCGCTGGTCACGGAAATGCCCCGCTGCTTTTCCACTTCCATCCAGTCGGACGTGGCGTGTTTTCTGCTCTTGCGACCTTTGACGGTACCCGCGGACTTGATCGCGCCGCCAAACATAAGCAGTTTTTCGGTGAGCGTGGTTTTACCCGCATCCGGGTGAGAAATGATGGCAAACGACCGACGACGCTGAACTTCCGAATGGATGTCCGGCGATCCCTGAACGGCCGAGGCGGCCACGGATTTTGTACTCATGAATTAAAAATCCCCTGTAGAAATGAACCAGATTGGGCAGGACGACTTGGTTCACTACAGGGCTAGGGCGGACAGACGTCCGACAGTGGAGAAAACCTGTTCTCAATGGATGGGTTCAACAACATAGGCAGAGACTAACAAGCATGACCAGACCGGTCAAAAACCAATCAATCGAGAGATCAAACAGGATCCCACGTGATATTTCCGGCATTCATGCGCGAAAACCCCAGACTGGCAGTGTTTGCGTTACTGGCGACCGCCTCGTCCGGTTTTGGGCAGACGTTCTTTTTCTCGGTATTTGGTAGCGGCATCCGCGAAACCTTTGGCCTGCAGAACAGCACCTATGGCCTGATCTACAGTCTCGCTACTCTCACTTCAGCGATCCTGCTGCTAAAACTGGGCCCACTGGCGGATAAGTGGTCACTCAATCGCATTACTGTCCTGGCGGTTGCGGTTCTGACCGCCGGGTGCCTGACCATCGCCGTGGCTCCGCACTGGCTGTTGCTGATACCCGGGTTCCTGCTGGCGCGGCTGGGTGGCCAGGGATTGATGGGGCATATCGGTCTGAGTACGGCGGGGCGATACTTCAAACACAATCGCGGCCGGATCATGGCCCTGACAGCGGGCGGCTTTCCCATTGCCGAGGCCATCCTGCCGCTGTCTGCCGGGCTGATTCTAGCCGCCAGTGGTTGGCGAACCCCATGGTTCATCGCCGCCGGAATTCTGCTGGCCGTGTTGCTGCCTCTGCTGCTCTATCTATCCCGACATGCTACACATCCTGCGTCGCTGTCAGGCGACAACGCCAACCCGCATGAAAACCAGGATGACACTGTCGCTTTCAGCCGCAGCCAGGTTCTGAGAGATCCGGGCTTCTATCTCATCCTGCCCGCCGCTCTGATCGTGCCGTTTACCGTCACTGCCATCCTGTTTCACCAGTCCGCGTTTGCCGAAATACGGGGCTGGTCAACGGAGCAGATTGGCCTGGCGTTCACCGGGTTTGCAGCCGGGCACATCATCAGCCTGTTCTTTGGGGGCCCATTGGTCGACCGGATCGGTGCGCAGCGATCCCTGAGCTATGGCCTGATCCCTATCTTCTGTAGCATGCTGGTGCTGGGCCTGACGGATTTCACCTGGACACCCAATCTTTACCTCGCCCTTTGCGGCATCAGCCTCGGATTTATTGGCGCAGCCGGCGGTGCAATCTGGCCAGAGCGATACGGGGTTCGTCACATTGGCGCCATCCGTTCGGTAGCCCAGGCGAGTATGGTGTTCTCCACCGCCCTTTCACCGATTCTGGTGGGGGTCATGCTGGATGTGGGTATAGCAACCACTGGCATTGGCGTTCTGTTTGCGGTGTTGGTTCTTATCAGCGCAATTCTGGCCCAGACGGCAGCCGCACCGAAGCAATGGGCCTGACAGTTACGCACAACACGAGGTAAGCAGATGAAACCGGAAGAACTGGAAAAGTTTCGACAGAGACTACTGGAACTACGTGAGGAGCTGCTTTTGACCAGTGAGGCACGGGACCAGGCCAGCGACACCGTACACCTGGATCAGCAAAGTGTCGGGCGGCTCTCCCGGATGGACGCCCTGCAGGGGCAGGCCCTGGCCAAAGCTGGCAAGGAGCGGGCGGAGCGACAACTGAAAATGATCGAGGCCGCCCTGATGCGCATCGACAAAGAGGAGTATGGCGAGTGCATGGAGTGTGGCGAGCCTATCAACCCTAAACGTCTGGAAATCGACCCTACCAGCCTCTACTGCATTGATTGCGCGCGATAGCTCTTCCGGACGAACAGGAACTACCCTCCAGAACGCTCGTGACACAGCGGAATACATGACCAGCATCCGTTAACAGGCTTGCGATGGTTTTTTGCCTCTGCGATTGCGTCCTCACAGTTGTCGAAGCGACCTAGTCTAATGACCTTGTCCCTGTGAGGGTATTGACTGCAGCCGAGGCGGTGAACCAGGTGATCGCCATGTTCATTTTTCTCTGAGTCGAGTCCAAATATCAGCAACCATTCCTCCGTCTGATGCAGTGGATTGGACCTCACCCTACCATCAGCATTTGTCGTGAGTAAGCCTTTTGTGATCCCATTTCAAACTTGGCTTTGCTGACGTCAGGGTCCTTCTTTAATTAACAACCAAATCATATCGTGGGTGCGTCGGTAGGGCTCTACCTCGTTACTGCGGGTCTTTCTAAAAAGAGGCGGAATTTCGCCCTGGGGAAGTGTTGGTCTATCCGCCTGAACGTTCGCTTTGCGACCGAAGCCAATTTATGGTGCCAATCTCCGGCCGCGTTTTGGCGACATGACCGCCAAGACTACGGAATCGCTTCTAAAGCTTATTAACGTCTGGTATCAGATCTTTTGGCGAGCATTCAAGCAGCCCAGCCAATACATAAATTTTTTCGAGCGTAATGTTGACCTCCCCTCTCTCGATCTTGCCAACATAACTTCTATCTATCCCAGCATCGTGCGCTAAGCGCTCTTGGGAAAACCCTTTTGATTTTCGAATTGCTCGAAGATTTCGCCCGAAAGCCTCACAGACAAGAGAACCCATTTCTTACCCTCATAAAGAGCAAGACTATGGTTTCTTGAGGCATGTGGAGCCACGGCATATACTACCCATTTTCTTGAATCGATCCGATCGACCGTCAGACCAATGTAGGACTCTCTCATGAACAAGATGAAGCAAATTTGCGTCGATCACATTTTGCTTTCGCTTATGAAGGAACTGGAAAATAGTCCATTTTCAACAACCTCGATTCGCGATCTTTACCTGGCTCGGTTATCACACTCCGCGAATCCTGATCGCAATTCGATTCGCAAATTCATCTATAAAGAGTTGCTCCGCCTCGAATCTGCGGGTGTTATAAAAAGGCACGAGGGTGAGACAGGAAGGGGCTGCAAATTCATTTACAGAGGCCAGCCTTCCGGGATTTCTTTGAAAACCAAACGCTCACCTTTTGCTCAATCAGAACAGAAAAACGAAGCCTCAATTGACCCGGTGACGCTGAAAGGATTGAAAGAGGAGCTTTCAAAACGAAAGGTCGAATTAATGACAAGTATTGGCGAGGCTGAAGAGTATCAGCGCCTCTACAACCAGTTTCCGGCGCTCCAGCAAGCGGTCAGAACCCAATACTTTGAGTCTCGCGACCGAAGCACCAAGCTGCTGGGCCAACTGCGTGCCGTGGAAACAGTACTGGCAGATATAGGATGTAATTCATGATCCGACTTCGCGCATGGCAGATTAAATGCGTTGAGAAAGCTCTTTCAATCTATGAGAGCCAGTCTCATTTTCTCTGCCAAGCAACACCAGGAGCTGGTAAAACGGTCATGGTCGCCTCGGTTGCGAAGGCGCTTTTCCAGCGAGATAAAATAGATTTTGTTATTTGTTTTTCTCCATCTCGCGCAGTTGCTGATGGCGTTGCAACCACCTTCGGACATATTCTTGGAAGGAGCTTTAATGGCCAAATTGGGGCGGCAGGCGGCTCTTACACTTACCAGTCCATGGACACTCTGCCAGAGGAACTATGGCAGGTATTGCGCGAGTACCGCGTTCTGGTCGTTCTCGATGAGATTCATCACTGCTCAGGAGTCGTTTGGGAGAACTCCTCAATTGGTAATAGCTGGGGACGAACCATTTTGGAGAAGATTCAAGGGAGAGCACGTTACACCATGGCACTCTCGGGTACTCCGTGGCGAACTGACGACAGTCCAATTGTTCTTTCTCATTACAAAACATGTAACGGACGGATTTCCTGTGACTACGAGTACGGTCTGCAACAGGCTATTTCTGAAGGCGTATGCCGGGCACCGAAGATCGCTCTTACAGACAATCGCGAGATCAGTCTTAAATCGGACGAGTTGGGGTGTAAAACGTTCGCGAGTATCAGCGAGTCTCTCAAGAACGAGCACATCACCTATTCGGATTTCTTATTCAGAGATGAAGTCATTGACCAAATGCTCTCTGAAGCTTCAGCGAAATTGACCAGCATACGCAAGCATACGCCTTTGGCAGGAGGGCTTGTTGTCGCAGCGTCTGTGGCACATGCTGAACAAATAGAAGGACGCCTTGCGGCTACTGGCGAACATCCAATCATCGTCAACTATCAGACGCCTGAAGCGCAGCGCATTATATCCAATTTCAAGGCGTCGTCAGATCGTTGGATCATCTCGGTTGGGATGATCAGCGAAGGCACGGACATTCCGAGACTTCAGGTTTGCTGCCACCTCAGTCGAATCCGAACGGAACTGCATTTTCGGCAGGTTCTCGGCCGGATTCTCAGGCGACAGCCAGAGGATCCGGCAGATACAAGTGCTTGGCTTTACGTATTGGCTGAACCAAACTTAGCGGAATTTGCTCGCAGGATCGGAGAAGATCTTCCTGGGGAAAAGGTTGTTTCATTCGTCCCAAATTCGGAGACTTTGGGCACTCAGAAATCAAAAGCAATGAAGTTCTACCAAGACAACAACTTTGCGTTCACATTGAATCTGGAGGATCAATCGTCAGTTGACGATTCTGGTCAAGCCGGCAAGATCGCAGATGAGGAGGAAGTGGACCTCTGTATTAGCAATCAGTACTGGAACGAAGTTCTCGCCCTTTTTGCTACTAGCAACTAAGCCCCCTGGGGGGCGCCGACGCGCCGACGCCCGGTATCGAACATCGTACCAGATATTTGGTAAAACATTATCTGCCAGAATGATTCCCGAACAACGGGTCAGGGTCAGTAACGCACATTACTAGGGAGCAGTTGGATTAAATACCCGGGGGCAGATCATCTCCCCCTTTTATTTAAAGGAACTTCACTGTTTTAGAGAATCCAAAAGTATGGACGAGTTAATCGAGTACGCCTCGCAGGTCTTTGAATCTCGCCAGCTAGCTTGTGACTGGCTAAACAGTCCTGTTGCCGCACTTGGCCATCGGCGACCTATGGAACTATGCGAGACCTCAGAAGGTCGTCGAGAGGTTAAGGGAGTTCTCAGGAAGATCGAATTTGGCGAGTTTTCCTAGAGACTGCGCCATGGTTCGCCGCGCACCCACTATTCTGCACATCCACGAACCGGTTATCTTTGAGAAAGGAGTCATCTATGGAAAAAGCGCTGCTCCTAGCGATGGGCATCGGGATCTTTGGTAGCTCACTGTTGACGGCTTGGTGTCTGTATTCGCGCTACTTGGAGATTAACGACAAAGAAAAAACCTGAGTCAGCGATGTGCAAACCATCGACACTAGTGTGCAAACGACCTCTCATTTTTTCCGCGCACTCCCCTTTAGAAGGCAATTTCTCAAACGCCGATGCGAGATCTCGCACAGCTTAAGGTTTCTCGAGTGGTATTATTTGTCTGGGATTTCAGTCAATAGGACCGAACCTCAGCGCCGGCACGGATGCCAGGCAAACGCGACACCTGCCCAGTGGTGTGACGCGCCAGGGAGAGGCCTGGCCCCGTCCCTTCTATAGTCTGTTCACCATAACGCCAGATTATGCGCAGCAAGAGTTGGTGGCGTTCGTTTGCAGCGAGTACCTACTTCTTTCCTCTCACGCGCGACTCGCTTCCTGTTCTAGGCGACTGCAACAAAGCGGGCCAGGCGTACTGGACAAAGCTCAGCCGCAGCCTGGCTAAAGCCAACGTATATGCAGAATCGTCATGTCGCGGGATCCACCGGTAAGAGGTCAGGCAACTTTTTAAGTTCCGCCATAGGCATTGGCCGGGCAAACAGATACCCCTGCAGGATATCGCAGTGCCGGCGGGCCAGGTCGTCCTGCTGCTCCCGGGTTTCGATCCCTTCCGCAACCACGATCATATCCATGTGGTGAGCCATGGTGATCACGCCCTGAACGATAGCGGCAATCCGGTGATCTGTTGTGGTTTTCTCCACAAAGCTTCGATCGAGTTTTACTTTGTGAGTGGGTAGATCCCGAAGATAGCTCAGGCTGGAAAAGCCGGTCCCAAAATCATCCAGTGCCACACGTACGCCCAGAGTTTTCAGGGTTTCCATCAACTCGATCACAGGCTTCGCCCCATCCAGCAAAACACTTTCGGTCACTTCCAGTTCCAGCAGCTGTGGCGGAAGGCCAGTTTCTGCCAGTACCCGGCGGACGTCATCCAGGAAGCCGTCACGGACGAACTGCAGCGATGAAATGTTGACGGCGACGCGTAGCCCCCTTTCTCGGTGGGCATTAAAGTCTGCTATTTCTACGCAGGCCTGTTTAAGAATCCAGAGGCCGAGGGGCACGATCTGGCCAGTCTGCTCCGCCAAGGGAATGAATTCACCGGGAGAGATCATTCCCCGGGCAGGGTGATGCCACCGTACCAAAGCTTCAACACTGCGCATGCGTCCCGTGACAGCGTCCACAAGGGGCTGGTAATGGAGCTCAAACTGGTTTTCCTTTAGCGCGGCGTGAAGATCATGCCTCAGGTTCACGCTGTGCCGGCTGCGCTCGGCTTTCTGGCCACTGTGCCATTGCCAGGTGTTTTTGCCTTGCCGTTTGGCCCGCTCCCGGGCAATGTCTGCAAACTGCAGCAATTCATGGGGGGCGTCCAGAGGCGTGCAGTTACAGGCGATCCCGATACTGGCACTGATTTGGATCATCTGGCCGTCCAGGTCAATTGGCTGTGCAAGGTGTACCAGTATGCGCTCGGCCAGTTGAACGACCTCCTTGCGGTTTGTGTACCCAGATAGCAACACACCAAACTCATCCCCAACCAACCGGGCAACGGTCGCCTCAGGTGCCGTTAGGTCTACCAGTCTCCGGGCAATGGTTATGAGTACCTGGTTGCCGACATGATGCCCCAGTTCGTCATTGATGGGCTTGAATCCGTCCAGGTCCAGATACAGGGCAGCTAACGCTCCACGCCCACCATCCTTAATCAGTGACTCACGCAGCGTCTCTTGAAACGAGGCTTCATTGGGCAAGCCAGTGAGTAGGTCATGGGTGGCTTGGTAGGTAATCTGGGCTTCCTGCTCCCGTTGGTAGGTAATATCCTGCTGAGTGCCAATAAAATGAGTGCACAGGCCATCATGGTCGAACACTGGGCTGATCCGAAGGTGATTCCAGAAAGGCGTACCGTCCTTTCGGTAATTGATCAGTTCGACATTGACCTCGGCTTGGTCATGCAGCCCCCGCCGTATGGTTTCGAGCGCTTCCGGAGCGGTGTTTTCTCCCTGAAGAAAACGGCAGTTACGCCCAATGACTTCGTGGTGCTCATAACCGGTCATTTCAGTGAACGCGGGGTTAGCATAGACCACCGGCATGTCTGGGCTTCGCGCGTCCACCATCAGCATACCGTTCGGGCTTGCTTCAATGCCGCGCTTGAGCAGATGCAGGTCCGCATCCTGGTGTTTGCGATCGGAAATGTCCCGGCAAAGACCATAGACGCCGACGATCTCGCCCTGGATGGTGACCGGGAAGTTGGTAACCTCCAGGAAGTAGGGGTGGCCGGAGGCGTGAGTGCCCATAGTTTCGTAGGTGATGGTTTCACCGTTTCGGGCTCTGTTGAATGCCGCTTGGGTCTCTGCGCGGTAATCAGATTCAATAAAAAGATTGAAGTGAAGGCCGTGCACGCTATCGGCCGAATAGCCGGAAATTCTTTCCAGTGCGTCGTTACAGCTCTGGAAGCGACCATCGAGGTCGAACGTGTATACACCGTCTGGATGGTTGTCGAACAGGGTCCGATGCCATTCGGAGAGGGTCCGATGGATCTCAGCATCCCGGTGTCGAAGAATGGCCAGGGCAACCAGGGCAGCGCCCCTTGCTAGGTTGCGTTGAGCACCTGCAGTTGGGGTGGCTGGAGCGCGGTAGTAGGTGGCAAAGGTGCCCAGGAGCTCGTTCTTCGAGGTGAGAATCGGCATGGACCAGCAGGCACGAACACCCTCTGCCTCGGCAATCTCATGGAAGCCCGTCCAGCGGCGATCCTTCTGAATGTTGTCTGTGATTATCGGTTGGTGGGTAAAGGCCGCAGTACCGCAAGTACCCATATTCTCAGCCACCTGAATATCCTGCATGGCCTGGTAAAAACGATCCGAGAATCGGTCACTGGGCATCAGGCTGAGGCTGTTGGAGGCGGGATGAAACTGCATGATGGAAACCAGTGCGCCGGGCATCATGCTGCCGACCCAGTCAGCTATGGCGTCCAGCGTCTGCTCCAGCGGGTGTTGCTGGGCAATCAACTCATGGATGTTTTGCTGCGCTTCCAGCAAAGAAAATTCAATGTCACTCATAGTGCGATGCTCTGCTGACAGATGGGGTTCTTCTCAGAAAGCCCTTGACGCGCAATCACAGAACAAGTCTGAGATGAGTACTGGAGGACGATCCCCGCTCTGAATAAAGATTATTTTTGTCGAGTATGCCTCGAAAGCCGATGAACATACGTGATGACACAAGATTGCAGCGTAATTTGAACTCAGTGAAGTATCGACAGCAAATGTCAAAATGGAAAATTATTTAAGTAACTATTTGTTAACGCTTAGAATGTGCCGGGAGCAACCGCTTTCTTTTCCTATATTAGCGATAGCAATGTGTGGGTGTTCTGACGCTATTGGTCATAGGAGTAATATACAACGGAATTCGGTTCTTCGGGTCGCTGTGGGGATGATCTGGCGTACGCAAGGCAGGGCCGAATCTGGCGAAATAGTAGCAAGCTGTCTACTCTGGATTGGGACACCGTTTAGCCAAGGAGGCATCAGTGGAACACTATTACGCAAACGACAACCCACAAAGCACCGGTGAGCATGAGGTGCATAAAGAGGGTTGCCAATTCATGCCTGAAATTCTGAACCGGACCTATTTGGGCATGTTCTCATCATGCAAAGATGCTCTCGAAGCGGCCCGACAAAAATATGACAATGTGGATGGCTGTTTCTTCTGCGCTAACGCTTGTCACAATCGATAACAGAATTATGAGCAATATCGACCAGAAAACTTTGGATTCCAATAGACGGGATAAGTTGGTAAGTATCGCCAACAGCGCTGCTGGCGCGCTTCCAGGTGTCGGAACCCTCATTTCTGAAGTGATGACGGCCATCATTCCGGACCTGCGCTTGGAGCGGATGGTTGCTTTTTTGAAACAGCTTGATTCCGAAGTCGCAAGCATTCACGGGCGACTGGATACATTTGAGCAACACCTTCAAACCGAGGAAGGTTTGGATCTCTTGGAGGAAGGCTGCGTCCAAGCATCTAGGGCAGTATCTGCAGAACGCAAAGAGCGTCTTGGACGCTTGGTTGCCAAGGCCCTGTCAGCCGAAGCGTTGCGCTATGAAGAAAGCCGGAAATTACTCAATATCTACCGAGAACTAACAGACCCGGAGATCATTTGGTTGATTTATTATTCTATGAATCCGGTCTTTGGAGATGGGCCCCATAAAGATTGGGTGAAGCAGCACCCAGAAATATTGGAACCGGCAAGCAAAACAATGGGGGCCTCTCCTGAACAAATGGCCAAGGCAGCGCTCCAGGAGAGCTACAAGCAGACCCTGCAGCGGTTTGGGCTTGTCGAACAGAAGGGTAACCGATTCAGTGTCACGACATTTGGTCGAATGCTCGTGCAGTATATCCAAGCTGAGGAGTGATCCCACTGACCTTGGAGCCTAGCATAGCAGTCGTCATCCAGCGGCTGACACTTTCCAAAAGAAGACTCGGATCGGCAGCGCAGTTTTACCATAGTTCGGTTCTTATGCGCAGTTCAGGTCCTCTACTCAGGTTCGTGACTTTGTCGCTCTATGGGCATCACCCGTAGAGCATTCTCAGGCTTCGCTCGGAGTCTTTTCACTTCAGATGCAATTACTTCTAACTGCTCCGCTATTTTCTTGTCCCAGTTCCGGTCGCTAACATTGAAGTTTTCAAAGGATTGGATGTCGATCCTGGATACGGTTTGATGGGCTCGTTTCCAGAAGGCAAGTGACGGTTCGCTCTGATACGTTGAGGTTATGTCGAGGTAGTCACCATCAATTCCCTGGCGAATGCCATCGAACTGTCCCCAAGTAATGACACGCCTTGATCCAGGCCCTAGGCAGGGAATTCCATTAACGATAGGACCGCGGTTCATCGAGGCTGGTTTGCGGGCATTCTCAATGCCAAAAGCTTCTTGAGGCACAGGCTTGGTTGATTGAAAAGAAACGTTCCATGCGGCACTGCGACCAGTGTTTTCAATAATTAAATTGATGATCGATGGTCGCTTCAAGTCTGGATCAGCATAGACCACAACGTGAGGATCCTTTGCGTCACGAAACAGCAGATAACTAATCAGTGTTGAGGTCGTCGCAATGATAACTGCGACGAGGCTCACGATGAATGCGCTGAGCTCCACCTGATCTCCTTAACTGTTTGGGGGCGACGTGAAATCTGTCATAGAGTCATATTGTATGCCAGGTTCCGGTTTCCGATTCGTACTCTGCAATACCGACAGCAGCTAGTGACTGAAGGCCTTCTTCAACTGACTTCCTGGGGTTCCGTTTGAATAGCTCGGCTAGACTTTCCGTGGTGTGGGAACGTTCGGCCAATGCTTCTCGGAGCACCCGGAGCTGGTCGGGGATGGCTTTTGGGAAAGTGGCTTTTCCTTTGTTGGGGGCGGCTTCGGGTTTGGCCGCAGCTGCCTTGGGCGCAATGTCGACTTCTGTCTGCACGGCATAGGGGGCCTGGTAATCCGGACGCAGCCAGCGAACGATGCCCCGTGATTCTTCCTCGGCACGCTGCTTATTGAGTTCGACCAACCGCATCAACAGTTCTTCCTCGGCTTCCGTTTGGTCAGCCGGTTTATCAGGAAGGGGAGTTGTTGCACCAGGCCGGCCCACCAATTTGTTGGCCAGGTCTGACCAGCCGTAGGCCTCGAAAACGGCACGGTCCAGATCGTCGTGGAGTTCCCTCAATATGGAGACAAGGCCTTTCTGATGGATATCCTTGTCACTCTCGCTGAGTTCTTTGTCAGCCCTCAATTTTTCCAAAATGTTATACATGCCGGTTTGGGTTAGATCAGGATACTTTGCTTGTTGACGTTTTCGGTGGGCGTCAATGTGCTCAGAAATACTCCCAACTGGCTGAGCTATGGCTGACGTCGGGTTTGGAAACGGGAATGTTTCAAGGCATCGAGTCTTGTTATATCGCGGCCTGTCTTCCAAAGTGCCGCCTGTTGCAAGTGACCAAGCAACATGTATTCGGCTTGATAAAACTCCAAGAATTGCAGGATCATCTGTCGCTATATTGATCAACATGTGATCTGGAAGAATGTCAGATTCAAGGAACTGAAAGACTCTATGTTTGGTAGTTTCAACTGTAGCTATAAACCTATTTAGTCCTGCATTAGCGGTTCTCCACATGGATCTCGGTTCAGCAAAAAGCCACCATTTCTCTTTCAGTTTCTTTCGCCGGTTATTGTCGCGCTCAGGTTTTACCCTATCCGCTATCCATTGGTAGATCGCAGGATGCTTTATGCGGATGTCACTTGGCTCCATCCCGAAAAGGTCGATGACCATGGCGCCTCTTGGTTGCTGAGCCAAATCCCGTCCATTACGATAGTTTCGGATGATTCTGTTGATACCTTCATTTGTTCCGAGACCAAGGTATTGGGCTTGCTCTTTATTCACAATGAATCCGGATCCAGCAAGCATGACGCCATTAGAAGAAATCCCTGAATTTGCTTTCAACTTTTCAGCAGCGGCTACGTTAGCTCCTATGGTTAGATCTGAATATATCTTTCCATTTCGAGTTTTCGTTACGACGGTGCGAGCGTCATCATTACCTCTATTTTCTTGGTAAACCTGTTTCAAAGTACCGGAATTATCTCCTGCAGAGGCGACTGTCATCGCTATCCGAACAGCAGCACCATCGTTACTATCTACCCACGGATGATCAGGTATGGCAAAGGAGATCGAAATAGGTTTCTTTGCTGAAGATAAGTGCGGCTCAATAACTCTTCTGTTGAAAGTTTGACGCAGGCTGTTCGTTGTTATGAATCCGAAGCTGTTAGCCCTTCCGTCCCGAACTTTTACTGCGGCAATGTGCCACCAATACATTACAAAGTCAGTGGACTCTGGAATCTCTTTCCAGACTTGCCGTAATGCATCGACATATCCGGTGCCTAAAGCACGACGCATCGCCTTATCTCCGATAAAAGGAGGATTTCCGATGATGTAGTCTGCTTCTGGCCATTCGCTTTGGCATGGATCGTGATACCTATAGACGGTGGCTCGCCCAGTTTCATCGGGGATCAGTTCCCCTGTAGTTGGACTGACTTTCATGCTTATGCCATCCCAGATGGTCACTGGCTCATCGTTGTCATCCAATTCGGGTTCCCGGCTTTCGTATTCTATCAGGGCGTCCTGGCACTTAATGTTTTTGAAGTCTCGTAGGATTGGTTCAGGGAGGTCCAGGCGGTCGCTCAGCCGGTAATGCCATTGCAGGTAACCAATCCACAGAACCAGCTCGGCAATCTGGGCCGCCCGTGGGTTTATTTCCAGGCCAAGGAATTGGTGAGGATCGACAGTCAGACCTTCACTCTCCAGGACCCATTGGCCTTGGGTCAGCTCTGACATGAAGCCCAGAACCTCCCCTTCCAGTCGTTTCATGTGCTCCAGGGCCACGTACAGGAAGTTAGCGCTACCGCAAGCGGGATCGAGGACTTTGGTTTCGCAAAGCTTGTAGTGGAAGGCTTGGATTTCCTGCAAAGCCTTATCGGTTTTCCCCTGGCGCAACAAAGTTTCGGCTGCCCCTCGAATGTCTCCCCACTGCTCTCGGAGCGGTTCGATCAGAGTTGGCATCACCAGACGTTCAACGTAGGCCCGGGGGGTGTAGTGGGCGCCCAGTTTGTGACGTTCCCGGGGATCGAGGGCGCGTTCCAACAACGTACCGAAGATAGCTGGTTCCACGAATCGCCAATCGGCTTTAGCAGCATCTATGAGTAGCTGAATCTGCTGAATGTTCAGCGGGATTGGATCAATGTTTTTGAACAGGCCGCCATTGAAGCGCTTGATGGTTTGCATCAGGCGTTCGCTATACCCCCCGGCATTCATGTTTTCCCAGAGGCTTTTGAGAGCCTGGGGAAACGCTTCGGGGTTACGGTCTTTGATTTCGACAAGCAGGTCCTGGAATGATGACTTGGGTAGCAGCTCCACATCTTCAGCAAACATGGTGAATAAGCAGCGCTTAAGGAAACTGGCGACCCGCTCAACGTCATAGCCACTGTGTTCCAGAGATTTCGCCAGCTCTGCCAACTTAGTGCTGACCTCGCGTGTGACCCTTGCGGCATGCTTGCTTGGATCTAGCTTGTCTGGGTCCATCCATAGCTGGCGAAGCCGGTGTTGCACCTTCGGTTTATGAAGGTCCTCCAGCTTGATCTCGAAATGCCGAGGATCAGGGAAAGGAACGTAGTTACCGCCCGTTCGGGTGAACTCTGAGTAGAGATAGATGGCGTTACCAACATCTACGATGACGATGAAAGGTGGCCGGCCATGCTCCACCTCCTCTTGGGGCAATCCACGAATGTAACGTTCGGCCTGGGCTACCGCTGCGTTTATCGCATTCTGTTGGCTTTTCGACGCCAGAGCTTTCCCAGTCTGCTTCCCTTCCAGAACAAAGCAGTCTCGACGATACAGATCGATGTAACGGTTATCGGTATTACCATCGACACGTGCAGATGCGATGAACCGTTCAAACACATAGGCGTTCTGGCTGGTATCCCCCTCGCCGGGAACGGGATGCGGTAGTTCCAGGAGCGCACACAGATCACGTATGAAAGACTGAAAGTTTGAGCGTTCACTGCCCGAACTGCCTTTCCAGCGCTTGAGGAAATCGGTTACAGCGGAAGGGTCTGCAATAGGCTCCAAGCTAACTACTCCTCAATACAGCATTATTTTTGGGGATGTTACCCTTTTTCCAGGCGGTTAAGCGAAGCGTTCAGGGTAGTTCTGACCACTCCGAAGTGTTCTGCCACTTCTTTTTTTGTGATGTTCGGGTCTGACAACATGGCTGCCGCTTTCTTTGCGTCGGCGTCTGACATGGCTGGCTTTCGGCCACCTTTTCGACCTCGGGCCCGAGCCGCCTCCAAACCAGCGATGGTCCGCTCCCGAATTAGGTCATGCTCAAATTCGGCCAGGGCACCAAATATATGGAACACCAGGCGGCCGCCTGAACTGGTGGTATCAATGGATTCCGTCAGTGATTTGAAACCGATTTCTCGGTCATGGAGATCCTGGACGATCTCAACCAAGTCTTTAAGCGACCGAGCCAGCCGATCGAGTTTCCAGACGACTAGAACATCGTCTTTTCGCAGCGTGCGCAGGCACTGCGACAACTCAGGTCGATCTCGTAGCTTGCCGGTAAATTTTTCCTGGAAGACCTGTTCAGCCCCTGCTTTTTCCAGGGCATCCACTTGGAGTTCGGAATTTTGATCCTGAGTGCTAACGCGCGCATAACCTATGATCATAAAAGGTACCTTTTGTGGTCATAGATTTTTGTACGTGATTGTTGGTCATTAAACAAGCCCAAAACTTGCGTTTTGAATTGGCGGCGCGGACGTCCAACAAACGACCGTTTTCTACGCTCAATAACTTGTCGCTTTGAGGTTAAATGAAAATATCTTTATCAGAGTTCAGATAATGGGCGCAACGCAACATAGGGCTTTCGTCGCGCTTAAAGAGACAAGCATGAGATATTACTGACTTCCTTCCTAGCATTGGGCGACAATCGGCTTTGAATTCACGGTGTGTGCATTTCTGCAACACTCAATCAGTTTCTCTTCCGAAGCTGAGAAACTGGCCGCTCAAGCATAGATTGCGATAACCCATGCATATCCGCGTTTGCCTGCCAGATCAGGAATCGCGCATGCATATCCCGAAGAGCGCCCATAAGCTTTTGATTAGTCTCCGTCAGCTTTTCAATGCGCTCGTTCGCCTCATGAATGTCGTTCACCCATCCGGGCCTCTCCATCGAGGCTTTCAATGCAGCCTTGCGATTTTTCATCGCCAAATCGACGGCGGGTAGCTTCATCAGAGACTGGCGAGCACGACTGATACCAAGTTTTTCTTTGCATGCTTCGACGAGTAAAGGCCAGGTCAGTTTTGGTTCAGACCATTCCTCAATTATCTTGATGATGCGCCTTTCATCCTTCTGAGTTAAATGCCCCATCGTTATACCTCGATCTTGGCTAACATCGCCGACAGATCATCCAACGACGGCAACGTCTGTTGTTCAGTTTCTGCTTCGATGACTTTGGCATCAATCAGCCCTGCCATTGCTGCAGCATTGTTTGTCAGTGTCCAACCGTTATCGACATTCCATACGATGTCACCGTTTTCGAGCTCAGGGTTCTCCAGGGTTCGGATTAGCGCGTCACACTTATAGAGGTCCATACCCACTTTTTTGACCCACTCTGAAGCCCCAAAACTATCGCAAGATTGTGCATCAAGTGCCTTGTCGTAGCGGCGTTTAAGGTCCTCGCGTTCTTCTATGAGATTGGCGAGCTTTACATCATCACCCTTCACACAACCGAGCATCCCGCAGGTCAAGCAGGCCCCCATTTTTGGGCAGGGTTCAGTCGCAAAACTGTGTACACAGATTCCGACGTGGGTCTGATGGATGACTCGGTCCTGCTCACTTTCATTCAGATCCCTCACATCACTGAGGCTCAAAGGTTTATTTGTTTTAACCTTGGCCAGACGCTGTTCTGCGTTGCTGTCCTTGGTTTTGGGGTGATAGGCCGCAACCCGCTGGGTTTTCTCCTCGACGGTTTCATGGTTATAGACCGACCCCATCGTGGTGCGCCCGGAGAAGGCATCAATCAGCAGCTGTGAAAGACCAGCCTGGTGCATCCGCGTGTTGAGTTCGTGCCGAAACGCGTGTGTGTTTACTCTGATACCATGATAGCCATGGCGCTCAAAAATATTGTAACGTTTGTTCGCTTCCGATCCGCCCAGTTGCACCGTCATTCGCTTACTGTGGGCAGCGATCTCTACCCCAAACCCGTGTGTCACACCAGTGACGTTATTTGAGCCTTCAGCCAATGCACCCGTGCACACCGTAAATAAGGCATCGCGATACTTGACCCGAGCTTTACCCTCTGTATACGGGGTAGTGTATGGAAAATCCTTTGGGAGATACTTGGCCCGCATCAGCACATTAAGCTTTCGAAGCGTGATCACAAACCGGTCGTCAAACTCAACCCCCCGCAATCCGTGTTTGCCCTTGACATAATTCCGTTTTCCCCGACTGGTATCCCACCCATCGTAGATCTCGACCATGAGTGCCTGGGCGGCGGAACTCATCGCTCTCTTTTCCAGAGCTTTTAGAAACTGTTCCTTGAACCGGTTTCGCGGGCTTTGTTTTCCGCAAACGTGGATTTTCAGTGCATTACAGATTTCGGCGAAGCTGAGCGGCTCATCAGGACCTTTGGTTGGCAGCCATTCATGGGGAGGGAACTCATCGGGGAAGTCTTCCAGCCAAGCGGCGTAGGCCCGTGCCTTCTCGGTAATCGGTTTAAGCAACATCAGGGCACGCTCGACGACCGGCTCCATCTCCGGCTTCACTACGGGCTTCAGCGTTACCTGGTTTATTTTTTCCTCGTACCAGCGCAAGAACATGCGTCGATTGTGGTTGGCATCCTCTTTGACCACCACGCAATCCACCTCAACATCTGCCAACTCACCCACTCGACTTGATGCACTGAGCAATAGCGCACAAGCGGAAGTCACAACGATATCGAGGGGTCGCATCAAGTCGTTCGTGAACAATTCCCCGAGGGCTTTAATCGCCTCAGGGTTGGGCAGTTTCTGTTCCCGGTCGGCTTTTTGCTGCCTGAGCGTACCCGCGGACTTTCTCGTCAGTGGAGAGGCCCACCGGAAATCCGTCTTGAGCAGCTTTTTAGTCCGCATTAAGGAGATAATTTTCTCAAGTGCCTTGCCGAACGCGTATGCATTATTCCCCTTTGCCCAATGGCGGCTCAGGTGATCACACGCTCTATTGCAGACAGCGGCGGACACCAGCGTCACATCCCGCGTGCCAGTCAGATCGATGAGGGCGATTTCCAGCGCCCTCAAGGCAGCCATCCGGTCCTGAACAGACTTCTTCTGCGCGTATACTCGACGGTGTACCACTATGGCTTTAGCGAAGTCAGCAAAGGGAGGTTGCAATTCCTTCGGGGCGCCCCTGGTCGATCCCAGCTCCACGAACGCACACCAGCCAATGCCGTGCCGGTGCCAACTCCCGTCTTCCCATCGAATACTCGCATGAACTCTGTTGGGAATGCCTTTGGGCAGGGTCTGTCTGGCCCACTGAATAAAGGCCGCGAGCTGCGCCTGCGCCGCCAGATGATCCTTAGGCTTAAAATCGAAAATGGTAGTCGCAGGCCCAGCATCAACATTCCTGGTCATTCGCCATTTCCCTGAGTCCGCGAGGCTTGATAAATTGCCTCACAATCTCTAATCACCTTGCGACAGGCCAATATGGGGCGATCCCAGAGCACGCCGGTCGTTTTATCCTTGGCAATGGACTGCGCCCGACGTCGTTCCAATCGCTCAAGGACGGCGGCGTGATCTGCATCTAGAAACGGCTGGAATTTGCCGCAGGGATAGCAAGTATACGGAGCGTCGAGATGGCATGTGGCATCGGCCCCGCACACAGCCACATCTTCAATCTGGCGATCCGCTCGATCTCCGTTCTTTGCTGAGGTTCGATCCGTCACAATTTTTCCGGTAAACGCATTCACCACCAGCGCCAAGTGGTCGCTCATCTTTGCGTCGACCAGCGCCATTAACTCCGCTGACACCTTTCGGTACCTTCGTACTGTCCGAGTATCGCTATGCATCAGTGCGCGGGCCATCGCCCACTCATTCAGCCCGGCATTGGACAGGTCCGTGCCAAGGGTGTGCTTAAATCGATGACCTCGCGTCACTTTCAATGGCAGGTGGGTGCGCGGCGAAATCGGAAACTGATCCATATTCTGCATACGCTCAAGCCAAGCTTTGACAGTGCTGCTCCCCACGTGAAAGATCGCTTGTGGCGCGTCTTCGAGTGCTTTCTGATGCAGGCTATCCAGCAGCACAGGGGGGGCTGTTCGCTCCAACATTTCCGCGTCATCACTCATCTTCCGACGAAAAAGCGGGACATTCGCAATGGCGGCATCCCAGTCGGCACGGTCGGGGTACGTTTTCCATAGCTGCGCCAGAACCCATGCTTTGTAGGCCTGGACAGTGCGGTAAAGATCCTCGTCCAAACTGAAGGTTTCGGATTTGTTTCGCCAATCCGCGTCGTAGTCTTTTTGCTTTGCCCAATAAAACCGGATTCGGCAGCCTTGATCGGTCTTCGTAAAATCACCAAAAACCATCTGGCGAATCTGATAGCCGCGCTGTCCATAAATCATCAACAGGCGTAGGTACAGGTACTGCTCTGGTTCTAGCTGACCGTCACAAAACTGCTCATGTATCCAGTGATGCAGCGCGTCCTGTTCGACCTGCGTGAACGGACCTTGCTGGGGGTCCAGGCTGAGCACCACGTCGTTACTAGCCCGGATTTCTCATAGTGTCTCGGCAAGCTTCGCAAACCAGCCAGAGTAACGCCAGAGCTGAATGATGACCGCTCGTTTTGGTGATTATTTAACCAGCTCCTAGCATTCAGACACACGTCCCCCTTT